>Ga0307514_10002043_pt1 | contig 21806 bp, 25 predicted proteins | sample 16_EM_MG_FD_203088 | JGI IMG/M metagenome (GOLD analysis project Ga0307514, IMG submission 203088) | Populus trichocarpa ectomycorrhiza microbial communities from riparian zone in the Pacific Northwest, United States - 16_EM | ecosystem: Host-associated > Plants > Roots > Unclassified | place...
TGTTGGTGCAGGGAGAGGGGGTAGGGTGGTAGCTGGAGGGGGTGGATTTTGGAGGGGTAGCTGTGTTGACAAAGCCACACTTGATGTAATTTACAATTTGTTTAGATAGAAGGTTATATTTGCTACTAGAGAAGACTTTATTAAAAGGAGAGACTCTGGTGGTTTTTTTTGGGGTGTGGTCGGGGTGGTTGGGTGGGCGGACCGTATGGTCCGGGAACCAGTTACGATCCAGGGGATAGCGAAGTCAATGAGACATGGTGCAAAGGTGTTGGTGACGCTCAATGCAATGGAAACGAGAAAGAACAAAGGAGTGAATAAAAAGTAGGACAGAATGCGTCAATGTTTCACCAGCTTCATTATGTATCTTAACTGAGTGTTTGAGTTAGAGTGATATTATGAGCGAATTGTGAGCAGAAGCTTGTAAATATCGGTTGATGAACAGATGTATAGCTGGCACAATGAAGCTTTTGGCAAGACACATAAATTTTACTCCTGTGGGAGCGAACAGTGCAAGAATGTTACTGCGCTCGGCTTTGCCACAAGGCCAAGTCTTAATCTGGCAGAAAGACATCCAATATGTTCAAATCATGATGAAAACTAATATCGATGGCAGCAGATGTTGCATGGACAATACAGTAAAATGAGCATCAATGGAGCATCAACGATTTGTGGTCACGTTAGTATGGAAATTACACAGTGCTTTCGTTGCAGTTAGGCATACCCAATATATTGCTCGCCTTTATTGGTAAAACAGACAGCAACCCAGTCATCGCCCCATTCTGAGAATGAGCGTCAACGGAGCATCAACGATTTGTAGTTATGTAAGTATGGTAATTAAACAGGGCTTGGGTCGCTGTTAGGCATAATCGATGCATTGGCCACTTGTATTGGCAAAAGAGGCATCACCATGGTGGTTGCCACATTCTGAGAATGAGCGTTAACTGGGCATCAACGATTTTTACCTTCGCTTCTTGGCTAATTTATGTTCCAATTGGTTGCATACATCCATTTATGAAATATTGGCAGCCTGTACTGGCAAAAACTACAGCAAAATACTCCATGCCGCATTCTGAAAATGAGCGTCAACAGTGCGTCAACAGTGTGAGTTGTTGCATATTTGGTCATCAAGTCATCACGCTAATCTTCGCGTTCATAACTGAATTATTTACAGCCATTCTAGGCAAAAATGCAATATACCAAAGGTAAAATACCGATTCCAAATTAATCTATATTGTAAGCTGCAAAGCATACAAAAACACTTTATTGGTTGTTCAATGCACCATTTTGATAAGATACAATTAACAAACTCCAAAAACAAGAGCCTGATTTCAATCGATAGATGGACCCGCTGGGCGACCTGCTGACAACCTGCCTTATTCAGCCAGGTTGGGAGTTTACCTTTAAACCGTACCCAAGTTGACAGTTAGGGTTGATTGACAACCCGGACCGCCAATTTGGCAACGATTCGGTTTGGACCCGGACCCAGACCCGAAATGGCGGTCCAGAACCGTTGCTAACACTAGCCTTGAACAAGTGCAAAATGGCCAAATGAGGGTTCGCTCACCCCATGATAAAGGAAACGCAATATGGAATCCAAATTACCCCGCCCTGAGGTCTCGCAAGGGAAGAAGTGGGGTGTTGTGTTTCCAGATCATAAAAGGTTGAAGGCTGCAATAGACAGACACACGGCGATGCTTTGTGAAATCCACATGGCCTGATGCCTTTCTTCCCAAAATTGCACCGCAAAGAATCTGCAGCCACAGTGGACATGCACAGGATCAGGTACTCATCCGTCCATCTGACATAGACAGCCAACTCCAGAGCCGACGCCACCTCTGCCCGGAACACCATCCACCTCACCTGGGAACAGTTCCGGAGCCCAATGTCTTGAAATCACGAATTGGCCGGCAGGATATGAGTATCCATATACATTTCATCCCTGTGCTGAAACATTCACCCTCTATACATCTGCCCAGTATAGCATGCATGATACAGCTGTTGGTGCAGACATGCTCACTGATGAAGGAACAGCCACTGGTTAGTACACTATCTGCTGTGTGGTAATGGAGCAAACATTCATTTTGAAGATCCAAGTAGCCTATTGAGCGAACCTGCCAGTGATGACCTGCATCGATTGAATGGCACGGGATTTTGGAGATTTTTATTATCCTGAATCAGCATATACTGTTAAGTATATTTTAATGGATATATTGATATGTAATATTAGAGAACAATGTAGTGATCAACAAGAAAGTAAATGAAAATGCTAGAAAGGTGGCCAAATCAACAAGAATGATGGACTATGCCAAATCAAATGAATGCAGATTGTGGATATACCTGTGGTAACATGAGTGTCAACAGAGCGTCAACAATTATTGTTCATGTATCTTGGGTAATCTTGTCGGCAATTAGTTGAAAATAGTCATAAACGAAGTATTCACTGCATTTATAGTCAAAAGAGAATGCGAAATACTCCCTGCCACATCATGAAAATGAGCCTCAACAGAGAGTCAACCATTCTTGGTCATGAATGCTTGGTAATCAGGGGGGCAATAGGTTGCAAATAGTCAAGAACGTAGTATTGGCAGCCTGTATGGGCAAATGAGAAAGTGAAATGCTCCCTGCCCAATTATGAAAATGAGCGTGAACGGAGTATCAAGAATTGTTGTCCTTGCCTTGTTGTTAATTACAGTGCGATGAGGCCATCATTGTCTATATACCTGGTATTCATTCATTCGGTGTGCTAAAAGGCTCACGAGTACTGAGTGGTAGGTCTGTAAATGCATTTTGTTATTAGTGTCCCAGACGATGTGAGAGGAACATTCCGTACAGATCTGCCCATACAGCCTGCCCTATCCTTGTTTATGGATGATTGTGATCAAGGGACACTTATAAGGCTGAAGATGCAAGACACAAAATCATTCATGCTCCATTGACAATCTTTTCCAATATGCAGTTTCGAGGGTTTCGCTTTGGTTTCTTGCAATGAAGGTCCCCAATACTTTGCTTATGACTGTATTTGACCGGTCACACCCCCAGATTACCCAGGATACATAACCGACAATTGTTGACACCCATTTGGAGGATGTAGTACAATACATGTGCCTATTCGTTTTGATCATGACGGCGACCAATACATAGCAAAAGGACTGTAATGTACCACTGTCATCCCCTTACAATCAACAGTAGTATATCTGAATACAATGTTAAATGTGAAACCTGAAACGTGGAACTCGAGATTGGAACCGATGGGTCCAGCCAAATCGGCTGAATTCCATGTGTTGACCAGTCCACATCCGGGTTTGACGCACCAAGAGTCAGTGGGACGTGTTTTTGGACGGGTCAGGAACCGAACCCACCTGTTTTTGTGGTCTCAACCCAGACCGCTGGCGGATTACCCAGACCCATTGCTAACACTAGGTGCACGTGCAGGTAGTATCTTGTTTGTTTTTGGCTTATCACCTGCAAGAACTCTCAATTCGGCTGTACAATGGTACATGGCTTTCTGAAGGACGTAGTTGGAAACATTCCACTATACCGGTTGGGTCAATTCATCAAGCATCATCTGCTCCTGCCAAAACCTCTTCATGTGGGGTAGAATTTATATGAATCATATACTGATTACTAGTGTTAGCAACGGTTGCGGACCGTCACTTCGGGTCCGGGTCTGGGACCAATCCGAACCGTTGCCCAATTGGCGGTCAGGGTTGTCAATAAACCCGAACTGACCACTCGGGTACGGTTCGATGGTAAACTCCCAACCCGGCTCAATTGGGCGGGTTGTCAGCGGGTCGCACAGCGGGTCCATCTATAGATTCATATAAGGCTCTTGTATTTGCAGTGTGTTAATAGTATCATATCAAAATCAAGTGTTCAGCAACCATTAATGAGCTTTTGCTTGTTGAGCAGTTTGCAATATCGATTAATTTGGTATCTGTGTTTCACCTTCAATATATGGTATTTTTGCCTAGAAAGGCAGTCAATGATACAGTTTTGCATGCGACAATCCGTGCGATGCCTTGATTACGCAATATGCAAGTCCTAAAACTGTTGACGCTCCGTTGACGCTCATTTTCAGAATGCTGCAGGGAGCACTTCGCTGTTGCTTTTGCCAGTAAAGGCTGCCAATATCGCATAAATGGATGGCTGCAACCAGTCGGAACATAACTTACTCAAGATGCAAAGCTAAAAATCATTGACGCTCCGTTGACGCTCATGCTAAGAATGGGGCTGTGACCGTGTTGCTATCTCTTTTGCCAATAGAAGCTGCCAATACGTCCGTTATGCAGATCATCGACCCAGTCACTGGTGAATTACCGTACTTACAAGACCACAAATCGTTGACGCTCCGTTGACGCTCATTTTAATGTATTGTCCATTCATCATCTGCTGCCGTCCATAATTGTTTTCATCCTGATTGTACTGTACCGGTTGGCTTTCTGCTTGATTGAGGCTCAACCCTGTGGCAAAGCCGAGCAGCGTCATTATCTTGCACTGTTCACTGTCACACCACTAAACATGATATATCATGCCAAAAGATTCATTGCGCCTGCTATACATCTATCTATGAACAGATATTCACAAGCTAATTACCATTTGCCCATAATATATCTCTAACTGAAACTCTCGGTCAAGCTACATAAAGCTGGTGAACCATTGACGCATTCTGTCCGACTTTTTCTTCACTCCTTTATTTCTCCGCGTTTCAGCTGCATTGACCCTCATTAAAACCTTTTCAGCCTGTCTCCTTGACTTCCGTGTCGGCCGAATGAATCCGGGCACAGTTGGCGCGGTGCTCACATCCTGCTGCTCTGGGCATTCCGGATCCTCGATGCAATTGTTGCGCTCTGTATCGGAGTCATTGTCCGCTGTGTAATCCTCTTCGCTGTCATTTGGATTATCCAAGTCGCCATTCCAGTTTAGGCAATCATCAGTGTCCGAAATGCTTTCAGGTGCGCTATCCTCGTCGTTTTCGACTGTATGACGGTTGATTCTCCAAATACGGCGGATATTAAAGATTTGAGTTCGTCCCCCAGGGAGGTCCTTTGCAGACAGAGCTGGTGGCAAAGGTGATCTTTCTGACATTTTAAATGCAGCCGCACCATCAGGTTGGAAGAGTGACCAGGATGATTTGACGATCTCTTCCGTATCCAAAATGTATCCTACAGCGGTGATCTGCTTGTTTTGAGCGCGGGATTCCTTCTGTGTAGCACATAGGTTTTGGCTGCCCTGCCACATCTCCAAAACGGTGTGAACCTTGGCCATTCTGTGCAATTTCCTTTCCTGCGCCTCTTTCTTCATTTCCAAGTAGTTTTGTGTGTTGATGGTATCGAATTCGGGGTCTGTGGCTGCCAAAATCCCGTTATTGGCTCGAGCAAACTGCCTTACAATTACTTTTTCGCGAAGGGTCTGGCCTGTGGTTTTTGACTGCCTCCAGCCGATAACATCTCGGCCATGGGAAAAACTGGCCTCCACACCGGCACCATGTGGTATGATTGGGAATATGTCGCGCGCCACATTAGAGAGATCAGCGTACTTTGAGTGCGTTTCCTCCTGTTGTCTCCACCAGTCGGTTATGTCCGGTATCCAAAATGTACCGCTAATCTCCATTGGGTCGGAGTGGTAATCATTGAGATTTGGATTGATTTGCCCCGAGTTCTTTGGTGCTTCAGGAGGCGAATTCAAATAGAGCCTGGCGGCGGTCGATAAGCGGGCTGTGCGATCACTTCGTCCGGGTGTCGTCTCAGCCACATTGTTAGGTGTTAAGTATTCCTCATCATCGCTGGACAAATCATATCGATCAAAGGATGATTGATAGGACCCTGAAGCCTTTGCAGAGGGGACGAGATTGCTGGTCAGTACTGTTTCGAGCGTATTGACCACCACACGTCGATGTTTAGGGCAGTATTCATTCTGCAGATACTTCAGAAAGGCCTCTTGGTATTGTGTAGTGTAGGATGTCTCGTCCTCACGATTAATATGCATTCCATTGTCCCACTTTCTAAACGATCGCAACTTCCTGACAGGATCGAGGATGTGCGCGGAAATCAGAAGCATGCCCGTCGTTGGAGACACTGTGGCGTAGTATTGGGAGAGCTTCTGTCGAGCTAACTTCACAACGAAGAACAAGTCCTGCTTCCATGGACTCTTCTTCTTGGCCAAAGATCGCATCACGCTGTCCAGGTGATCGAACATGTCATTGTAAACAGTAATAAAATGATATAATGTGACTGTATGCCTCTTCGACATCCAAAGGGTCCAATATCGAAATGGCGTCAATACTTCCATGACATCCTTGACAATCGTCCATTCATCCTGAGTTGGGAATTGTGGCCGATATTCAGCGTATTTTGGGTTCTGATGCCACACGTGGGTGATTTCCCGTAAGCGGTAGGTGCGCTCGAGCAACTCCAGAGTAGAGTTCCAACGTGTCTTCACATCCATAATCTGAAGTACTGCAATGCGGACTTTGGCTTTCTGACAGTCAATAAACTCGTTTCGGCGACCAGGTGTTAGCGTAATTCATACAGCAAGCATTCTCTGCTTTATGAAGGTCAGCTTCAGGACTTTCAAAATATTATGAAATACGTACTTTCTGAAATATCTTTGCAAAACCTGGTCTCATGGCAGACACCTTATTGATTCTGGCATTGCCCTCTTTTCGAAGTCTTTGACTCTTTCCAATGTCTATGCTTTCATTCTCGCCAAATTGCTGATCCCGCTCATGGGCTTCCCAAGACTTGGTGCGGCCTGTTACACCCAGACTGCTCATGAATGCACCTAAAGCCAGCTGTACGACGTGCGCCATGCACGGTATATGGTTCCTCCATGCAGGCCACTCGATTCCAGATGCCTCAAGTGTTGATTGCAGCTCGCGTGTCATCAAGTAGTTTAAGGAAGCATTATCAGTCATAATACCAAGCAAACAGCCGTCGGTAAGCTCAAAACGATCAAGCATGTCCTTCAAATGCACGGCTATCCTTGCGCCAGTATGTTGGCCCTTAAACTGTCATCCTTAATTAGCTTTCGAAATGGGAACAGAACAGGCGATTAACCTCATCGAAAGCGAGTTGAACTTCACGCAATGCCCAATATCGATCCATATAGTAAGCAATAACTGATGTTATCGCTAGTCTGTTCGTTGATGTCCATCCGTCCAAAGCGAAACTAACTTTATTTTGTAGTGGCAATTGCTTCTTAATTGCATCCACAGTCAGTGCATATTCCCTCCGGCAAATGTTACTAAGGGTCGTAGCGGATGGAAGAAATAGGTCATCGCATAATGCCTTATATGACCGTCGTAGCTCAAGATTTGATATAGTGTTCCAAAAAATATGTGCCGAAACAAATCCTAACATGAGGTAGCGATTCCACGTGACTTGGTGAAATCCGGAAGTTTCAAAGTCTTTATCAGCCAGTTTGGAACGTTTTGTCTGTGATTTTGGTCAATATGGATTAAACTGGATATCAAATATGGTTTTCCTCTGCAATCTTACTATTGTAATTCCACGACTTCCTTGCCTCTTCAGGATGGCCAAAGCTGTTTCATCCGCTGTCGAACTAGTCAATTCAGTGACGTCTGACTCTGTTAATTCGTTTAACTTTGCGATGTGATCTTTTGCCAGCAAGTGTTACCCCATTGAGCTGGTCCCATATTCTAATGGATGGCGAAGAACTTGATGGCAAACGATAAATAAGATGCCAGGGCTGCCGGTCTCTTCAATTCTAGAGTGCAAATAGAATCGCCACCAAGGCGCATGTCTAGAATTCTTCCAAGCAATAGGCTTCTTTGAGCCTACATTCATTGAAGCCCACCAAACATCGAAGATGATTTGTAAAGTAAGGTCGCTCAAATCATGAATAAAGACACGTTCATTTTTGGAAGAGATCACAACCTCTAGCAATGATGTGTTCAAAGATTGTGTATCAGACATGGCGGTAGAAATTTAAAAGCTGGGTAATCCAACTCGAGAGACTGCCGAAAATAACGATACAGTAAAGCAGATTGCAGGTTCTTAAATATTGACTCTACAGCTACAAGGATAATAATCAGATCAGTCAGACATTGCATGCATATTTGTTATGATGAATACAAGGACAGATTGCAACGACTGACCGCGTAAACCTCCATTTAGGAACTGTATACTGCAGTGTATTGCTGTGTAGCATTCAGAGCCTTGACGCACCTTGGGCGCAGAATTGTTGGAGGCGGACGCGATATCGACACTTGCATTTTCCCCAATAATGGCAGCCGATAGGTTCTTTGAGGTTTATCTGTGTTCTATTCCGGTTCTATTATCCAAGATGCCAGCGCACGAATCGTCGACGCTCCGTGTAACGGTGTTGTCAAGTGTGCGTGGTTAGCGTTGCCGGACGGTCACGTCAGATGTCCAGTGCCGGGTAACCGCCAACCTTATATTGACATCGTGACGGAGACTTAGCTCCGTACCGACTATCTTACCACTTACCTCTACACTTAATCTCACTCGCGCCTGTGTGCAACCGTATACCATATCATATCTCTATACTGCCGAGCGCCGGCGTACGCGCCCTTACACTATATTCGGTCATTTCAGAAATCGGATACGTTTCGCTCACGAGATCCCGCGAATTTACCCCTTTAATTGACACGTCGCGACAGATACGAAATCAAAAGTTACAGCCAATTACCCTGCATGCCTCCAAAGAAAATACAGAGAAGCCAATTGCGGATGCCTAACACGCGTGCAAGTATTGAATCCCTTCGAGCATCGCTCAGCCGAATCACGCCTATTCCTACGGGCCTCGTGTCGGTACTACCAGAAGACGAAATCAATGATGACAATCCGGCCGAAACTCCAGTTCACGAAGAAGACCGCGATCCAGACGATGTAGATGAAGACGAAGACGAAGATGATTCAACGTTACCAGAGGGCGAGGATAATCGAGGCCGAGACGACATTTTGTCAAAGATCACCGAAGACGACCAAAAGGAGATGCTTGAACAGAACCTGATGCTACTTAAACTCCTATTCGAACAACAAGCCGAATGGAAAGAGGAGAGAACCCGAATGCTCACCGAAGTCGACCGCAGCCGAACCATAGACAGAACGGAGATTCCCGGAAATCAGTCCAAGATCTTTAAAATGGTGGACCCCTTACGGTACTGCGGCAGGGCGAAGGAGCTGGATAAGTTCCTCGAAACATTACGATCAAACTTTGCATCCCGTAAGCACCTATTCCCAAGAGGGGATCCCAATCAAGTCAAGTATGCAGTCTCTTTTCTTGACACCTGGAATAACCACCCAGAAACGACTCAGCGACAGAGGGAATATACGGACCCATCCGAGTGGGCTAGTGACCTACGAGAGGCCAAGGACCCGTGGTTAGAGAATTTCGAACTCTTCGCGAACAAGCTTCAAAAGATGTACGGAGATAAACACAGACGTCTCAATTGAGCGACAACAGACATGCAGGAGTACCAGCAATTACCAAACGAATCTGTCCGAATTTACGCCAACCTCCTCAAAGTAAATTGGCGAAGAGCCGGCTGGAGCCTTACAACGCACGAAGTGGTCCTGTACGTCATGGCATGGGCGGGCCTGCGGTACCCACTTAAGACGAAAGTCAGACCTTGGATCTCCTGTGGCAAAGACAGGTTCAACACACTCGACCAACTCTTCGACTGTGCGGCAGCCTCGGAGTTCAAACCGGACGACAAGAAGCCTGGAGGACAACAGTAGCAACAAAGGCAAGCAGGGGAGTCTCAGAAAGGCGGCGATAAGAAACGTAATTTCCGACCATCCATCTCCGAACCTGTGGAAAATACTTCCGGCAATTCCAATAACTCCGTGGGATATTCAAAATCGGGCAAGTCCAATAAGTCCAGCGGAGACAGCCAGGCCAACTTATCACCAGCGCCGTGGCTTTCAAAGGAAGCTTACGAAAGCCGAAAGGCAAACCGGCAATGCACCCGCTATGGCAGCGGAGACCACAAAACCAACCTTTGTACCATATACGGCAAGACAAACCCACCTGAACAGGACTCCAGCAATAGCGGCGGAGGCTATGACGGCAAACAAATTAAACGCCAAAAGTGATTCGACACGCAGAAGCAAAAAAACTAGTCTACCTCTCTCGATATCTAACTCGACGGGAGAGGTTGGACCATACGGAGTTAGGATTGCAAAACTTGGGAAACCGACCCTTATTTGCAACCTTGGACGAGATACAAATGCACCGAATCGCCTTAAAATCAAGTGTCATTCTGGAAGGTCGGGCTCTGATGTCAAGCTAATACCTATGCGGCACAGAGAGACCGGATTCGGCGCATATCGTCCATGAAGTCCTTGTACGAAACATACACGGCAACATGCAGCAAGGCAAAGCACTAATCGACTGCGGTGCAACGAGCATCTTCATATGACCGAGCCTACTCAGGAAACTCGAATTGCCCCACGAACCAGCATTCACCTCCACCCAGGGTCTCAATGGCCAAGTGATGATGTCTGCAATGGAGAGCCAAAAGGCAAGTCTCTTGGTTCAGTATTTTGAACATCTTAAACCATTTGACGAATCGGAGGTTTTAGTCGTCCCAATGAAGGCATACGACCTAGTGCTGGGCTTGCCATGGTTCAAGGCAAGAAACCCGGAAATCGACTGGACTAAAGCTTGATTGACAGCCCTGCGAATGCCAAACGGACCGCAACGGGCGAAGATTGCAAAAGCAGATCACGCAAGTCCTCTGCCAGAACGCGGTGAAGGAAATACAAATGTGTATCCTCCCCCGGATATACAACTCCTTACGGCTACTGCATTCGATCATCTCTTACCTAGTGAGGAGGTGGTCGAGGCTTTCGCCATACGACTTGGAGAATGACAAGGGTTGCTGGGAGCATCTGTGGAAGGCATCACCGAAGGTGAGGGAAACCCCAGGGAGCTGAATGCGCGAGCAGGAGCAGCGGCGGTAGTTGCGGCAGAAGAGTGACACAGTGACGGTGCTTGAATGACTGCTACCGGCTTGCCGAGACACGAAGGGAGAAACTGGTCAATGGGGCTTGATCCTATTGTGACAAACCGTCTGATCCAGCTATCCCGGGACCCCTACCCATCTCCACCTGCCAAGCACACTACAATGCAGAATGCCGACAAGGTTAATGAAAATAGGAATAGACATAGAAAATGCGGAGATGGAAATAACAGATGACGGGGGTCGCATCCCAGCACAATATCAACATTTCGTGGAGGTCTTGAGCAAGGTAAAGGCCGAGACACTCCCGCCGCATAGGCCAACTGACCACGCGATCGATCTGGAACCCGGCTACAAACTACGATACGGGCGGATCTACAACCTCTCAGAATTCTAATTGAAGCCGCTCAAGGCTTACATCGAAAAGAACCTGGCAAGCGGCTTCATTCAGCAGTCATCTTCCCCGGCCGCAGCGCCGATCCTGTTTGCAAAGAAGAAAGACGGAGGACTACAGTTGTGTGTCTACTATCGAGCTCTTATTCTGGCCACGGTAAAAAATAGACACCCCCTTCTGCTAATCTCAGAACTACTCGATGAAGTGCGCGAAGCCCGAATCTTCACTAAGTTGGACTTCCGGAATGCCTACCACCTCATCCGAATCCAAACAGGAGACGAATTCAAGACTGCATTCCGAACCTGCTATAGTCAGTTCGAATACCAAGTTATGCCCTTCCAATTGACAAACGCACCGGCTACGTTTCATGCTTACATCGACGATTGTCTACGGCCCTATATTGACGACTTCACCGTGTGTTACCTTGATGATATACTCATCTACTCGACCAATGAGAAGGAGCAGGAAGACCACGTCCCAAAAGTGCTGCAACACCTACAGGAATTCGGGCTATATTGCAAGGCCGAAAAGTCCCAATTCGGAGTTCGGGAAGTCGGCTTTCTCGGATTTGTCATCAATTCGAATGGGATCGGCATGGAGTCAGACCGCATATCCACGATTGAAGACTGGCCGACCCCAGAATCAGTTCGGGATGTGCAAGTGCTCCTCGGCTTCGCAAAATTCTACAGAAGATTCATTCGCAAATATGGCAAGGTGACAGCTCCCATATCAAACTTTGTAAAGACACAAGGCACACGGAAGTGGGAATGGACTCGGGGTGCCGAACTCGCATTTCAAAAGCTACAAAAAAGGCCATTACCCACCCACCGATCCTCCACCACTTCAACCCGCAAAAACCGATCATTCTGCAGACCGATGCAAGCGGCTTCGTAATCGCCGGCATCCTCAACGAGTACGACAGATTCGGGTTTCTTCGCCCAGTCAATTTCTAATCTGAAAGATGCTCCCGGGCCGAACAGAACTACGACACGTACGATCAGAAGCTCTTGGCGATTTTCGAGACAATGAAACAATCGAGACACTATCTCGAGAACGCTAATCACAAGGTCCTGATCCAGTGCAACCATAAGAATCTGTAGTATTTCCAAACCTCCAAAGTGCTTTCCCGAAGACAGGCAAGGTGGGCGGAAATCAAATCCTCTTACGACTTCGTCATCGAACACTTGGAAGTCAAGAAGAACCCGGCAGATGGACCATCAAGAAGGCCCGACTATGAGATAGGCTACGAGAGACCGACTGCGAGGCTACTGCCAACCTTGCCGACTAACACTGTTGCACCGTACGACGACCTCCATCAGAAAATCATAACAGCCCACGCTATCGACGCGTTGGCTGCCGATGTGAAGCGCAGCATTGTCAGCACCCCAATCGTCGATATTCCTGATCTTCAAAGAATAGATGAACTAGAGGAAGACTCGAGTAACGAGTGGAAAGTCACTACCGGAGTTCTCACTTATGAAGGAAGGATATATGTACCAAAGGATGACCTGCTTCGCAACAAAGTCATAAGCCATTTCCACGACAATCCAGAATCCGGCCACTTCGCAGCTCTTAAAACAGCCGAATTAGCATCTCGGGAGTTCTTCTGGCCCGCAGTGGACGCCACCGTACGAAAATACATCGCCGGATGCGAACTATGCCACCGAATCAAGGCACCACGACACGCCCATCACAGCACAAACATGCCACTACCACCACCATCACGACCTTGGGAAGGAGTTACCATGGACTTCGTCACGGACCTCCCTGAGTCAACTGCCTCTGAGTATACATGAATCTTGGTAATCGTCGATCGACTGACAAAAATGGCAATCTACCTCCACTGCAGGAAAGATATCGACTCACCAGAGCTGGCACGAATGTTTTTCGAGCACGTAATCTGCAAACGCGGCGTACGAGACAATATTGTAACCGATCGCGGGACGGAGTTTACCAGCCGATTCTGGAAACGAGTCTGCTCTCACCTAAGCATCAATCACAGGCTGTCGACCGCGTTTCATCCACAGACTGTTGGCCAGGCAGAGCGACAAAACCAGACCATGGAGCAGTACTTACGGGCCTTCTGCAACTACCAGCAGGACAACTGGGTAGAACTGTTACCTTTAGCAGAGTCTGCTTACAACAATTCCGTCCACCACTCAACGCGAATGACGCCATTCTGGGCCAACTACCACTACCACCAGCCAATGCAGTGGAAGCCACCGAAAGCCCCATCAAATATGCGGTCGGAAATACTGGCGGAAGCAACGGTATCGGGAATGGAAGAGACTCACCGGCTTCTCCGGGAGAGCATGTTGGAAGCCCAGGCACGGCAATTCAAATACGCTGGCTGAAAGGACGTGACCTTCGAAGTCGGGAACAAAGTGTGGCTCTCGACCCGACACTTCCGAACGACTAGACTGTCAAAGAAGCTGGACTACAAGCGCACTGGACCGTATACGGTAAGTAAGATCATCAATAAGAATGCTTACAAACTGGACTTGCCGAAAACAATGCGGAATCACAAAGTCTTCCATGTGTCGCAGCTCGATCACGACACACCGCCGGTCGTAGGACAACCATCTTCGGAACCACATCCAGTAATAGTCAAAGATTCGGAGGAATGGGAGGTCGAACGGATTCTTGACTCTAAGCAGCGTTAACGCAAGCTACACTACCTCGTTCAGTTGGCCGGATACAGCAACATACGCACAAGCTGGGAGCCATTTGAAAACCTCGAGAATGCTCGTGAACTAATCGACGAGTTCCATCGAGACCAACCGAATAAGCCATGGAGATGAAGGAAGTCGGATCTCGGAAGTGGAGGAATTGACGGGAATGGAGAAATGGAGACGAGGTCAAATTGGGCATTTCCTTCCTTATTCTATTGTCAGAACCGGTGCAGTACAAATGGCGTCGGCACGGGTTTTACCACCTCCGGAAATCCAGTCAATTGGAGGTGGAGTTTCCCTGTGCGCCGGAAGGTCACCCTGCACGTACTGATCAGTTGTTGGACTTACGGGATCGTACGAGGGTGTATGTGGAATGTTCTTGTTTCTATTTGTACTTAGCAGCCCAGGAGTTCTGCCCTAAAAGAGGGCGATGATGTAAAGGCGTTGTCAAGCGTGCGTGGTTAGGGTTGCCGGACGGACACGTGAGGTGTCCAGTACCGGAAAACCGCCAACCTTATATTGACATCGCGACGGAGACTTAGCTCCGTACCGAATATCTCACCACTTACTTCTACACTTAATCTCACTCGTGCCCATGTGCAACCATATACCATATCATATCCCTATCCTGCCGAGCGCCGGCGTACGCGCCCTTACACTCCGTTGAGGCTCATTTTGGGACATGGTTACGATCTTGTCGGAAGCATATTTGCCTAGAAAGGCGGCCGGTAGTACGATTATAGATCATTGAAGACCCATAGCCGCTTGATTTTCCAAGATGGAAGGCCTCAATTCGTTGACCCTCCTTTGACACACAATTTTCGGGCGTAGTGACGATGTCGTCATTAGCAGTTTTGCCTAGAAAGACGGCCGATAGTTCGATTATATGTTGATATCGCCGGGTTGCCCTTGGATTGTCCGAGATGCATGGCCAAAAGTCGTTGACGCTCCGTTGATGCTCAGTTTTAGGACATAGTAGCGATGTAGTCGCAACTGTATTTGCCTAGAAAGGCAGCCGACAATGTAATTATGGCTTCATGCCGCCGCACAGTCCTAGGATCTTCCATGATACAAGGCCAAAAGTCGTTGACACTCTGTTCACGCTCATTTTTAGGACATAGTAACGATGTAGTCGCAACCGTTTTTGCCTAGAAAGGCAGCTGATAATGTAATTATGGCTTTATCCCGCCGCACAGCCCTAGGATTCTCCATGACACATGGCCAAAAGTCATTGACGCTCCGTTGACGCTCATTTATAGGACATAGTAGTGATGTTGTTGCAAGAGTTTTTGCCTAGAAAGGCGGCCGATAGCGCGATTATGGGGTTACGTCGCCGCGCACCCCATGCATTTTCCAAGTTGCAAGGCCAAAAGTTGTCGACGCTCTGTTGACGCTCATTTTTAGAGCATAGTCGAAATGTTGCTGTCACCATTGTTCAATCGAAAGGCGGCCGATAGTGCGATTATGACTTACTGTAACCACACAGCCTACTGGATGTTTCATGACGCAATGCCAAAAATCTTTGACGCTCAGTTGACGCTCACATTAATCACATTGAAACAGCCTTTGAACACTCAATAATTGTATCCAACGAATCAAATACACAGTTATGACATCCATTATTGCATTTGTATCTATTATTGTTTGCATCCAGGAGTTTTGTTACCTCTCAATTTTTGATCAACTGCTATCTACACTATCTGAGAGTGAAATGACGTGGCCCTATCACAGTCCTGCGCTTTCGGCCGGCAATTGACGGCATGTGAATCATTTCAATAGTTTTTGGTAAATATAGCTCAACTTCCTCACCATTCCTTATCCAGCTCCTTCTTCTCGATTTCCATGACGTACCACAAGACATTTCAAATGTCTCAGCCATGTCCACCAGTTCTGTGCGGACAGTAATGCAGTTGGATACATGCATGAATTTGGCATGACGGCTGTCGTTCAGATTGATTCGTCATGGACACTGACCGCTCTTCCTATGACACGTATGACATCACTCACTTAAATTTTGTTAGTACATTTCGTCACTAATATTGCTTTTGCTTTGTCACTTAACAGTCACTTGCAGAATAAAACCGAACTTGATGGCCGTCTTACAACCCGGTTTGGATTTTAGAACTTTCACCTAGTGCGTTCGACCCTTGCACATGCACAGACGAATTATCACGTCTCACAATTTGGTCACTGAAATCAAGCCAAAGCTGATACGTAGCAAAATTGGTATACAACTTGCTTTCACCGCAATAAGACGTCAAAAAGTACAGTTTGCACCACTATGCTTCTGCAGACGCTGGAGCCGTCACCATCTCTTCGTCAGAATCTGATATCTATATGGTAGTTAGCTGGAGGCTATATGCAGGGGTACAAGTTTACTGGTTCAACTGGCTTCGCTTTCAGCAACATTGACGAATTGGACTCTGGAGCTGGCTCACCACTTGGTATGCTCGATTGAGACTGCAGCTTCACCAACCCTAGCCTAATATGACTACTTCCTGGTCGTGAATTCCCTTGCGGCCTTTGCGCTATTCCGGGGACAATGTCAAGACTCTCCATCAGCTCTCCAAAGGTTGATGGTGGAGATGCCTAAGCGTCATCCATTGTTTGCGGCTGGACGACGCCCGGAACCCTCAATTCAGTGGTGCCGTACTTCATATCTCGTTCACGGAAGTAGTCGGCTGCATCCTCCCATCCCGGTTCTGTCAATTCATGGAGCTTCATCTGCTTCTGCGGAAATCTCTCCATGCGCTGCTGGACCGTTTTGGTGATTGTGCCCCTCACCCAACCGGGTTCGTCATCTTCGCACAAATTGCCCTGCTCAGTCTCTTCATTATCTTCCTCTTCCCCATCCTCCCCATCATCGGAACTTGCAAGATCACTCAGACTGTCTCTGATAGCAACCCGCATCTCCTCAAACATCTTTTCGGGCTCTCTGGATGTCCATCCCCCTATTTCAGCCTGCGTCACATCGTCCTGCTCTTGTTGAACCGCGGCCTCTGCGTCTTCAACTCGCTTTCTTGCCCCAGCAGTCTCTCTCTCCACATAATCCTCAATCCATTTCTCTTTCTCTTAATTGCTTAAGAAGTGCGTTTCTTGTCGCTTCTCTGCCGCAAGCTTCTTTTTGGATTTCAAGCTGCGCAATGCCCCAAGGGCTCGGATTCTCTCTGCCACCAAGCCGCTCTTGCCTTCATTCGCTTGATGACGTCGTTGGGTTGACCACTTTTTCGATTTGCTGTATCTGCCCGCCGGAAGTGGCGAAAAGTTCTTTTTCGGAGCATTGACCATTGTAGTTTTCGTGGAATTTGTTGTTGGGCGAGATGTTGGATGTTGCAAGTTATGGACAATATGGAGGTAAGCTGCATCTTTTATTTCAAGGTTAGTACGTTTACTCATCTCGAACAAAGCAAAACCACTCAATTGACTGTCAATAAATCCCGAATAATAACACTAACGGTACAACATGACATGATTGTTAGCGTCAGTTTCATGTAATATCCCGGGGATTATTTGAGACAAACATCAGCAGACGGACTTTCGCTCGAACTACATCCTATTAATATCCAGCAATTGGGTGATTTCGGCGGTTGTACACCACAATTGATCAGGGTTATCAAACAGGCAACATTAGACCGACTGATTGCAAATTGCGGGGCGGTGGAAAACCCCTGCAACTTGCATCTATACTTGGTAGGATTCATCTTGATCATAACGATCATGTTGGCTGCTATATATTCCATTCTGACATGAAGCTAACTATATAGTCCTCAGGGCTTCCCACTTCCTCTCGTTATCATCTTCCTCTCCTATTCCACATCAGCACATTATGGATACGCAACCACCTTCGGCAGGTGAGAGCGGATCAAATACCGGCAGATTGGCGGGCGCTACATCCAATACGGAACATCTTGGCACACAACCAGAGCGCAGCCACAAGTCAGTTCACCGCGATGCTGCCAATGTAGCGACCAAACATATGACCCAGGATGCAAATTTAAAGATCGTCCGCAAGACTGGCAGCAGCAAAAACAAGAAGCAGCATCCAGTTAGATGTAAGTATATCCTTATCGTGGCAAACGGCAGTCAATTAACTGAATAACGTACAGTGGTTGTCCGTAGAGAGCTACGTAACTAATTCATCGCTGCGTGTAACGGGAAACCTCCATGGTCGACAAAGGCATTTGTCTGCACACTCCGCGCAATCGAACATCATGATGATGTGAGCTCAGGGATTTTCGCAGATAAATTTCCTGATAAGCGTCCCCGTGAGTGGACAAAACAGACTTTAATCACATTAGAGGAGGCTATGGAAGCGTATATGGTAGAGGTAACCGCCGAATTTCATTGTTAGAAGCATCGACTAATGTCTTGTAGGTTTTCAACATGTCTGCAACTATGGCAAGGCAAGGAGGTTGGGTACAGCTTGAACAGTCTGACATGCGCCTGGCGTTGAATATGGCCAAAATGGGCAAAGAAGGCTTGTTGCGCGCCGCAATAGAGGAAACGAAGTAGCTCATTAAGAAACCACGCGCCGAGGTCCGAGAAGAGAAGAAGCAGGGTGTTGAGTTTCATGGGCATAAAAAGGTGAAGGCTGCGATACAAAGACACCCGGCAATGCTTCGTCATAACCAATCGTCCGGCTGCCTTCCTTCCCAAAAGGGCACCGCAAAGAATCCGCAAACACGCTGGAGACGCAAAGGAACAGGTGCACCTCCCCCCGCCCGACGCAGAGTGCTGACTCCAGAGCCGACTCCACCCCCACCCGGTACGCCACCCGCCCCAACTGGTAACACCTCCAGTGCTCAACCGTCTGAAATCGTCAATTTGCCGGCCGGATATACTTATTTGCATACAGCTCTTCCCTGTGCGGAATTTTTGGATGATGATGAGGATACCGAGCACGATACCGATTTTGATCCAGATATGCTGACTGATGATGGTTAGTTCACTATCTGTTGTGTGGTAATGGGTCTAACATTCATTTTGAAGACAAAAGCAGCGGATTGAGCGATCCTGCTACTGATGCCGAGCATTGACCGAAAGACATGGGATTTTGGAGATTATTATTATATATATCTATGAATTATTAAAGAACAACGTAGTGATCAAGAAGAAAGTATATGAAAACGCCAGAAAGGCAGCCAAAACAAAGTGAATGATGGACTGTGCCAAAATGAATGATTGCATATTGTGGATACAGCCATGGCAAAATGAGCGTCAAGGAAGCGTCAACGATTTTTGGTCATGCGTCCTGGGAAATAACACCTCTGATATGTTGTAGTCAGTCACAAAGGAATTCTTAGCCGCCTTTATAGGCAAAACAGACAGCAATACCCTTCCTGCCCCAACATGAAAATGAGCGTCAACAGAACGTCAACGATTTTTGGTCATGTGCCTGGGAAATCACACCTCCAATAGGTTATAGCCAGTCATAAAAGAATTTTCGGCTGCCTTTATAGGCAAAACAGAGAGCAATACCCTCCCTGCCCCATCGTGAAAATTAGCGTCAACGGAGCGTCAACGATTTTTAGTCATGCGTCTTGGTAAATGACACCTGCAATAGGGTGTATTGAGTCATAAAGGAATTTTTGGCTGCCTTTATAGGCAAAACAGATTGCAATACCCTCCATGCCCCATCATGAAAATGAGCGTCAATGGAGCATCAACGATTGTTGGTCATGTATCAGGGGTAATCTGGAGGGCGACAGGTTGCACATAGTCATAAACTGATTATTGACTGCCTTTATAGGCAAAAGTGAAAGTGAAACGCTTCCTGCCCCATCTTCAAAATGAGCGTCCACAGAGTGTCAAGGATTGTTGGCCTTCCATCATGGTTAATCACAGCGCGATGTGGCGGTTATTGTCTATATATATCGTTTTGACTATTATTATACTCTAAAAGGCTCAAGAATACTTAGTGGTAGCTCTGTATATAAAATTAGTTGTTACTGTCCCGGAGGATGTGGCTAGAATATCCCGTACATATATGCCTATAAAGGCTGTCATATCCTTCTTTATGGATGATTGTGATCACGCACCACTCATATTAGCGAAGATGCAAGACCAAATATCGATGACGCTCTGTTGATGCTCATTTTCAGGATGTAGTTGGGCGCTTGGGTATTCTTGTTTTGCACATCAAGGCGGCTAATACGTCGAAAACGAACCGTGACGTACCAAGGTCAACATTTTACGATTAACAGTCGCATATCTGAATGCGACCATAAATGTGAAACCCGAAACGCAGAACCGGAGATTGCAACCGACATGTCTAGCCAAACCCGGCGAAACCTGTGGGTTGACGGGTACGGGTCCGGGTTTGGCCGGCCAAGAGTCTGCGAGTTGGGTTTTTGGATGGTTCTGGAATCGAACCAACCCGTTTATGCTGTCCAAACCCGGACCACTGGCGGGTTACCTGGACCCGTTGCTAACACTACTGATTACCCCCCGAGGTTCATCATGTTTGTACAGCTTACCAGGTTCTGAATCATCCTCATGATTGTCTTCACCATCCCCATTCTCCCCATTGTCAGAATTACATAGATCGCTCAGACTGTCTCTGATGAAAATCAACAACTCCTCAAAAATGTTGTTTGTCTTTGTGTCTGTCAACCCTGCAATGTCGGCAGATACCACATTCTTCTGGGCTTATTGAATCACTGTCTCGGCGTTTTCAACATGATTTCTTGCTGCATCGGATTCTCTATCTCTACGAGCTTCAATCCGTTTCTGTTTCTCGTGATTGCATTCATATGCATATCCCATCCTGGAGGCTAGCTCCATTGCATGCATCTTTTTGGATCCCAATGCTCCACAGGCTCAGATCCTTTCGGCCTCCTAGCAGGTCTGCCATGCATTAGCTTGATGACGTCATCATGTCGAACAGTTTGTCAATTTACTGTATGTGCCTGCAAGATGTGGCAAAAGGATCTTTTTCGGAGCATTGATCATTTTGTTTTGTATACACTTTGTTGATTGGTGAGATGTTAGATGTTGCCAGATATGGATCACTTCAATGCAAGCTGCATCTTTCATGTCAAGGTTGCTGTACTTGACCATCTTGAATACAGCAAAATCTGTGTCTTAACCATCACTTCATTAGGACTAGAAATGCAAACTGTACAACCTGACTTAATTTCTAACCAGGGTTTCACATATGACTGAAGGGATCTCATAAGGCAATTGTCACCCGATGATCTTTTGACCAAATAAGCATGTTTTAATATGCTTCAAACATGCGATTTCAGATGTCCTATACCAGTATTTACCCCCGCAAACCACCAGATAACATCGGACTAACTTACTGCAAATTACTTGATAAATTGACACCCCTCCAACCTGCCGCTTTACGCAGCGTGATCCATCTTCAGCAGATCATGTAAGTTTGTAGTTACTCGTTTCATTTTGGCTTGAAGCTGGCTATATATTCCCCACAACTTCCCACTGCTTTTAGGTATTATCTTCTACTCCATTTCCACAACAGCAAATCGTGGGTCCATAAACACATCTGCAAGGTGCAAGTGTGTCCACAAGTAGTCAAATGACTAGTACGTCATCCACTGGGCCACCTACTGAGACACAGCATCAATGCAGACACTAGTTAGTCCTCTGCAACCATGCCAATGCAGCCACTGCTACTATTACGCAGGACCAACATTTCAACAGAGTGTTAGGGGTTCTCTCCTGACAGCGGTAATGATACATGTTGATGCTAAGCAAGTACACGTGACTACCATCAATGGGGTGGATACCATTAGTTCACGAAGCAAAACACCTACTTGCGTATAGTGCC
>Ga0307514_10002044_pt1 | contig 21803 bp, 19 predicted proteins | sample 16_EM_MG_FD_203088 | JGI IMG/M metagenome (GOLD analysis project Ga0307514, IMG submission 203088) | Populus trichocarpa ectomycorrhiza microbial communities from riparian zone in the Pacific Northwest, United States - 16_EM | ecosystem: Host-associated > Plants > Roots > Unclassified | place...
CAGCACATAGGGCAACAGCCGCCGCGCGGCCATGCCACCGGCGCCCTTGTCGACCAACAGGCGCATCAGGCCCTCCGAGGGCCTGGCCAGCAGCGCGCCGAGGCACAACACCACGAGCCCGATCGCCGTGTGCAGCGCCAGCGTTGAGTAGGCCCCCACGCCGTACAAGGCCTCCACGCCATAGGCGTAGCCCACGCAGGCCAGCAGGCCGATCAGCGCCCCGACCGTGGCGGCCCCCTGCGCCACCGGTCGCCAGGGGCTGGCATCCAGCAGCAGCAGCGCCAGCGCAGCACACAACAGCCCGGCGGCCGTGGCCTCGGCCATGCGGCCCGCGGGCGCGTGGGCATGCGGATCCACCTCGACACGGATCAACAGCTGGTCAATGCCGAGATCTGCTGGCAGCAGGTATTCGGCCAGCGTCAGCAGACAGATCAGCCCCACACAACCCAACATCGAAGCGCGAAGCACACGCACTGCGCGCGTGGTGGCGGAGGTGCTGGAGGTGGCCAGCGCAATGCCGGCGAACAGGAAGCACACCGCCGTGTTCGGCTTCATCGAAGCAAAGTCGGGCTGGATGCGCGTGAGCCACGGCACCGTCAGCACCCAGCCCACCAACACCACGACACCCAAGCCCGCCACGGCGACGCCAGACGACTTCGCCATCCGCAGCGAATTCGCCACCAGCGTTGCGTCAAGATTGTCGACAGGTGTCAAGACTGCTCCCCCCCCCAGAGCCACTCTGGCTCGTTGGTTTCAGCCTACTGCCGGGCCGCTGGCGCGGCGTTGCGGCAACTCAATGCTCAGAGCGCCCGAGGGCCGACGCTGGCGCCGGTTTCAACGCCACGCAGGGAAAGCCGGCGACATGCAGGACATGCTGGCGAAATTGACGAATGTCAAACAAGGGCCGGGGAGAAAGGTGAGACTCGTGATTCCTCTGGCACTGGGTCGAGGCCACCGCACATGTACCACCGAATCCTGGTCCCCGTTGACGGAAGCCCGACCAGCCGGCGCGGCCTGCAAGAAGCGATTGCCATCGCGAAGGCAGCGGCGGCACCATCCGCCTGCTGCACGCTGTGGACGACCTCCGCTTCGTGACCTGAACCGGAGAAGCCGCTTGCCTGAATGCAGCCAGGCGTCTTCTGGCCTCAGGTGGCGCACACGCCGGGCCGGTACTGCGGCCAATGGCGCCAGTGCTTGTCGGCGCCATGGGCCCGGTTGTGGGCGTCGCGCATGCAGGCGACCGCATCGACATCGCGGATGTCACCCAGCACCACATCGACCCGGTTACGCTCGGAATGCGTCGAACGGCGCGATGTCCAACACCCGGGTGGGCACCCCTCTGGCGAGCAGGCGCCTGACCAGGTTGATGCCGAGGAAGCCAGCACCGTCGGCGACGAGGCAAAGGCCAGGCGGCATGGTTGGGTGGGGGATCTTCATCGTTGTGGTCACGAGCCGCCATCCTCCGGCCTCGGCGCTCGTGCAACCTGGATCAGCCGCAAGCGCTTGCCGTTGCCAGTGGGCGCTTGTGCATGGCGACGATTCGTTGGCGATACAGCAAAGCCAGGCCCTCCCGCTTGTCCCCGGCGCGGGACGGGCCCGCCCGATCCGGGTGGCACGCCCTCCCCCTTGTCGCTCAATGGTGGCGCAGCAGCAGATAGGACATCGCTCGATTAGGCGAGCAAAGCAGCCGCATTTGCACCTTGGTGGGTCTCATGCGCCAGGTCAGCACATAGTCGATGGTGGCATCGAGCGCCATGCAATCGGCCCAGGCATCCTGGAAGCGCTGGGCAATCAGGTAGTTGTTCATGCACTGCGCGACATCGGTGAACAACGCTCGGCCAATGACGTTCTTCGGCCGCAGCCCGCTGAAGCTCGATTCGCACGCGTTGTAGCGACGGATCACGCCCGTGGCGTCGAAGCCGATGACACCAAAGCGCAGGCGATCCAGCGCCTCGTCGCCCAGCCATTCGACGCGCCTCAGCGCGTCAGCACAATCAAGGTTCAATTGCGAGTCAAGCGTTTGCATCGTGAAGGCGTGTCGTTGGCAGATGAAGAAACTACGGCGCAGCAGCAGGACTGGCTGCCTCGTCAAGCGCCAAGTTAAGCGACACCGAGGAGGGCGCCATTGACGACCCTCAATGCGGCGTCATGGCCGAACACGTAACTTGCGATCAAGCCTCTCTGCAGGACCAACCTGCCATGCACCTCGCAAACCCAGCCACCTCGTTTCCCCCATGCGACCTGGGCGGGCTGCGCCCGGTCCTCCAGCAACTGCCGGGGCCGCTGCTGCTCATCCGGGAGCAGCGCATCGCGTTTGCCAATGAGCCTGCACTGTGCCTGCTCGGCAGCGAAGCCTCGGCGCTGCTGGGAAGGTCGCCGCTGGAACTGTTCCACCCCGGCTCGATCGAGCTGGCAAGGACACGCCTGGCGACTGCGAAGTCAAAAGCTGACGCGGCGGTCATGCCGGCGATGGAGGAAAGCATCCTGCGCGCAGACGGCAGCACCCGCTGCGTGCAGACCAGCGTGGCCTTTGGGGTCGAGTCCGGCGAACCCGTCCAGCTGATCTTCATGCATGACGTCACCGACCTGCGCTGGGCGCAGTCCGAACTGCTGAAGTCGCAGGCGGAACTGCGGCAGGTTGCCGCGGCACGCGAAGCGGCGCAGGAATTCGACCGCCAGCGCATCGGGCGGCTGCTTCATGACGAACTGCTGCAGCCGCTGGCCGCAATGCGCATGGAAGCCGGGGCGATCGACCCGCACGCCAGTGCGCAAAGTGCCGCGCCGATGCTGGCGCGGTTGAGCGAACTGGCGCTTGCGGCCATCGACACGACGCGCGGCATCATCGACGACCTGCATCCGCCCATGCTCGACGAACTGGGCCTGTCGGCTGCGCTGGAAGCATTGCTGGCGCGCTTCGCCCAACGCACCCAACTTCGCTGCAGGCTGCTGGGGCCCAGCGTCGGGGTTGCAGAGAGTGCGACCGAACAGGCCGCCAGCCTCTGCCTGTACCGCGTGGCGCAGGAGGCGCTGGCCAACATCGCGGAACATGCGAGAGCCGGCCGGGTCGAGGTGCGTCTGGCAAGGCGCAGGGGCCGCCTGGCGCTTCGCGTTCACGATGACGGAATCGGCATGCGCAGCGCCGATCAACGCCCGAGCGGTGCTTCCGGCCTGCTGGACATGCGCGAGCGCCTGATGCAACTGGGCGGTGGCCTGGAAATCTCCGGCCGCTCCAAACGGGGCACGACCATCGAAGCGTCCATCCCGATTGTCGATCACCGGTCGCGTGCCGGCCATGTTCCGGCCATACCGGGCCAAGAGGATGCCTATGGCAGCCTGCTGAGCTTCCTGTACCGTGCACCCGTGGGCCTGCTGAAAGCCGGCACGGACGGTCACATCGAGATGCTGAACCCGATGGCCGCGCAGATGCTGCTGCCGCTGGCCCCGCAAGCCGGCCTGGAAAACCTCTTCGAGGTGCTGCACCTCGCGGTACCAGGCCTGCGCTCGATGGCCACCCGGCAGCCCCTGCCCTCCGGGGTCATCTGCGAGTCGCTGCGTTTCGAGGTGCCTGCAGGGCCACGGCATCCGCCGCGCGCCCTTTCGCTCAGCCTGCTCAAGCAGCACGGCGCAAGCCTGATGGCGATGATCACCGACGCCGCCCCTGGCACGCCGGCCGCCTGAAGCGCGGGCCTGCGAGTCGGTTCGGCCGACTCCTAAGCATTGTTCGGAATCCTTCCCGGCCTTGTTGGCCGTGGCGCCGATGGGTGCTTGCAGCCCCGGCCGATTGCCGCGAACCAGGTTTCGCGAGACCCTGAAGGCAGGGCCCTTCAAGTTCGAGCGGGCCTGACCACGGAGGCCCAGACATGACAGTCAACCACTCGATTCACATCCAAGCGGCAGTTGCAGGCGCTTGGCGAAGCCTGGGAAACGACCTGGCGCCCATCGCGGAGAAGGGCCGGTTGGGAGACCTGATCGGGACCTTGGTCGGCCACGCGAGCACGGTTCGAACAGCCGACGAGACCGTGCCAGTCGCCTTGTGGCGGCTGCGCGAGCACGCGACGCTGCTGCACGAGGGCGGGCCGGCCCAGACCCTGTACGTCCTGCGATCAGGCAGCCTGAAGTGCATTCACACCCAGGAAGATGGTTATGAGCAGGTCCTGTCCGTGGCCCTGCCTGGCGACCTGCTGGGTTTCGAAGCCCTGCACAGCGGGCGCCAGCCCGTGGGCGTCGTCGCATTGGAAGATGTCACCGTCTACGCGCTGCCCTTGAACGGCTTGCGGGCCTTGCGCCAGCAATGCCCGGCACTGGACCACGCCATGCAGCTGACCCTCAGCCGGCAACTGATTCGCGCGGCCAGCACGGCGGAGATGATCGCCGCGGTCGCTTCCGATGTGCGCCTGGCGCGCTTCCTGCTGTGGATGTCCACGCGCATGGCCGAACTGGGCCGCTCACCGTTGCGGATGGTGCTGCGCCTGAGCCGGCGCGACATTGCCAGCCTGCTGGGGGTCGCGCACGAAACCGTCAGCCGCTCGTTCACGACCCTGGCTGACGCAGGCCATGTCACGGTCGACAACCGGGAAGTCGAGATCCTGGACCTGGCCGGCTTGCGGCAGCGGGCCCTCAGCACACGCAAGCAGCTCGACGATGCCGTTCGTCCCTCGCTTGGCTCGATGGTGAGACCCAGCCTGGCATCTGCGCCAACCATGAGCTGGTTGCCCGGGACTGCGGCACGCCCGGCCGCCGTCGCTTGAGCCGAGGCCCGGAACGCGGGGAGCTCCCGCCTTGGCCTGGCCAGGTGCCGCCAGCACATCGGCGCCTGTTGATCGTGAACCTTCCCGCGACGCCGGCCCGCATTCGGGTGTGGGGTCCAACACCGGCGTGCACCTCTCGACCGTCTTGGCGCAAAACATACCTTGCTTTCCTCGCTGGCCGTGGCCGGTTTGCGCAGTCTCAAGCCGGTTGTCCTCAGGCCAAGAAGCGCAGCTTGAGGTTTCTCAATCGCCCGCCCGCTGGCCCGCTTTACGCTTCATGCCATCGATGCCAACTCCTGAACAAGCGAGGGTTGCCATCTGTCTTCCGTCATTCATCAAAGGACATGTCAATGGACGCGATCAACGCATCGGCAACTGCTGTTCAAGAGCGCCTCGCCAACACGCTGCACGGCGTCGTCAGCGAGGCAGAGGCACTTTTGAAGACGGCTCAGCATGGCGGCAGCGAGCAATTCGCTGCCGCACGCGACCAGCTCGAAGCCCGCGTGCGGCGCGCACGGTCGGAGCTTGCCGACCTGGAGGACAGTGCCTTGCGCAAGGCACGCCGCGCGGTTCGCGCCACCGACCGCGCAGTCCAGGACCATCCTTACACGACAGCAGGCCTGTTGGCAGGTGTGGGCCTGTTGATCGGCGTGCTGATCGCCCGGCGCTGAGCACCGAAGGCACCCCGCCTGGCCATGACCAGGCACGTCCGCTCGGAGGCGCATGCGATGTCCAAGCCAAAAGCCAGGTTCCGGATCAAGCCCCTGCCCTCGCCGGGTGGCGTGCGCAGGCTTTGCCCTCCCAATGCCGCCGCTTTGCAGTTGCAATGGCCGGCACCGAAGGATCTGCCGCAGGTGCTCCTTTCGCCAGCGACGCTGTCCGAATCGCCCCCGGCCATCGTCCCGATGTCGGAACAGCTGCTGACCCGACTGCGCGAAGCAGGCCTTTGACGTCCGCACCGCTGCACCGCCGGCAACCCCAGGCAGCCCGCGGAGCCGGTGGCTCGCGAATCACTGTGCCACGAGATGCGATCCGTCTGGCACCAGCCCCGGCGCAGAGGCCGACTCTGCCGCGCCAAGCAAGGACACGAAAGCGTTGATCTTGGCGCCGACCATCTGGCTGTCGATCTCGCGATCGGTGAGTGCCAGCGTGGCCAGCGGAGCACGGCGCAGTTCGCCTTCCAGCGCACCGAACGCCTTCTCTGCGCCAGCCCCCCCCATGGTGCAAAAGAACGCACAGCGGTTCACCGAAACGGCGTGCGCCCGCGCGAACGCCCGCACAGGCGACGACAAGTGCCAACCCCAGACCGGCGTGCCGATCAGCATCAGGTCGAACTGGGCAGGATCCACCGAGACCTTGCCAATTTCGGATTGCAGGCCGAAGGCCGCCTCGCACACGCTGCGCAGGTAGCCCCAAGCGCCCAGGCGGGAACTGGCTTCGGTGATCGGGCACAAAGTGCCACCGAGACGTGTGGCAAGTTGCTCGGCAACGCGCCGGGTGTAGCCGGTACGCGAGAAGTAAACAATGAGCACTTTCATCTTGATCTCCTGTGATTTGCGGCCGCCCGCGACCGCGGGCCGGCCGCCTGCCCGGTGATGCCGATCAGTTCGGCCCAGGCGATGCGGCGGGGGTTTCCTCTTTGAGTCCCTGCACTGGCGTGCGCTGCAGTGATCGACCCTGCGCCGCTTGATCGGGCCGCACCAGCAGGACGGGCACCGGTGAATGCCGCAGGATCTGCTCGGCGTCGCTGCCCAGCAGCAAGCGGTCAAAGCCGCGGCGGCCGTGCGAGCCGAGGACGACGACATCCGCCAGCCAGTTCGTGGCGTCCTCGGCCACGACGGTCCACACCCGTCGTCCGAAGTCGTCCACCAGCAGCGTTTCCACGCTCAAGCCTGCCTCGCGAACGCGCTTGGCAGCCTGATCGAGAATCCAGCGGCCCCCTTCGCGCAGGCAGCCCACCCAGTCCAGCGTCAAAGCCGGCTCGAAGGCATCGACCATGGACAACTCGTCGACGACATGGATCAGCCGCAGGCGGCCGTGATTCATGAGCCCCAGCTGGATGGCCTGTTGCAGGCCGCGGTCCGAGGTTTCGCTGCCATCGATCGGCACCAGGATGCTGCGGTACGGCACCCGCGCATTGACGGCGATGGCCGAGGCCGTCTCCGTGACCGAGCGGACCAGCAGCACCGGTACCGGGCTTGCCCGGATCACGGCCTCGGCATCGCTGCCAAGGAGCGCCCGAAGCGCGCCCCGCCGGCCATGGGATCCGATCACGATCAGGTCGCAAGCCAGCTCGCCTGCCTGCTGCAGGATGGCGTCCGAAACGCGTCCATGTCGCGGCTCGCACAGCCTTGTCTCCACCTGCCGGTCCTTGGCCTCGCACACGGCACGCGCCTGCGCCAGGATCGCTTCGCCGTTTGCGAGTGTCTTGTGGTGAAGCGGCGCAAGGTCCGGGACCGAGAGATCGTCGAGCAGTGGCGTGTCATCCACCACATGCAGCAGGCACAGCACTGAATCATGGGCTGTTGCCAGTGCCAGTGCTTCCTGCAGCCCGGCATGGGCCGGCTCACCGCCATCGACGGGCACGAGCATCCGTTGAAACATGGCGACCTCTCTTCCTTGGCATGCACAGGCCTGAATGTTCGCCGCGACCGTGGCCGCCCGGGTTGAGCAGACGCAACCGGTTGGCTGGGCCGGCGCAAGGGCAGCCGTGGCAAATCGCTGAGCAGGCTCAATCGGCGACTGCCGAGCCGATCCCACCATGGTCACAGGACAGGCGGTCGCGTCGACAACGCACAGGCCGCCGGCATCCTGCCTCGCACTGTGAAAGGACCATCATGAAAACCGATGCACAACTCAAGGCCGACATCACCACTGAATTGCAGTGGGATCCGGTGATCAACGCCGCCCACGTGGGCGTGGCGGCCAAGGACGGCGTGGTCACGCTGACCGGCCACCTCGAGACCTTTGCCGAGAAGCACGCCATTGAACGCGCGGTGCAGCGCGTGGCTGGCGTCAAGGCGGTGGCCGTCGAGCTCGACGTCAAGCTGGCGCCCGGCCACAAGCGCAGCGACTCCGAGATCGCAGAGGCGGTCGAGTCGGCGTTCAAGTGGAACGTCATGATCCCCGCTGATCGCATCCGCGTGAAGGTGGAAAAGGGCTGGGTCTCGCTGACGGGCGAAGTCGACTGGCAATACCAGCGCAGCGCCGCCGAGCGGGCTGTGCGTGCGCTGATCGGCGTGGTTGGCGTCAGCGACGGCGTCACGATCAAGCCCAGCGTGGCGCCCAGCAACATCACCAACCGCATTCGCGACGCGCTGGCGCGGCATGCCGAACGTGAAGCAAAGAACATCGAGGTCATGGTGAGCGGCGCCAAGGTCACGCTTCGCGGCCGGGTCGACTCATGGGCCGAACGCGCCGCCGCGCAAGGGGCGGCTTGGGCCGCGCCCGGCATCAGCTTGGTTGTCAACGAGCTGACGGTTGGGACACACAGCTGACCTGCCCAGATTCCCAGCAACCGCAACCCCAGGACGCGCCAACATCACCGCGCCGCAGGTTGCCTCTCAGGAGCATCAAAATGAACGACCTACGCATCAACGATCTCTTCGACCTCGACCCCATGGAATCGGCGCTTCGCATGATGCGGCCCTGGCGCTTCGAGGCCGCGGACCAGCTGCCGCAGATACGCCTGGATGTCAGCGAATCCGAAGGCAGCTATCTCGTCAAGGCCGACATTCCGGGCGTGCGCAAGCAGGACATCGACGTTCGCATCGATGGCAACCAGGTCACCATCAGCGCCGAGGTCAAGCAGGACAAGGAGGAGAAGTCCGGCAGCCGCGTCTTGCGCAGCGAGCGGTTTTACGGGTTCGCCAGCCGCACCTTCGCGCTATCGGACGCCGTGGACGACACCCGCTCCGAAGCCAGCTTCGAGAACGGCGTGCTCAAGCTGACCTTGCCCAAGCGCGCACCCATGTCTCAAAAGCGCCTGGCCATTGCCTGAGCAAGCTGCGGGCGTCCCAAGGGATGGGTCGCCCGCTTGATCTTGCGCAAAAGCCGCGCAGAGAAAGTCTGCATCATCAAATGGATGCAAGCTGAACGCCACACCCCGAAGGACCCGAGCAGTGGTACCGCTGTCAGTCAGCGCTCGCCAGAAGGGTCCGACTGGCTGGCATCAGCACCACCAACCGCGACGTCGCCGTTCGTGCGCGACCCGAGCCAGGAAGCGGCGCGCCGGGCCGAACCGCACAGCGTGGAGCAGCGCCTTCGCACGCTGGTGGAACTCGCGCCGATCGCCATCTGGGTCGCCGAAGGTGACCAGGTGACCTTTGCCAATCGCGCCGCAGGCAAGCTGATGGGCACCGCCTCAGGCGCCGATCTGGTCGGGCAGTCGATCTACACCCTGGTGAAAGCCGAAAGCCATGCCCAGCTTCGCGAACAGCTGATGCACGCGCTGCAGCATGAAGGCGAATTCGGCAGGCTGCAAGCGCGCCTGTCCCACCAGGGGAGGGAACGTGAAGTCGAGATCGCACTGGCTGCACTGCCCGACCACGAACGCACCACCGTCCAGATGGTGATTTCCGACGTCTCCCAACGCAACCGCGAACTGCGAGAGTCTGAAGGCTCCAGGCAGCTGTCCAGGCGGCTGTCCGCCAACGTGGTGGAAGCCCGCGAAGAGGAGCGGCGCCGGATCGCGCGGGAGCTGCACGACGAGCTCGGGCAGAGCCTCAGCGCCTTGAAGATGGACATTGCGGACTGCGCGCGTTCGGGCGAGTTGCAGGAAGCCAATGGCCATGTGGCCATGCTGCTGGCACGTCTGGACCAGATCGTTCAGTCCGTCCGCCGGATTGCCGCTGACCTGCGGCCACTGATGCTCGACGACCTGGGACTGGGCGATGCCATCGAATGGCTCGCCAACGATTTCTCGAAGCGGCTGGGCATCCCCGTGCATCTGCAGGTGGACGCCATCGAACCGCCGCCATCGGACAAGGTGTCGATTGCCATCTATCGCATGGTGCAAGAGGCGCTGGTGAACGTGGCCCGCCATTCGCAGGCGAGCAAGGTCCAGGTCGCGCTCCATGTCGAAGCGGGCGAGCTTGTGCTGAGCGTGCGTGACGATGGCGTGGGTCTGCCCGATCCGCCTTCCCAGCGCGAAAGCCAGTTCGGCCTGCTGGGCATCCAGGAACGCGCGGACGCGCTAGGCGGACAGCTCGAACTCAACAATGCCGGCAATGGCGGCGCCTGCGTGGTCGTGCGCATGCCGCTCGCCGGAGAAGCGGCCAATCGCAGGACGCCGGGCCAAGCACGCGGCCCCGGCGGCGCCAGGCCATGATTGCCGAGCCGCGCTCGCCGCTGAGCATCCTGATCGTCGACGATCACGCCATCGTGCGCGAGGGACTCAAGCGCATTCTCGAAAGCACCCACACGGCCTGGGGCGTCGCCGAGGCCGATAGCGGCTTCGAAGCATTGGAACTGCTGCGTACCGGTGCGTTCGACATCGCCATCATGGACCTCTCGATGCCTGGCATGAACGGACTGGAACTGCTGCGTCGCGTGCGGGCCGAATTTCCGCGTCTGCGCGTGCTGATGCTCAGCATGCATGCCGAGGAGCAATACGCCATGCGGGCCTTCAAGGCTGGCGCCAACGGCTACGTCACCAAGGACAGCGCCACACGTGAACTTGCGGCAGCGGTCCGCAAGGTGGCTGAAGGCGGCACCTACGTCACCGCCAGCCTCGCCGAGCGGGTCATCACCCAGCTCAACGGCGCGCGCGAACCCCTGCGCCACGAGTGCCTGTCCGACCGGGAGATCGAAGTATTGCGCCGGCTGGTCGCCGGCCATCGCCCGACCGACATTGCCAACGCGTTGCACCTCTCGGTCAAGACCGTCAGCACCCACAAGAGCCGCATCCTTGATCGGCTTCAACTGCCCAACCTGGCCGCGCTGATCCGCTACGGCGTGGCAAACGGGCTCGGCATGGAAGACGCGCTGCCGGAGCCGCTGGCCCATCCACCGGCGAGCTGACGGCCGGCCGCTGGGCGAGCACCATTCACGCACGTCCCCGGGGCGCCTGACGGCGCCCGGCTGATCACTTCCCGACGGCGATTCCGCCACCGGCCAACCATGCCAGCAGCGGCGCCCAATCCGCCTGGGGACAGCTGGCCTCGACCTTCGACGCGCACCGGCACCGAAAGACCTGCGCCAGTTCATCCGCTTGCAGCGGCTCGGCCGCGAGAAGCTGCGCGGCGAGCACATTGCCATCCGCATCGGACGGATCCGCGCCGCGCAGCGTGCGCTCGCGCAAACGTTGGCGCAGCACTTCGATCTCAACCTCGAAGTCCAGCACGATGCAGCGCACGGCCTGGAGGGCTGCGAACTGACGTGCCGCATCGCGCCGGGCACGCTGCAAGAAGGTGGCGTCCAGGATGGCGTGGCGACCGCTTCTCAGCACAGGCGCGGCGAGTGCCAGCAGCCGCGCATAGGTGGCGGCGGTCATCTCCAGGGCATACAGCCCGGGGGAGGCAGGCACACCGGCGTGATCGAGCGGCTGAAGACCTGCCAGGCGCTTGCGCTCCACGTCGGCACGGATGCGAATGGCGCCGATGGCGCCCAGCAGGTCCAGCGTGAGGGAGGACTTGCCGCTGCCGGAGAAACCATGCGTCAACATCAGCACGGCGCGCGTGTCGCCTCGTCGGCTGAAGGCAAGGGCGAGATCGATGTAGCGGCCAACGGTTGACGGTCCGCCGGCGGTAGCGCCGCCGCTCGCGGCAGCCGACTGTTGCGCGCGCAGCATACCCACCTTGGCACGCACCAGTGCGCGATGGACCAGGTAGTAGTCAAGCAACTCGACGCCGCCGTAGTCGCCGCCAGCCTCCAGGTAGCCGCTGACCAGGCGATGCGCCAGTTTCGGCAGGCCATGCCCGTGAAGGTCCATCGCCATGAAGGCGAGTTCGCTCATGACATCGATCCAGCGGAAGCTGTCGTTGAACTCGATGCAGTCGAAGACGAGGGTGCGGCCGTCCACCGTCGCCACATTGCCCAGGTGCAGGTCACCGTGGCATTCGCGCACCCTGCCCTGCGCCAGGCGCTGCGCCATCAGCGGTTCAAGCCGCTCGAATGTGGCAGCCTCCCAATCCCGCAGGCGCTGCAGGCGGGCGCGGCCATCGGTCGACGCATCCCATTGCGCCAGTTCGGCCAGGTTGTCGAGCATCGCCGCGCGCAACCCGGCGGGGCTGCCCAGCGCTCCGTGCGCCCCGGCAGCCGCGGCATGGAACGGCACCAGCAGTTGCACCAGCGCATCGATGTGTTGCGGACCCAATTCAGCCCGAGCCGCCAGGGCGTCCCACAGGCCGTCCTGAGCGAAGGACCGCATCTTCACAGCCACGTCGAACGCAACGCCCTGCCCTGCGATTTCCGGTGCCACCGGCGTGCCGCAGATCGGCACCACGGTAAGGTACAGATCTGGCGCCAGGCGCCGGTTCAGGCGCAGTTCCTCCTCGCATGCCCACCGCCTCTGCGCGAGAGTGGATTGGTCCAGGAAGGCATTTTTCAGCGCCTTCTTGAACTTGAACGCATGCTCGCCGCAGACCAGCACATGGGAGATGTGTGTCTCGAACTGCGCAACCGTGCAGCCCGTCTCGGCTGCGAGCCGGCGCCGCAGTGCGGCCACCATGGCGGCTTGCTGCGTCAGGCCCAATTCATCGCTCAAGGCGCCCCTCCCTTTCACAGCGACAGACTACGCCCTGACCTTGATTGCGCGCAAGATGACCGTCGGCCAGTCGGTGTGTACTGATCGGCCGGATCTCAAGGGTCATGCGCCCATGGATCACAAAACGGCAATGCACGAGATCCAGGTTGGGCAGCTGAGGCAATGTGAATGCAATGGACGACATGACAGGTGGCGCGGCGGCCCGCGCCGTGGGGGCCACGTTCGAAACTGCGCACAAAGCCGCGCGCAGTGACGCCGTGCCAGCGCAGGTGCGAACCCTGCCTCAGCTTTTGGACTGGCGGGTTGGCAGCACGCCCGAGCTGGAAGCCTACCGGGAGTTCAACGCAGGCACCGGGCAGTGGGCGAGCTTCTCCTGGCGCGAAGCGGCACTGCGCATTGCCAGCTGGCGCGCCGCACTGGCCAGAACCGGGCTGGAACGCGGAAGCCGCGTCGCGATCCTGCTGCCCAACGGACTGGCGGCCGTCTGCATCGACCAGGCGGCGCTGGCACTGGCCTGCGTGCCGGTGCCGCTGCATGCGCTGGACAACCCGGAGAGCATCGCCTACATCCTCGCGGACAGCGATGCGGCGCTGCTGGTCGTCGCATCGCTGGGCCAATGGCAAGCCATCGCTGCCTTGCAGCGAGCGCTGCCGATGCTGCGCAATGTGGTGGTGCTCGAAGAGATGGACAGCGCCGTGGACGCGCCAGCCGGCGGCCCACGCATCTGTTCGGTGACCGCCTGGCTGGCCACCCGCGCGGAGACTGCACCACCGGCCCCGCCACGGGCACCAGCCGAGGACGAACTGGCAGCTCTGGTCTATACCTCGGGCACCACCGGCAAGCCCAAGGGCGTGATGCTGACGCATGCCAATGTGGTCTCGAATGTCAAGGCGGCGCTGGTGCGCGTCGCGCCCCGGACAGACGACGTTTTCCTTTCCTTCCTGCCGCTGTCCCACACCTTCGAACGCACCGCTGGCTACTACCTGCCGATCGCTGCCGGCTGCTGCGTGGCCTATGCCAGGTCCATTGCGCTGCTGGCGGACGATCTGCTCATCGTGAGCCCTACCATCCTGATCTCGGTGCCGCGAATCTACGAGCGGGTCTACGCCAAGCTGCGCCAAGCGCTGGCCGGCTCGGAATGGCGCTTGTGGCTGTTCATGTGGGCCATCGAGGTGGGCTGGCGGCGCTTTCGCCGCGAGCAAGGGCTGCCGGAGGAGCGCCACGGCTGGCCGCTGTGGGACTCGCTGGCGTGGCAACTGCTCGAGCCCCGCGTGGCGCGCCCGGTGCGCGCTGCGTTCGGCGGGCGGTTGCGGGTCGCAGTGAGTGGCGGCGCACCACTGCCGCCGGTGATCTCACGCTGCTTCCTGGGACTGGGGCTGCCAGTCCTGCAGGGCTATGGCATGACCGAGACCTCGCCGGTGGTTGCCGTCAACGCCCCCGACGACAACGACCCGGCAACCGTCGGCCGCGCGTTGCCGGGCGTGGAATTGCGCATCGCAGAGCGCAGCGAGCTGCTGGTGCGGGGCCCGAGCGTGATGCGGGGCTACTGGAAGCGCGAGACGGACACGCACAACGCATTCCTGGACGGCTGGCTTCGGACCGGCGACCAGGCGGTCATCGAACACGGGCGCCTGCGCATCCTCGGCCGGGTCAAGGAGATCATCGTCACCTCCACCGGCGAGAAGATCGCCCCTGTCGACCTCGAATTGGCGATCACGGCCGACCCCTTGTTCGAACAGGCCTGCGCCCTGGGTGATGAGCGGCCCTTCATTGCGTGCGTCGTAGTGCTGAACCGCGATGCCTGGGTGCGCCTGGCCGGCAGCCTGCGGCTGGACCCATCCGCTCCTGCCAGCCTGCGGGATGCGGGCGCACGCCGGGCCGCGCTCGAAAAAATCACCGCCCGTACCTCCGCCTTTCCGCGTTACGCACAGCCCCGCGCGGTGCTGTTGACGCTGGCGCCCTGGACGGTAGAGAACACCCTGCTGACGCCGACCCTCAAGGTCAAACGCCAGAACCTGGTGGCCCGCTACAAAGCGGAAATCGACGCGATGTACACGCGCTGAGGCGCTGCCCCAAGCTCAATGTGGCATCGCGGCACCCGCCGCATCCGCCCAACGCTGGGTGGTCGCCAGCCATTGGTCCTGGAATCGCCCGAGCTGGGCCAGCGAGGAGGTGTCCAGGCCATTGGCCACGGGCGGTTCCGCCCGCTCCGAACGCAGTTGCTGCGCCAATGCAAAGGCATTGCTGTTCAGGCGGCGGGCGAGTTGCATTTCGCCTTCCATCCAGCCCGATACGCCTTCACCCATCTGCTGCATCAGCAGGGCCAGCTGCCCGTTGACCAGCTTGGCCGCAATCGCCATCAGTGCCGGCAGGTCACCCGCGTGTTCTGCATCGCGCAGCGCCGAGTCCAGCGCGACGGAAAAGGCGTCAATGGACTTTGCCTGCTGCTGCTGCAGTTGTGCTGCGCAGTCGACAAGATTCTGCGCGAGGGCCATCGAGCTGCCGAGGATCACGCGGGCTGCGCTGATGCCAGCGTGCGGCTCACCGCTGCTTGGTGCCTCTTCAGCGCCGGTCTTTCGGTTGGCGCTCATCGTTGCACTCCTTGCCATGTCGTTCTCCTTGGACGTCATCAGGAAAAGCCCATCCTCGCCCACTCGGCGAGGCGTGCGTTGATCCCCCTCAACGCCAGCAACATCGCCAGGGCCAACATCGCGAAAACAGGATCGGTTCACGCCGAGCACCCGATGACCGCCCCCCTCTTGCCGCCGTTCGATCCCTGGCTCTGGTTTCAGGCTTGCCAGCAGACGTGGCTGGCAACCCTGGACCCTCTGGGCGCGGGCCGCCAGATGCGCGATCAGCGGCTGCGCCACCTGCTGGCCTTCGCGACACGCGAGTCCCCGCTGTATGCCGCGCGTGCGCATGGCGCAAAGGCGCTTGCCGATGTTGATCCGATCAGCAAGCAGCTGCTGATGCAGCACTTCGACAACTGGGCCACCGACCGGCGCATCACGCTCAGCGGAGCCGAGGCGGCAGTCGCATCGGCAGACGGCTGTGCCGACCCCTGGCTGGCGCACTACATGGTGTGGACCAGCTCCGGCACCAGCGGCCATCCCGGCATCTTCATCCAGGACGCTGCCAGCCTGGCCGCGTTCGACGCCATCGACGCCTTGCGCCTGCGCGGCGCGAGCCTGTCGCAACCAGGGCTGGGCACCTGGGGCCTGGGCCGGCGCTTCGCCTTTGTCGGCGCGATCGGGGGGCACTACGCAGGCCATGTGAGCATGGAACGGCTGCGGCGCCTGGTGCCTGCGCCATGGGCGCCGGAAATTCACCTGATCTCGGTGCTGGAGCCTCTGCAACAGATCGCTGAGCGCCTGCAGCGGCTGCAACCGGACGTGCTGATCACCTACCCGAGCTGTGCCACAGCCCTGGCCGCCTGGCAGCGCGAAGGCACGCCGGGGCTGCGGCTTGAAGAGCTCTGGCTGGGCGGTGAACAGCTGAGCAGCACGCAGCGTGAGCTGCTGACCACGGCCTACGGCTGCAAGCTGCGCAACAGCTACGGCGCATCGGAGTTCTATTCGATGGCCTTCGAGTGCGCCCAAGGCCGTCTGCACCTGAACGACGACTGGGTGATCCTGGAGGGGATCGACGCCCAGGGGCGAGCGGTGCCCGTCGGCGAGTTTTCGCACAGCACGCTGCTGACCAACCTGGCCAACCAGGTGCAGCCGCTGCTGCGCTACGAACTGACCGACCGCATCCGGTTTGTTCCCGAACCCTGTCCCTGCGGCTGCGCCTTCCCGGTGATCGAGGTGCAGGGCCGTTCCGACGATGTGCTGGTGCTGCCCGCCAGGCAAGGCGGCACCGTCACCCTGCTGCCGCTGGTGCTGGAAACGGTGATGGAGGAGGAGGCCGGCGTCACGCAGTTCCAGCTGCTGTACCACCAGGATGGCGCGATGGAATTGCGGCTGACCGCCGAAAACGGCGACAACGATCCCAGCAATTCATTCGACCGCTGCAGCCGTGTGCTGAAAGCCTTCTTCGCAAGCCAGGGCGTCGGGCATCAGCGCATCGTTCACGGCGAACAGCCGCCCCTCAGGCAGCGTGGCAGCGGCAAGTTGCGCCGCGTCGTGATGCTGTGAGGCGCGACCTCTTCCGCCTCCCTTGTCGGCCTCAGTTCAGTTCGAGTGAAATGCGCCGAACGCCCGCATCAGGTGCTTCTACGGAAAACCCCAACTCCCGGGCCAGCTGCAACATGCGCTGGTTGTCGACCAGCACCGTGGCCACCAGGCGCTGGACACTGCGAGCGCGCAAGTAGCTGATCAGCTTGTGCATCAGCCGCCTGCCCAGTCCACTGCCCTGAAGGTCCGAACGCACGATGATGCCGAACTCGGCCTGCAGGTTGTCGGGGTCGCACACCGCGCGGACGACACCCAGCGTCTCGTCACCGCCAGCCGCGGCCGGGCCGGTCGCGATGAAGGCCATTTCCCGCCCATAGTCGATCTGCGTCAGGCGGGCGAGTTCGCTGTGCTCGATGCTGCGGCGGCTGTAGAAGACGCGCAGCCGCACGTCTTCCGGGTCCAGCCGCTCCAGGAACGCGCGATGCTGGGCCTCGTCTTCTGGCCGCACCGGCCGCAGGGTGAGTTGCCGGCCTTGCCATTCAAAGGTTTCGACCAGCTCGCTGGGGTAAGGCAGGATCGCGAAGTGCGCTGTGCCACCTGGCGCCGCCGCGCTGACCCGGACCCGCGCGTCCAGCGCCAGCACGCCCTGCGCGTCGGCCAGCAGCGGGTTGATGTCGATCTCGGCAATGCGAGGCTCTGCGGCCAGCAGGTCCGAGATGGCTTCCAGCGCCGCCACCACGGCGTCGAGCTTGGCGGCAGGCACGTCGCGCCAGCCCGCCAGCAGGCGAGCCACCCGGGTGCGGCCAATCAGCGCCAGGGCCAGCGGCCCGTTCAGCGGTGGCAGTGCAATGGCCCGGTCGGCCAACACTTCCACCGCGGAGCCCCCTTGCCCGAACAGGACGACGGGACCGAACACCGGGTCCACGCGGGTGCCCAGGACCAGCGCCAGCGCGTGCGGCCTCTGAACCATGGGCTGCACCGTGAAGCCCGTGACCCCGGCCATGGGCAACAGCTCGGCCACGCGGCGCAGCATGCCGCCGGCAGCTTCGCGCACCGCTTCATCGCTGGCCAGCCCGAGTGCAACGCCGCCCACGTCACGCTTGTGCGAGACCTGCGGCGAGAGCACTTTCAGCACCACCGGGTAGCCGATCAGGCGTGCCGCCTCCACCGCGGCATCGGCCTGGGGCGCCACGACCCTTGTTTCGACGACTGGCACGCCCGCGCTGGCCAGCAGTTGCCCGGCCTCCGGCTCGCTAAGCATCTCCCGCCCCTGGGACAGCACCGTGTCGATCAAGGCCCGTGACAGTGTCCAGTCATGCGCGGGGCGGGCAGCTTGCACTGCCGGTGTCTGAAGCAGTTCCTGCTGGTTGTGGCGGTAGGTTTGCAGCATTGAAAACGCCCGCACCGCTTCCTCGGGCTGGTCGTAACAGGGGATGCCGGCCGCGCGAAAGGTGTTCCGCGCGCCCTGCACCGCCGCGTCACCCAGCCAGCAGCCGAGCAGGCGGCCCGGGGCAAGCTTGCCGAGCGGCGCCAGCGCCGCGGCGATCTCGCCACTGGGCACGATCGCGGTCGGGGCATGCATCAGCAGCACGCTGCCGTTGGCAGGGTCGCCAAGCAAGGTCTTCAGCGCCAGAACATAGCGCGCCACAGGCGCATCGCCCATGATGTCGACCGGATTGCCGTGGCGCCAGTTGGCGGGCAATGCCACGTTCAGCGCCCGCAGCGTGGCTTCGCTCAACGGAGCCAGCGCGACGCCGGCCAGCGCAGCTGCGTCGGCCGCCAGCACGCCGGCGCCAGCGCCATTGCTCAGCAGCGTCAATTGCGCCGGCCAGGGTGCCGCCTGATCGATGGGCTGGCCGTGAAAATGGGCAAGTGTTTCAACGGCAGTGAAAAACTCCTCCAGGGTGTCGACACGCAGCATGCCGGCTCGCCGGATGGCCGCGTCGTACACCAGGTCCGAGCCAGCGAGCGCCCCGGTGTGCGACAACGCCGCCGCCTGGTCATGCGAACGGCCGGCCTTCACCACCAGCACCGGCTTGTTGCGCGCCGCGGCACGTGCTGCGGACATGAACTTGCGGGCCGAAGTGATGGATTCGACATACAGCAGGATCGCACGCGTCCTGGCGTCGCTGGCCAGCCAGTCGAGCAGGTCGCCAAGGTCCACGTCCACATGCTCGCCCAGCGAGATGCAATGCGAAAACCCGATGCCACGGCCATTCGCCCAGTCCAGCACCGCGGACATCAGGGACCCGGATTGCGAGACAAAGGCCAAGGCGCCGGGCTGGGCGCAGGTTTGCGCGAGGCTGGCATTCAGATGTGCATGCGGCGACAGCAGGCCCAGGCCATTCGGGCCGATGATGCGCAGCATGTGTCGGCCGGCGGCCTCCAGCATGGCCCGGCGCATGGCTTCGTCCATCCCCGCGCTAAGCACCACGGCGGCACGCGTGCCGCGCGCACCCAGGTCCTCGATCAGCCTGGCCACCGTCGCGGCGGGCGTGCAGATCACCGCGAGTTCCGGGGCCTCGGGCAGGCTGGCCACATCCGCATAGGCTTCTTCGCCAGCGATCTGGCCGTGCTTGGGGTTGACCGCCCAGCGGGCGCCGCCGAATCCGCCCTGGCGCAGGTTGCGCCAGACCGTGGCGCCCACGCTGGCAGGCCGGTCACTGGCGCCAAACACGGCAACCGAGCGAGGCGCGAACATCGAGTCCAGGTGGCGAATGCTCATGGCAGGCTCGGCGTAAAAGAGAGGCAGACCATCATGCATGTGCCTTGGCCTGCGCGGTTGATGTGCCGCAATGGCCGGCGGAAGAAGCCAGGCGGCTTCGCATCAAGCGTCATTTGAGCGATCTCAACACCGCCTGGTGCGTCGCGCGCCATGCTGGGAGCCAGCCAAAGCCGTGTGGCTCCAGTTTGCAATGGAAAGGTCTTCTGAATGGACGGGACGGTCGGGATTCGCAGCGCCGCGCGGGCCATGCTGGCGTCCGCGCTGCCGCTTCTTCTGGCTGCCTGCGGCCACCTCCTGCCCAGCGAGACGCAGCGCACCGCCACTTCGTTCGAAAGTTACGAGGCGGCGGGTCAGGCGCTGCAAGCCGTGGTGCCGTTCAAGACCACGGTGAATGACTTGAAAGCACTCGGCTTCGACATCGCGGACAGTGCGAATGTGAACGTGATCCCGTATCCCGAGTTGGTGGCGCGGCTGGCCCCTCATCCGAACATCGCGCTCGATGAACTCGATCCCGGCATCCGCGCCTGCATCCAGGCACAGATGGCGTGCCGCGCCTACGAGTTCGAGATCGGTGTGCAGCAGCGCCAGCGCGTGGGCGATTTCTGGCGCGATTTCCTGAACTTCAGGCGCCTGACAGAAGTGAGCGGCTGGCATTTGCGTGCGCTGCTGGTCATTCGGAGCGGTGTGGTCCTGTTCTCCAACTTCGGCGGCGAGCCTCGCGTGGCTCGCTCGGAACTGCGGGTCAACCCGCTGGGGCCATTGCAACCGTCTGGCGAAGCAGCCGGTGCAATCCTGACCCGCTAGGGCCACACATGCAAGCCATGTTGCTCCACGGGCCTGGCCAGCCGCTGCGGCTGGTGCAAAGGGTCGATCCCGAACCGGGCCCTGGTGAGTTGCGCCTGCGGGTCGAGGCCTGCGCGGTCTGCCGAACAGACTTGCACATCGTCGACGGCGAGTTGCCGGTGCCGCATTGGCCTGTCGTTCCCGGCCACGAGATCGTCGGCATCGTCGAGCGCGTTGGCAGCGGGGTAGCGCTGTCGCTGCTTGGGCAACGCGTGGGCGTGCCCTGGCTGGGCCACGCTTGCGGCTGCTGTGCCTATTGCGCCCGCGGCAGCGAGAACCTTTGCGATGCACCGCTATTCACCGGCCACGGCCGCGATGGCGGCTTCGCCACCCATGTGCTCGCCGAGGCTGCGTTCTGCCTGCCCTTGAGCCTGCCGATGGCGCCAGCGCAAATGGCCCCCTTGCTGTGCGCTGGCCTGATCGGTTGGCGCACGTTGCGCAAGGCCGGTGACGATGCAGCTCGCATCGGCATCTATGGCTTCGGTGCCGCGGCGCATCTGGTCACGCAGGCCGCGCTGGCGCAGGGCAAGGAAGTGCTCGCATTCACGCGGCCGGGGGATGCCGCGACGCAGCGATTCGCGTTGTCGCTGGGCGCAAGCTGGGCTGGCCCGGCCGACCAGCCCCCGCCGGCGCCACTGGACGCGGCGCTGATCTTCGCGCCGGCAGGCGAATTGGTGCCGCAGGCGCTGGCGGCCGTGCGCAAAGGCGGCCGGGTGGTCTGCGGCGGGATCCACATGAGCGACATCCCGTCATTCCGCTATCGGCTGCTTTGGGAGGAGCGCCAGCTGGTGTCGGTGGCCAACCTGACCCGCGCCGATGCCCATGAGTACCTTCGTTTTGCAACGGCGCATCCACCCCAGGTCCAAACCACCGTCTACCCTCTGGCGCAGGCCAACGAAGCTCTTGCCGATCTGCGCGCCGGCCGGCTGCAAGGCGCTGCCGTCCTGTTGCCCTGAGTCTTCGCTGGCCGCCACCGTGGGGGCCGCCGGCGCAGCGTCCCGAACCGAGAACGGTTCTGCAGTCTGAAAAGGCCTTGAACTCGGCTTACAAGACCAGCGCCAAGCTGGGAGTGGATGCCACCGTCGCGCTTGGTACGAAAGGTGGAAGGCTGGCGGCAGCCGGCATCGACCTGGTCCTGTATTCGAAGATCAAAGGAGTGTTTGCCGGTGTGGCCGTGGACGGCCTGTTGCTGAAAGGATTCACGAGCGGCTACTTGACCTTGCCGAGGGCGACTCGGAACTCCTCGAGCTTGGCTTCGTAATGCTCCGCTTCTCCATAAGCGAGGAAGCGGTTGTAGCGCGCGTGAGTTCCCAGGATCTTGTGCGCATGCTTGATGGGGCAGAAGTACTGCTCGGTGCGGGCGACGATCTCGCGCAGGTAGGCAACCAGCCCGTTTGCATACTCGCAGTAAGTGCAGTGAAACTTCTCGATGAAGTTCAGGTAGCCGAGGTGGCGCCTGTCGTACACGAGGTAGTCGCTGCGCCGCACCTTGGCGATGCCGTAGATCGGGAAGCACGCCCATTGATAGAAGCTCACGAACAGATCCAGCATCAGCAGCGGTATCGCCATGCCGTAGATGATCGGGCCGGTGATCAGGTTCTGCGGGCGGTTGGTCACCAGCCAGCGAAAAAAGCCGGTCTTGAGCTTGCGGTGTGCCACCTTCACCG
>Ga0307514_10002045_pt1 | contig 21794 bp, 16 predicted proteins | sample 16_EM_MG_FD_203088 | JGI IMG/M metagenome (GOLD analysis project Ga0307514, IMG submission 203088) | Populus trichocarpa ectomycorrhiza microbial communities from riparian zone in the Pacific Northwest, United States - 16_EM | ecosystem: Host-associated > Plants > Roots > Unclassified | place...
AATGCTATGGTAGCAGGTCACATCCCTGTACTGAATGCTATGGCAGCAGGTCAGGATCCCTGTACGTGAATGCTATGGCAGGTCAGACCCCTGTCGGCACCCCCTGCAACTGAATGCTATGGTAGTTTAACGTGAATGCAACCCATAGCATTCAGTTGCAGGTTGCATGACCTGCACTACTCCATAGACCTAGGACAGTGCCGTGATGTCAGTTGCACGACTCTGCCTGCCTACTTCATATGGTTCAATGATGTCACTTGCCATCCTCCTTATTGATTGTACATGTTACGCCCTGACATGACTGTCATGCCTCCGCCTACCTCATACATGGGGTGCAATGAAATCATTTTCACCTCTCTGTATTGGTTGTTGATACTGTGTCCTCACATCACTTGCAGGCCGCTGGCTTCCTTATTCAACCACTGGCTTGTCACGACTTTCATATGTTTCCATTTCTCATTGACCCAACGCCCTGTCATCTCATTCTCCCGTTCATATTCCTCCTTCATCCCTTGTTCTGATGCCTCTCTTATTCATTCTCATTTCTTGTTCAACCTTTGCCTTGTTTTTACTGTCACATCTTCTGATTTGTCATGCACCCTTTGCCCAGTTGTCAGTGTCATTTCTTCAAACTCCTTCTGTGAACTCTGCCCTGCAGGTTCTTTCCCGTGTTAACTCGCCTTGTTCATCCCCTGTTGTGGCGTTTCATTCACATGTTTTCTGTTCTTACTCAACATTTGTCCTAACGTCACTTTGGTGTTTTTACTCTGCATCTGTGACATTAGTCCTGATACTACTTTCCCATGTTGTTTCTGCCCATTGTACTGTTGTCCATAACCAAACTCGCACTTCGCATGTCACCAATCATTATACCATGTATCGGGTTTCTCACTTCAAATGCTTTACATGACCACCCTGCAACATCACGTTTGGTTTTGCAATCCTCTACACCTTTTAACACCTTTCTGAACTCCTCTTCTGCATCTCATTACATCTTTCCTTCTTCCACTGACAAAACCTACAGACATTTCTCATTTCTTTGTTTCCTTTCTTGTCTTTCTTCATTTAGATTATAATCCTTCTTACTTCTACTCGGCTTGTCACTTGCCCTTCACACTTTTTCCCTAATGACTTCCACCATCATCTCATCTGTTACCCTTTACCATCATTCCTAAAGTCCTTAACTCTACTTCTTCATCTCATTTGGTCTCTCCTCCTTTAACTCAAGTAACCTACAGACATTTTGCATTATTTGGTTTCTTCTTCTTATCGGTCTGTATTTACCTGGGAATCCTTATTACTGTTCCTATCCTTATCATTTGTCCTTCCAACTTGTTCCCTATCCAGACTTGTCATGATCTCTGCGATTATATTTTAAAATTGTTCCGAAATCTCGGATACTGATCCCATCCCCTCGTATTGTGTCTTACTACCTTTAACTTCTACAATCACTATTGTTCAGTATTGCAACTTTTGTCCCCTCCATATACTACCTCACGCAACCTCCAATCTCCATCCCATATGCAGTCGTCCTGTCTCACCAGTTTCAACTCTTGATCCCGTTCACTCTGCCTGGTCAGTCGGTGTCTCTGCTTCTCAAACTTCGGTCCATCAGTACCCATTATTGTCATCTCCCATATGGTCTTCATTTATTTGGTTCCGTTTCTTGTATCTGAGGTCCAAAGATTGGTATATCTACTTATCACCGGTGCCAGATGTGATTAGCAGCCCATTAGTCAATCAGGACAGTTGTCTAGGTCAGGGACAACTGTGGGAATGTTCATGGCAGTTCGATATGATATGGTTCAAAAATGTCATCATCAAAATCAAGTCGACTTCCTGCTCTGCTAAATACCAAACAACAAAGAGATGCAGCACTACTTACACTTCGAGCGCTGTCGGTATCCTGCAGAGTTGTTCCGCCATGTGTGTTACAGGGATATCACTAGGAACGTACTGAATCACTTGGTAATCCTGATATGGATATTCATTCGGGAATCATGATATATTACTTCGATTGCCGTATTCCCTCTACCTTCCTGATTATATCACAAATCAGTCAGAGCTCAATTCCCCGACCTTGTTATCAATAGATCAAAGACAATGGTCAGGTCAGGAGACAGCATGATGTGAATCATCTTTGGATTGGTAGTTGTTATTAAATCGCTGTGGTCAATGGTCTCTGATTTCCATCGGGAAACCTTCTTATTAGTTGCCGACCAAACGACTATTAAGTTAGGTTGAAATGGTTTACTCCGAGTGAGATGAGATGTCGTTGATTTCAAACCACCATGATATCTCCAGATATGCAGCGTGATGTAAGAGATAAGTGAGTAATCAATAATCATTATCTCGGAATCCTGTCAACCAGATAGTCTATTTTTAATCAACCGTTATTCCGACCAGACGTTCTTGGACCCATGAACTGGTGTTGTGATTCGGATGTGCTGTGTGGTGCAGAATGCTCTCAGCTCAATATATGGCAAAACAGCTCAGTGGCAGATTACTGAATCTTTGGCTCCAATAAAGGTTAGTCAAGTAAGGAATCTGTCTTTTGCTGTGATTGTTACACTGTTATATACCCAGTGGGTATATGGTAGGGCTGTCTCACTGGCTCTTGGTGACAAGAATCGAATTGTTGAAAATTGGCTTGAGATAAGCTCGTATTGATTCAAGGTATTGCCATTAGTAAGGGTGTCGCAATACGAGAAAATCACTCTGTTGACATGGTTAATCCTGCTGAGAGTTACAACTCGACCATCAATGGTAATGGGCAATGACGATGAGGCAGTCAATAATGTTATTTCTGTAACCAGCTTTGGCTGTCTTACGATTGTTCAGGTTTTGGATCATCTGATATATCTCAGCAATACGGACATCCAGGAACGATAAGGAAAATACTACAATGGATTACACAACCCAGGTTGAGATTTAAGAAGGGTTTAACTATTGTCCTTCTCGAACTGAAGGTTGATCCTTGACTCGATTCCCATGCATTATCTAGCAGTTCTGTATTGCAGTCAACAAGGATACTTCTCTTTCTGAGGCCAGAGTTATAAGTTGTTTCTTCAGTTCTATATCGCGCATAGTTCATTCTTTAGTTCTATTCCCAGGATATATGTATCACTTATTCTACTCCGTTATTCTGAGTACCAGAATAGCATCAAGGTATTTATCAGGAAGAGACGAAAACAATGCATGAGAGATCGTAAGAAGGCTGAGTCAAACTCGATTGTATGGTTCTCCTGATAATACTGTTGCATGGATACTGTTGAGTCAGCTCTACTCCGTCTACTACGGTGAAACCACATCCTTGTTTTTTAAAAGACATTTCAATAGTTGGAGTCGTCACACACGAGCAGAGTCAGTACAGCGATATAGACACAAGTTGCCTGGAAAATACTGTGTAAGGCTGAAGATAGACTGGGAGCACTACAATAATGAAATAGTTGACAGGATTCGGCTTGCCGGACTCTTTTGAGTTGTGTACATCAGTATACTGACAGCTTAAGACGATTCTAGGTCGACAAAACAATCATTCAAAAGGTTATGATCACAGTATAAGTTCCCATTGACAGATTATCGTTTCATTGTCCAACGATACTAGTATTTGGTTTAAATTTCAATGCAACAACATATTTGTATGTGAATAGGCGATGTAACATTTACCAAGTTGTTACTATCTCTACTGTACAGTATATAAATAAAATATGATACTAAAATTCTGTATGCATTATCCACTGATACTAGAATTCACATTGAAAATAAATGAATGAATATAGGATCTCGGCTTAACAGTACATGCCTATCCCGATAGGTGGAGTTCCATTCACCAAGTTGTTAATATTTCTTCTCGACAGCATATTCATATAATATGATATAATAATTATCATTTCAATTTCCAGTGATACTAGTATTCACATTCCAACTGAAGGAACAACTGTAGTACAAGTTCTCAATGAAATATTGGTATCTGAATATGTGAAGTGACAATTACCCAGTCACTCATATCGTAACGGACAGCAAATATCTAAACTATGATCGAAAAATACACTTTGCATGATCCACGGATACTGGTATTCAGATTCAGATTATTTCAATCACTGTAGCACCAGGTCTGAACTTCATATTCTTATCTAGATAGGTGGAGCAACAATTTTCGAGTTGAGAGTATCTGTATTGCACAATATATATCTACAATGTAATACTATAATTATGTTCACAGTTTCCAATGATACTAGTATTCACTGTCGAATAGATGGAACAACTGGAGTTTCCGGTCTTAACTACATTGTCGAACCTGGATAAGTTAAGTAAAATTTACCAAGTTGTTAGTATCTTTACCGGACAGCATATTTATAGAATATGAGAACAAAATCATTCATCCATGGTCCACTAATATTTGTATTCACATTCAAATTGAAGGAACGATTATAGTATCTGGTCCTAGAAACATATTCGTATCTGCAGCCGTAACACAACATTCACCAAGCTGTTGGTATCTATACAGGACAGTATATATATAAAGTATGATATTAAAATTCCCTTTGCTTTGTCGACTGATACTATTATTCAGAATCAAGGTATGCGGATGACTTAAGTAACAGTTGTGATCTACATATTGGTATCTAGACTGGTGGAGTAACATGCATGAAGTAGTTAGTATCATTACGGGATAGCATATTTATAACACATCATACCAACATGTTCATTACATTATCCGCTGATTTAGTATTCAACTACAAATTAAGAATTGACTGATCTTTCACCTCTGAATGATATATACTACTATTTATTGTATGACGCAAGAATGATCCTGACGTAATCTACTGATACTAGTATTAAAACTCAGATTGAATGAACAATTCTACTGCCATTTCTGAACAACATATTGTTGTCTGTCTACATAGAGAATTATATACTAATTTGTCAGTATCTTTGCTGGACAGCATATTTATATAATACCATACAGAAATGATCTGAGCATCATCGACCAATAATATTATTGACAATCGAATTTTATGAACAACTGAGGTATCAGTTCTAAATGTCATAATTGTATCTGGATAGATTGAGTAACATTCAGCAACCTGAGAGTATTCTTACTGCAGAGCATATATACCCAATATGATTCAAAAAATATCTTTGCATTATTGACTGATATTAGTATTCACATTCAAATTGAATAAAGGCCATAGCATCAGTTCACAACAATATAGTCGTATCTGGATAGGTGAAGTAACATTTACCAAGGTGTTAGTTTCTTACTTCTCAGCATATATATTAAATACGATTCTGAAATTCTCTTTGCATGATCCACTGATACTAGGATTCAAATCAAAGTAAATGAACGACTGTAGAATAAATTCCCAACGACATATTTGTATCTGGACAGGCGGAGTGACATTTTCCAAATTGTTAGTATTCAGACTGAACAGCATGTTTATAAAATATGATGCTAAAATTCACGTTGTATTGTCCAGAGATACCAATACTCACATTCCAATTATAAGAACGACTGCAGTATCAGATCAGCAAGACATATTCTTATCAAGATAGGTGGAGTAACATTCAACAAGTTGTTATTAACTTTACTGAACAACATATTTATACAATATGATACAAACATTATCGTTGCATTTTCGAGTGATACTAGTATTCACATTTGTATTAAACGAACCCCTCCTGTGTCCATTATCCCTGGCACATTCTTATTTAGATAGTGGAAGTAACATGTGCCAAGTTGTTAGTATCTTACTGGACAGCATATATATTATATATGAAACTGAACTTATCTTTGCATGATCCACTGATACTAGTGTTTACATGCAAATTACAAGAACAACTGTACTAACACTTCTCAACAACATATTCATTTTGGGAAAGGTGGAGTAATATTTACCAAGTTTATGGTCTCTTTACTGCAGAGCATATTAATACAATGTGATATCAATATTATCTGGGAATGTTCCAGTGATAGTAGTATTCACATTCAAATTACCTCAACACCAGGTGTATCAATTCAGACCGAGATATATGGATCTGGATAGCTTAAGCAATATTGGCCAAATTGTTAGTATCTTACTGGATAGCATACATATTCAATTCATTACCGAAATGCTTATTGCAAGATCCACTGATGGAAATAATCACATTCAAATTAAATGAACAACAGTAGCATCTGTACTTTACACCATATTCGTATCTGGATAGGTGGAGTATCATTCACCACATTGTTAGTATCATCACTGCACAGCAAGTGCCTAGTATATGACTCAGAAATTATCTTTGCATTGTCCACTGATACTAGTAGTCACATTCGAATTACAAAATGGACCATAATATGACTTCTGAAGGATATATTCCTATTTGGATAGCTGAAGTACCATCTATGAAGTTCTTATTATCATTACTGGACAGCATATTTAACCAATTTGATATCAAATGTAACTTGGGATTTTCCATAGATACTATTATACACATTCAAATTAGATGAACAAGTGTACTTGCGGTTCACGTTAACATATTCATATGGGGATAAGCGCTGCATCATTTACCACATCTTAAGTATCATTGCAGCGCAGTACATACAGGAAATATGATACTTGAATTCTGTTTGGATTATACACGTATAGAAGAATTAAGATTAATTCGAAATGATTGAATGAAGTATCGCATCTGAATGATATTGTTGTATCTCGTTAGGTTTAGTAACATTTTCCAAGTTGTTAGTATCTTTGCTGCACAGTATATTTATACAATGTAATATTAAACATATCTTTGCATTTTCCAATGATACTTCTATTAACATTCAAATTAAGTGAACAACTGTGGTATAAGTTCTCAATGGAATATTCGTATCTGGATAGGTGATGTAACATTCACCATGTTCTTAGTATCACAGTGGACAGCATGGATATATTATAAGATACTGAAATTCACTTTGCATGATCCACTGATACTAGTATCTACATTCAAAGTAGATGACCAAGTGTAGTACAAGCTCAGAAGTACATATTCCTATCTGGATAGGCTGAGTAACGTTTAGTAAACTGAGATTATCTATACTGGACAGCATATATATCTAATATGATATGAAAATTCTCTCTCCTTTTTCAACTGATACTAGTATTCACATTCAATGTGGATATACGACCGTATGGTCATGTCTCAAGTACATATTCGAACCTGCAGAAGTGATCTTATATTTACCAAGTTGTTAGTATCATTACTTGAGAGGATATATATCACATATGATGCTACAATTCTCTTCTGATTGTGAACTGATACTAATATTCATATTGAAATTGTACGAACGACACCGGTATTAGGTCTGAACCATAAATTCCTATCTACATAAGTTGAGTAACATTTACCAAGTCGTTAGTATCTTTACTGCACAGCATATTTATAAACTATGATATCAAAATTCCCTTTGCATTATACACTGATACTAGTACTCACATTCAAATTGAAGCAATGACTGAGGTATCATCTCTAAACAATATATACTACTGTTTATTGTATGATACAGGAACGTTGCTTACATAATCCACTGATATTAGTATTCCAACTGAGGTTTAATGAATGTTTGTAGTATTCGTTCTGAACGACATATTGGAATCTGGATAGTGGAGTATCATATACCAGTTGGTTAGTATCAATATGGGACAACATGATTCAATATTATTCTAAAATGATCATAGAACTATCCATGGAATATAGTATTCACATTTCAATGATATAAACGACGATAGAATGATATTATGAATGCCATAAATTCATCCGGATAGGTGGAGTAATATTAAGCAACCGGTGAGTATCATTACTGGACAGCATTTATTTATAATATGCCACCAAAATTATCTTTGTATAATCCTCTAAGATTAGTATTGACATTCAAATTTAAAAAACGACAGTGGGATCATAATTCAACATCACATTCGTATCTGGATATGTGAAGTAACATTGACCACATTGCCAGTATCTTACTGGACAGCATATATACAACATCTGATACTGAAATTCTCTTTGCAAGATTCACTAATACTAGTATTAACATTCAAATTGAATGAACGCCAATAGTATCAATTCTAAACAACCTATTTGTATCTGGACATGTGGAGTAACATTTGACAAGTTGTTAGTATCTTGACTGGACAGGATATTTATAAAATACGATGCTAAACCTCCCTTAGCATTGTCCACAGATACTATGATTGACATTCAAATTCAACAAATGGCTGCAGTATAAGTTCCCATTGACATATTCGAATCTGGACAGGTGATGTAACATTTATGAAGTTGGTATTATCATACTGCACTACATAGATATAATTTGTGATAATAAATTCCATTTTGCATGATCTACCGTTATCAGTATTCACATTGACTGTAGATAAATGACTGTATTACCAGGTCACAACTACATATTCGTATTTGCATATGTGGAGTAATATATAATATGTTGTTAGTATCTATATTTGACAATATATATATACTATATGATTTAATAAATATCTTTGCATTTACCACTCATATGAGTATTGACATTCAAACTAATTCAAAGACTGCACTATTGGTTCGCAGGGACATGGTTGTACCTGGATAAGTGAAGTAACCTCTACCAATTTGCTAGTATCTTTAACGGACAGCATTTTTTATCCAATGTGACAATAGAATTATACTTCTATTCCCCACAGATAATAGTATTCAAATTCAAATTAGATGAAGAACTGTAGTATCAGTTCGAAATGATAGAATCGTATCCTCAGAGGTGATGTAACAGTTCCCAAGTTGTCACTATCTCTACTGGGCAGCATATATATAGAGTATACTAGTAAGGTTCGGTTTGAATTATCCACTGATACTAGTATTGAAATTCAAATTATATGAACAACTGTAGTATCAGTTCTGAACTACATAATTGAACCTAGATAGGTGGATCAACATCCAACATGTTTTTGGTATCTTCATGGAACAGCATATTTATAAAATATACTACTAAATTCACTTTCCATTATCCACTGATACTTGTATTCACATTCGAATTAAAACAATGACTGGTATCACCTCTGCACTATATGTACTACTAATTAATGTATGATACTAGAAAGAAGTTTACTTGATCCACTGATACAAGTATTCACACAGAGATTGAATGAATGATTGTAGCATCGGTCCTAAACAACATATTGATATCTCCATATGTGGAGTATCATTGAGCAAGTGGTTAGAATGTTTACTGGACAGGATATTCATTCAATTCGATACTAATATGATCAGTACATTATTCACTGATAATAATATTCACATCCAAGTTAAATAAACGACTGACATATCAGTTATGAATGACATAATTGTATCAGAATGGGTGTGGTCACTGTTAGCCATTGGTGAGTATTCTTAATGCTGAGCATATATAGAGAATATGATATTACAACTAGCTTTGCATGATTGACTGATATTAGTATTCAGATTGAAGTTGAATGAACGACTGTAGTATTAATTCTCAATGACAAATTCGTATCAGTGTAGGTGGATTACCGTTTACCAAGTTGGTAGAATCTTTACTGAAAAACATATTCATAACATTGAATACTACAAGTCTTCTGCATTGTCTGGCGGTTCATGTATTCACATTCAACGTGAACAAACCAATGTAGTATCACTTCTTAATCACATATGCGTATCTGGATAACTGAACTAACATTGAGTATGTTGTTAGTATGGCAAGGGACAGCATATGAAACAATATGATACCAACCTTATCTTCGGCGGGGCCACTGATACTGTTATGCACAATCAAATCAAATGAACCACTTCAGTATTTGATCTCAACACCTTATTTCTATCTGGATCAGTAGAGTAACCTTTGTCGGGTTCATAGTATCATTACTGAATTAGATATGAATACAATGTGATAGCAAAATTATCTGTGAACTTTCAAGTGATAGTAGTTTTCGCATTCAAATTACACAAACTACTGCTGTATCAGTTCTCAATCACGTAGTTGTATGTCGATAGCTGAATTGAGACATACCTACTTATTAGTATCTCAGTTGACAGCACATATATAATGTACATTAATTAAATTCTCATTGCATGATCCACTCATAACAGTATTCACATGCAAATGAAATGAATGGCTGTCGTATCACTTCTCAATGACATATTTGTATCCGGAGAGGTGGGGTATCATTGATCAAGTATATAGTATCTTTTCTGGAAGGTATATCAATACAATCAGATATCACAATTATCTTGGAGTTTGCCAGTGATACTAGCATTCATATTCTAATTAAATGAATGACTGTAGAATCAGTTCTCAACATGATATTTGTATCTGGATAGGTGATGTAACATTTACCAACTTGTTAGTATCTTGCTGGACAGCATATTGATTAAATATGAAGCTGAAATTCTCTTTGCATGATCAACTGATACTAGTATTCACATTGAAATTAAATTGACGACTTCAGTATACGTTTTCAACAACATATTCATATCTGGACAGGTGAAGTAACATTTACCAGGTTGTTAGTATCTATACAAGAGAGCGTATTTATAAAATATAATACCAAAACTCTGTTTGCAATATCCACTGATACCAGTATTCACATTGAAATTATATGAACAACTGTAGTTTCAATTCTGAACGGTATAGTCATATCGAGATATGAGAAGTAACATTTGCTGAGTCGTGAGTATCCTTGCTGGGCAATATATTTATACAATATGATAATGAAATTATCTATGCAGTATCCAGTGTTACTAGTTTTCCTATTCGAATTCAATGAGTGACTGTAGTATCAGTTCTCCATGACATTTTCATATCTGGATAGGTGAAGTAACATTTACCTAGTTGTTAGTATCCCACTTGACAGCATATATATTATATATTATACTGAAATTCTCTTTGCATCATCAACTGATAGTAGTAGTGACATTCGGATTGAATGAATGACTATCATAGTACCAATTCTCAACTACAAATTCGTATCTGGTCAGGTGGACTAACATACCCCATGTTGTTAATATCTTGATTGGATAGCATATTGTAACATATGATACTAGAATTATGTTTGCATTATCCGCTGATACTAATATTCACAGTGAGATGATTCAAATTATTGTGGTATCACCCCGAACGACACATACTTCAATTGATTGGATGATACTTGAACGATGCTTTCTTGGTCCCAAGATATTAGATTTTATATTCAGATTGGGACAATGATTGTCGTATCAGTTCTGAATTACATAGTTCTGTTTGGTTACGTGTAGTATTGTTTCCCAAGTAGTTCGTATCATTACTGGACAGCATGTTTATAACATATATTACCAAAATTCTGTTTGGATTATTCACATATACTTGTTTTCATATGCAAATCAGATATACAACTGTAGTATCAGTTCTGAACATGACATTCGTATCTGGATAAGTGGAGTAACATTTATCAACTTAGTAGAAACTTTACTGGACAGTCGATTGATAAAATATGATACAAAAATCTCTTACCATTATGAACTGCTACTAGTATTGACATTGTAATCACATGAACGAATTCAGACTCCGTTCTCAACACCATATTCATATCTGCATTGGTGGAATAACATTTACCAAGTTGTTAGTATGTTGATTGAGCATAATATATATAACATATGATAATGAATTATCTTTGCATGATCGACTGATACTAGTTTACACATTGAAATTAAAAGACCAACTGTAGTATCTGATCTGAAAGATATATTTGTATCTGGACAGGTGATGAACTATTTTCCAGGTTGTTAGCATCTTTATTGAGCAGCATATTTATAAAAGATGAGAGTAAAATTATGTTGGCATTATCCTCGCATTCAAGAATTCACACCTAAATTGGATGAACAACAATACTATCAGTTCTGAACGATGTATTCATATCTGGATCGGTTAAGATACATTTACCAAGTTCTTAGTATCTTTACAAGACACTATATGCATAAAAGACAATACCAACATTCTCTTTGCATTATCCACTGATACTAGTATTCACAGTCAAATTAAATACACGACTTTAGTATCAGTTCTGAAACACTCATTCATATCAGGATAGGTGGATTACCATATACCAAGTTGTTACTATATTTACTGGACAGTATATTTTAAATATCCGATACTAAAATTATTTTGCATTATCCACCACTACTAGTATTCACATTGAAATTCAATAAACCACTGTTGTATCAGTTCGGAATGAGATATTCCTATCTGGATAGATCAAGTAACATTTGGCCAGTTGTTAGTATCTGTAATTTATGGTATATTTATATTATATGATACAAAAATTTTCTTGGCAATATCCACTGATACTAGTATACCGATTCAAATTGATTAAACAACTGTAGTATCAGTTCTGAATGACATATTCGTATCTGGATAGGTGGAGTAATTTTAATCAAGTTTTTGGTACCTTTACTGCGCATCAAATTTATAATGTATGATATGAATATTTGGTATGCAATAACCATGATACTGGAATTCACATCTGAATTGAGTGAACGACTGTTGTATCAGTTCTTAACAACATATTCCTATCTGAACAGGCAATGTTGCATTCAACAAGGTGTTAGTATCTGCACTAGACAGCGTACTTACAAAATCAGATACAATCATTATCGTGGCATTTTCCACGAATTCTATGTCTGATTTATTTCAATTTCACATCAGCCGTCCATTCAATTCATATGGTATAGTAATATCGAATAATTTTCAATGCGTATACTTGCAAGTTGAGTAATTGATCCTGACTACTTAGTATCTTGATTCAATAATCTATATCTCTTATGCTGGTTGCTAGCAATCTGATGACATTCTTAGTATCATCATTACTGAATATGTATGAACTTGGTATATTTACGATCAACACTCGTCCACACACATTAGTGCGCTGTTGTTCATATCACCCTGTCAAGTTAATATTCAATGTGGAGAACATTAACAGTCTTCCAAAAAGATGAAGAATTGTTGTTTGTACTTTTGATCAGTTGATGGATAATACTAACAACAATATCACTACTTCCCCATCAACATACACACTAGGTCCACTGTGGGTATAAACTAACGTATAACCGAGCCATCATCCTGCAATAAAGCTTTGATACAGTACAAAGTGTATATCACAACATTAAATTTGGTACTATTAGTATTTGCATTGAGGCATGAATATTCATATTGCAATAATGTTAACGTTAGAAGACATATTCCATTAAATAGCTTTCTCAACCATAGTCTTCAAAATACTATCATTTGAAATTGTCATGCTTACTGTGTAGTTATATAAAAATGAGATGCACCAAAAATGAACATTCTCAGTTTGAGAAGATGTTTATCTACATATTGGTATCTGAATAGGAGGAGTAACATCTATTAAGTTGTTGGAATCGGAGTGGGTCTGAATATTTATACAACCAGATACTACAATTACCTACGCATTTTCCAATGATACTATTATACACATTCAAATCGAATATGCGACTGGTGTATGAGTACTCAATGACATAGTCTTACCCGGACAGATCAAATAACATATACTAAGCACTTGGTATCTTTCCTGGACAGCATAGTTATACAATATGATAATAGAATACTACTTATATTTTCCACTGAAATTGGTATTCGCTGTCAAATTATTTCAATGAAGGTAGTGTCATGTCTCAAAGACAGATTCGTATCAGTAAAGGTGACAAAATATTCAGCAAGTTGTAACTATTTTCACTTGACAGCTTATGTATACTTTATCATACTAACATTCTGTATGAATTGTCCACTAATACTGGTATTCATATTAAAATTATACAAATAACTGTAGTATTAGTTCTGAACAACATATTAGTATCAGGATAGGTGGAGTGGCATCTACCAAGTTGTTAGTATCTTAGCTGGACAACATATTTAAAAAATATGATACCAAACATCTTTTTCCATTATCCACTGATACTAGTATTCGCATTCAAATTAAAGAAATGAGTGTGATATCACCACTGAATGATATATACTACAATTGATTGTATGATACTAGGATGATGCTGTCATAATCCACTGATACAAGTACTCACACCTAGATTGAGTCCATGATTGTAGTATCAGGTCTGAACAGGGCCATATTGGTATCTGGACAGGTCCAGTATCATTTACCTAGTGGTTAGTATCAATACAGCGCAGCATATTTATAAGCTACAAAAGTCAATTGCACTTCGCATTATGTACTGAAGTGACTATTCACATCCCAAATGAATAAACGACTGAGGTATCAGTTATGAATGACATAATTGCAATGGGATCGGTAGAGTGGCATTTAACAACGAGAAAGTATCCTGACCGGAGAGCATGGATATAATATAAGATAGTCAATTTAACTAGCATAATCCAGTGATAAAAGTATTCAGATTCAAATGAACTGATGGACAGTAATATCAGTTCTCAACAACATATGGATTTCTGGATATGTGAAGTAAGACTTACGCAGTTGTCAGCATGACAATGGACAGCATCTATATTAAATATGATAGTGAAATTGTCTTTGCATGATCAACTGATACTAGTTTTCACATTCAAGTTAAATGAAAGACAGTAGAATCAATTCTCAACGTCATATTTATAACTGGATGGGTGGAATAACATTTACCAAGTTGTTAGTATCATGAATGGGCATCATAATTGTACAATATAATACAACGATTTTCTGTGAATGATCCACTGATAGCTATTTTCACATTCAAATTGAATGAACAGATGTAGTATCAGCTTTGAACAAACTATTCCTATCTGGACAGGTGGTTTACCATTTACAACGTTGTTAGTATCTTTATTGGACAGCATCTTTATACATTATGATAGCAAAATTATAATTGCATTATCCACACATACTAGTATTCACAGTGGAATTGGATAAACAACTTTGGTATCAGTTATGAACAACATATTCATATCTGGACAGGTGGGGATTCATTTACCAAGTTGTGGGTATCTTTACTCGACAGTATATGTACAAATGATGATACTACAATCTTCTTTGCATGATCTACTGACACTAATATTCACAGTCAAATTGAATAAGCGACAGTGGTATCATTTCTGAACAATGGATACATATCTGGCTAGGTGGAGTACCATATAGGAAGTTGTTAGTATCTTTACTGGAGAGCATATTTGTACAATATGATAAGAAAATTAGCTGTGTATTATCCACCAATACTAGTATACAAACCCGAATTAAGTGAACGACTGTAGTATCAGTTTTAAACCACATATTCGTATCTGGTGAGGCATAGTTACATTCATCATGTTGTTAGTATCTTCACCGGACAGCATATTTTTATAATATGAGACAAGAATTAGCTGTGCAGGATGAACTGATACTAGAGTTCAAATCCGAATTTAGTGAACGAATCTATTATCAGTTTTGAACCACATATTCTTCTCTGGTCAGGTATAGTAACATTCAACTTGTTGTTAGTATCTTTACTAGACAGCATATTTTTATAATACGATGCGAAAATTAGCTTTGCATTATCCACCAATACTAGTATTACAATACGAATAAGTGAATGACTGTTGTATCAGTTTTTGACCACATATTGGTATCTGGTCAGGCCCAGTTACATTCAACATGTTGTTAGTATCTTCACTGGACAACATATTTGTACAATATCATATGAAAATTAGGTGTGCATTATCCACCAATGCGATTATTCAAATTTGAATTAAGTGAACGACTGTAGTATCAGTTTTGAACTGCATATTCGTATCTGGTAAGGCATAGTTACATTCAACATGTTGTTAGTATCTTGACTAGACAAAGTATTTCTCTAATATGATACGAAAATAAACTGTTCAGTATCCACCTATACTAATATTCCAATCCCAATTAAGTGAACGACTGTAGTATCAGTGTTGAATGACATATTCCTATCAGGTTAGCTATAGTTCCATTCAACATGTTGTTAGTAGCTTTACTGGACAGCATCTGTTTATAATATGATATGAAAATTAGCTGTGTATTATCCACCGATACTAGTATTCAAATACTAATAAGTGAATAACAGTAGTATCGGTTTGAACCACATATTCGTATCTGGTCTGGCGTAGTTACATTCAGCATGTTGTTAGTATCTTCTGTTGGCAGCCTATGTGTATAATATGATATGAAACTTAGCTGTGCATTATCAACCAATACTAGTATTCACATCCGAATTCAGTGAACTACTGCAGTATTAGTTTTGAACAACATATCTGTATCTGGTAAGGTATAGTTAGATTGAACATGGTGTTAGTATCATTACTGGACAACATATTCATACAATAGGATACGAAAATTAGCTGTGCAGTATCCACCGAGACTAGTATTCAAATCCGAATTAAGTCAACGACTGCCGTATCAGTTTTGAACCACATATTTTTATCTGGTTAGGTATAGTTACACTGAACATGGTGGTAGTATCTTTACTGGACAGCATATGTTTATAATATGATATGAAAATTAGCTATGCATTATCCACTAATACTAGTATTCAAATCTGCATAATAAATTTCTGTACTATCGGTTTTGAACGACAGATTCATATCTGGTTAGGTATAGTTACTTTCAACATGTTGTTACTATCTGTACGGGATAGCATATTGCTATAATAAGATACAAAAATTAGCTGTGCATTATCCACCGGTACTAGTATTTCAATCCGAATAAGTGAATCACTTCAGAATCTGTTTTGAACCACATATTCATATCTGGTCAGGCATAGTTACATTCAACATGTTGTTAGTATCTTCAGTGGACAGCATATTTGTATAATCTGATACGACAATTAGCTGTGCATTATCCACAGATATTAGTATACACATCTGAATTAAGTGAATGACTGTAGTATCAGTTTAGAACCACATATTTGTATCTGGTCTGGCATAGTCACATTCACCATCATTTTGGTGTCATCACTGGACAGCATATTTTTATAATATGATACGAGAATTAGCTGTGCAGTATCCACCGATACTAGTATTCAAATCCAGATTAAGTGAATGACTGTAGTATCAGTTTTGAACCATGTATTCTTATCTGGTCAAGTATAGTTAGATCCAACATGTTGTTAGTATCTTCACTGGACAGCATAGTTGTTCAATATGATACGAAAATTAGCTCTGTATTATCCACCAATACTAGTATACAAATCCAAATCAAGTAAACAACTCTAGTATCAGTTTTGAACCACACATTCTTATCTGTTCAGGCATTGTCACATCCAACATGTTGTTAGTATCTTCACTGGACGGCATGTGTGTATAAAATGATAAGAAAATTAGCTGTGCATGATCCACCGATGCTAGTATACGAATCCGAATCGAGTGAATGAGTGTAGTACCAGTTTAGCACCACATATTCCTATCCGGTCTGGTATAGTTACATTCACCATGCTGTTAGTATTTGTACTGGACAGTATATTTTTGGAATATAATACGAAATTTTACTTTGCAGTATCCAATGATACTAGTATTCAAATCCGAGTTAAGTGAATGACTGTAGTATCAGTCTTGAACCACATCTTTTTATCTGGTCAGCAATAGTTACATTCAGCATGTTGTTAGTATCTTTACTGGACAGCGAATGTTTATAATATGATATGAAAATTAGCTGGGCATTATCCACCAATACTAATATTCAAATATGAATAGGTGAATGACGGTAGTATCAGTTTTGAACCCCATATTCATATCTGCTCAGGCATAGTTACATTCAACGTGTTGTTAGTATCTTTACTGGACAGGATACTGTTATAATATGATACAAAAATTAGCGGTGCAGGATCCACCGATACTTGTATTAATTTCCGAATTAAGCTAACGACCATAGTATCAGTTTTGTACCACATATTTGTATCTGGTCATGTATAGTTACAGTCAACATGTTGGTAGTATATTTACTGGACTGCATATTTGAATAATATGATATGAAAATTTGCATTGCAGTTTCCACCGATACTAGTATTCAAATCCAGATTATGTCAATGACTGTAGTATCAGTTCGGAACCACAAATTCTTATCTGGTCAGGTATAGTTAAATTGATCATGTTGTTAGCATCTTTACTACACAGCGTATGTTAATAATATGATTCACAAATTAGCTGTGCATTGTCCACTGATACTAGTATTCAAATATGAATAACTGAATGACTGTAGAATCAGCTTTAAAACCCATATTCGTATCTCCTCAGCCGTGGTTACATTCAACAAGTTGTTGTAATCTTTACTAGAAATCATACTTTTATAATATGAAACAAAAATTAATAGTGCAGTATCCACTGATAGCAGTATTCAAATGCAAATCACGTAAACGACTTTGGTATCAGTTCCGAACCACATATTCTTATCTGGTCATGTATTGTTATATTCAACATGTTGTCAGTAACTTTAATGGACAGCATATGTTGATAATTTGATACGAAAATTGGATTTGCTTTTTCAACCGATACTAGTATTCCAAAACGAATAATTGAATCACTATAGTATGAGTTTTCAATCCCATATTTGTATCTGGTCAGGCACAGTTACACTCAACATGTTGTTAGTATCTTCACTTGACAGCATTTGTTTATAATATGATACGAAAATTTGCTGTGCGTTGTCGACCAATACTAGTATTCAAATACGATTAAGTCAGTGACTGTAGTATCAATTTTGAACCACAGATTCGTATCTGCTCAGGCATGGTTACACTCAACGTGTGCTTAGTATCTTCACTTGACAGCCTATGGGTATAGTATGATACGGAAATTAGGTGTTTATTCTAAACTAATGCTAGTATTAAAATCTGGAGTAAGTGAACGACTGTAGTATCAGTTTCGAACCACATATTTGTATCTGGTCAGGTATAGTTATATGCAACATGTTGTTAGTATCATTACTGGACAGCAGATTTTTATAATTTGATACAAAAATCATCTGTGCAGTGTCTACCGATACAAGTATTCAAATCGGAATTAAGTGAACGACTGTAGTATCAGTTTTGAACTTCATATTCATAGCTGGTCAGGTATAGTAACTTTGAATGTGTTGTTAGTATTCTTACTGGACAGCATATTTTGATAATATGATATGAAAATTAGCCATGCAGTATCCAGCGATAGGAGTAATCAAATCCGAATTAAGTGAACGACTGTAGTATCAGTTCTGAACCACATATTCTTATCTGGTCAGGTATAGTTACATTCAACATGTTGTTAGCATCTGCACTGGACAGCATATGTTTATAATATAATATGAAAATTAGCTGTGCATTATCTACCAATACTACTATTCACATACAAATAAGTAAAATACTGTAGTTTCAGTTTTGAACCACATATTCGTATCTGGCCAGGCATAGTTACATTCATCATCTTGTTAGTATCTTCACGTGACGGCCAATTTTTATAATATGATACGAAAAGTAGCTTTAAATTATCGACAAATACTAATCTCTATCTCCAAATTAAGGGAACGACTGTAGTATCAGTTTTGAACTTCATATTCATAGCTGGTCAGGTATAGTAACTTTGAATGTGTTGTTAGTATTCTTACTGGACAGCATATTTTGATAATATGATATGAAAATTAGCCATGCAGTATCCAGCGATAGGAGTAATCAAATCCGAATTAAGTGAACGACTGTAGTATCAGTTCTGAACCACATATTCTTATCTGGTCAGGTATAGTTACATTCAACATGTTGTTAGCATCTGCACTGGACAGCATATGTTTATAATATAATATGAAAATTAGCTGTGCATTATCTACCAATACTACTATTCACATACAAATAAGTAAAATACTGTAGTTTCAGTTTTGAACCACATATTCGTATCTGGCCAGGCATAGTTACATTCATCATCTTGTTAGTATCTTCACGTGACGGCCAATTTTTATAATATGATACGAAAAGTAGCTTTATATTATCGACAAATACTAATCTCTATCTCCAAATTAAGGGAACCACTGTAGTATCAGTTTGGAACCATATATTTGAATCTAGTCAGGCATAGTTTCATTCAACATGTTGCAAGTATCTGTTCTGGACAGCATATTTTTATAATATGATACGAAAATTAGCTGTGCAGTATCCACCAATACTAGTATTAAAATCCTACATATGTGAACCACTGCATTATCAGTTTGGAACCACTTATTAATATCTGGTCATGTATAATTACATTCATCATGTTGTTACTATCTTTACGGCCCTGCAGCTGTTTATAATATGATACGAAAATTTGGTCTGCATTATCGACTAATACTAGTATTCAAATCTGCATAAGTGAATGACTGTAGTATCTGTTTTGAACAACATATTCATATCTGGTCAGGCATAGTTACATTCAACATGATGTTAGTATCTTTACTGGATATCATATTGTTATAATAGGATTCAAAATTTGCTGTGCATTATCCACCAATACTAGTATTTATATCCGAATAAGTGAATGACCGTAGAATATGTTTTAAACCACATATTTGTATCTTCCCAGGCATAGTTACATTCAACATGTTGTTAGATTCTTCAGTGGACAGAATTTTTGTATAATCCAATATGAAAACTAGCTGTGCATTATCGACTTATACTAGTCTTCAAATCATACTTAAGTTTACACCTGTAGTATCAGGTTTGTACCACATATACTAATCTAGGCTGACATAGTTACATTCAACATGTTGTTAGTATCTTTACTGGATAGCATATGTTTATAGTATGATATGAAAATTAGCTGTGCATTATCGACCAATACTGGAATTCAAATCCGAATTAAGTGAACGACTTGAGTATCTGTTTGGAACCACATATTTGAATCTGCTCAGACATAGTTACATTCAACATGTTGTTAGTATCTTTACAACACGGTATATCTGTATCATAAGATACGAACATTCCAATCCTGGCAGTATCCACAGATCACATGTCTCTAATATTTCAATATTATATCCGCTGTCCAATCAATTCACATGGTATAATAATATTCCATTATTGTCAATTTATATACTTGTAAGTTTAGTTATCAATCAGTACAAGTTAATATCTTCATTCAATCATGCATTGCTGTAATTGCAGTTGATAGTGATCTGAATCCATTATTAGTATCATCATTAGTGAATTTCTAAGAACTTGTCATATTTACGACAAACTTTCATCCAGACACATTACTGTTTTGTCAATCAGCTCATACTGTTTAGTGGATAGTGAATTTGGAGGATATTAACTCAATTCCACACTGCTTTATATTGCTGGTTTATATTTTGATTATTTGATCGATTCTACTAAGAACAACATCGATACTTCACCCTCAGCAGTCAAGTTAGTCCCACTCTGTCTCCAAAGTCACTTGTTATTGAACCATCATGCTGAGTTGAATATTCGATCTTGAACCAAGTGGATGTCACCAATTAATGTTTGGTAATATTAGTATCTGAATTGCTGCATGAATATTTCAAGTGCAATAATGTTAATGTTAGAAGTAATATTCCATTAAATTGCATTCTCAACCATATTCTTCACAATACTATCATTTGAAATTCCCATGTTTACTGTGTAGTTAAATAAAAACGAAATGCACCAAAAATAAACCTTCTCACTCTGAGAATTTGTTCGTCATCTAGTTCCACTATATTCCTGTTTGTGACACCCTTATAGAAGTTCCACATCACCCATACTCCACAGTCAATTTCATTGTTCTGCTTTGGTGTATCTGGCTGTTTCTTATCTTAGTATTCCATATATAGATAACA
>Ga0307514_10002046_pt1 | contig 21781 bp, 18 predicted proteins | sample 16_EM_MG_FD_203088 | JGI IMG/M metagenome (GOLD analysis project Ga0307514, IMG submission 203088) | Populus trichocarpa ectomycorrhiza microbial communities from riparian zone in the Pacific Northwest, United States - 16_EM | ecosystem: Host-associated > Plants > Roots > Unclassified | place...
CACAAGGAAACCAGGAGTGTGCTCCTGTATACCGAGTCCAGTGCGGTCCAAACACGGGATCGTTAATATCAAGTCCGCCGCCTTCCCTGGCTGCGTCTGTCCAATAAGTATTCCAAGGGGAGGGGACGGCTGACTGTTCCCAAAATTAGGCTTCGAGGGGTTCTTCCTCGAAAGATGCTGCAAGTATCTCTTCGATACTCTCAAAAGCGTTCAATGATTCGGGTTCAAAAACAAGACAAGGAATTCCGGCGAGATCAAACCAATTTGTTCGCGAGGTGCACTTACTGTTGTACTGGTGCATTCGAATATGGTGATCTGTGGGGGTACTGACGGATATCAAATCCGGTAAGTCGTAATAATTCGTCGACGCAATCGACGCAAACGTGAATCCAACGATGGTTCGATGCTAGGTAAACCCAACAGGAAACAGAGCAAGGTTCGGAACAATACTTACACCCAGTCGAGGGATGTAGGCACATTCAATATCCGGTACGATGTTGTAGGACTCGTTCTAGTGTAACGGGCGGGGTCGGGTGTAGGTGATATTGGTAACACTAATGTTGTACTGAAAACAGAACAAGAGGCTCGAGGTTCGTTTCGAGGGAATCAAGACAAGACAAGAGTCGAAACTGTTTCAAAGTCGTAACTTGCTTTGCTATACAAGAGAATGAGTAAAGAGAGAAGAAAAGGAAACCCTCCAACGCCAACAACACTCTCTTTATATACAATCCGTCCGCCACCCTCGAACCATTCCTCATGCTCCGATGTACCATCCAAATCTTATCCCATGATCTTACACACCACTCCACCATTCCTTATCGTAACAACCACGCCACCTCTCCTGACGTCGCAACACCTCAGACCACTTCTTTATCTTACTAAATTATACCGGCACCCTCTTGCCGCCTCCTCCGCGTCTTCCAACGTCTTCGCCCTTCTGTAACACAATTCCTTCGACACCACCAGGAATCTCCCCCATTATCCCTAAGTATTCTTGTACCTATCTGCGCCGTGACACTGACAGGAATTGAAGAGCGCATATCCGGCAGAGCAGCCTATCCATCCTGAGCAGCGCTGAAAGGGGAGGGAGGTAGAGAGTCTGGAATAAAATAGAGGGACTCCTAATGGAGGTCGAGGAGGGTATTGAGGAGCAACCATCCTAGAGATTGAGTGCAGATAGAAAAGGTAACACAGAGCGCTGAATGAAATATCGAAGCGCCAATCCAGACTGATGAGCACCAATGGAGACTGAGGAGCACCTATTATAGCAGAGGAGCACCACTGGGGGGAGGGCGGGGGTATAAAGCAGTCCCACCATGTGTAATTAATAAGTGCAATGGCTTCAGCAGTAATACAATCTATTGTTACGGGGGTATTTTAAGTCCCAATAATCAATACAACATTTATTAGACTAAATACAGCTGCCTATTTCCTTATCTGACTCTCCTTGTCTTCCCAGACTCAATCTCTTATTCTCTCAAGAATAAGAGCTCACCAATCTTTCTCGTCTGTCCAAGGTCACTCTTCCGATTAACATTCGTAAGGCAACACGCCAGTTGCAATGTACTTGTGCATCTCGTATCCAACCCCTTCAATAATAGCTCAGTATAAAAGTACTCGGGAGATGTGGGTTAAACCCCGCTGATTGTAGTATGAGATTGGATTTCTAAAAGTTGCGATGACCCTCTGGTATGCGTACTGAGAATGTATTGGTTTCCACGAACTTATACAGAGCGTATTTACGTAAGTGAAATAGGGAAGTAATTGTGAATAGGTAGATAGAATTCTTAATAATATTTTAAGGTGTTCTTTGCTGGTAATGTCTGACTGAGGATTGCTGCTACAGCTTGGTTCTTCTCATCATTGGGGACAATGTAAGCTTTTCATAATTGGTTCCTCAGGTCAAGCTGGCTTTGAGATTTCCATCATGATATCATTTTTACTTGATAGCTTATCTCAGGAGTCAACTGGTGTGCCCACTTGATAGTGCTACGAATTCCCCTTGGTTATCGTATTCATGCATGAGTGGTTTTGAATATTATGTCCCTGGGGGGGGCCATTCTCATAACCATGATATCAAACACAAATAAATGACAGTTCACAACTTCATGTTCAACATCTTGCATCCCATTCGTTCAGTAGCTGGAACATCTGATGACCATAGTCTTGTCAGTGCTTATCGCAATATGTTTTAATAGCTCTTCCCAATTCATTGCCTCGCCTTTTGATTTGGGTATTCGGTATTGGGTGAGAAATTTAATCAGTGATCAACCGGTACTCCGCCAACGTAGATAATGACACTTCTACTTCGTATTCTTATTGAGTATGCTGTTGCAATGTATACGGTCTTAACTCAATAAGTCGCTTTGCTTCTGGTTTCTTATCTTCAGCCAATATCATTAATTCCTCAGACTCTGCATGCTAAGATCTCAACCTTCCATAGACCGGGGAGTGCCACTGGTGAGTCTCACCACTTAGCACGTGAGCTTGCTGATCCTGCTTACTCACATATTGCAATAACGTCTGCTGCACATGTCCGTCTGCATTATCGCAACTTAACTGTGTATTGCCCGGGTAGATAAGGTATAGTAGGCGTGGCCAGTAATTATGTACACCATGGAATATTTTTTCACCTTCCTAGCTGTGGAAACATAATTGCATCATGACAGTTGAATCTGGTAGTGCGACTGTAGTCATCACTAATTGATTGACCCGCTGCTCAAGTGCAAATCCAGTAAGATCCACTTGACTGATAACTATATTCACGTAGTCACAGGTAGGTGTTTTGCATATGAATATCCCCATTGATTTGTTACATGTACCTACTCCATTCAAACAAGCATCATTACCACTGCTAAAGGAGAACCCCTAACATCTACTATCACCGTGGAAGGGCAAAATTTACCTCGATATTCATCTTCAGAAAATATAACTGTTACCTTCTGTCCAGTGGCATAGTCAGACAGTATACAATAAATAGCTGCACCAACAAGTACTGACATCTGCAGTGTGAGTGGTTGAAAGAACTGCGATGTGGTTGGTTGTTGCCCCAAGCTATTGGTGGTGAAGAAAAACTGATGGTAGATTAAGTCAAGCGCTTCCATCCGTATGAACCATAATATCTTATCATCGATTACCTTCGAAAGATAAGAATCGTTAAACAGAAGCTCTTTAACTTGAATTTGAAGCTCAGTCTCCGATCCTAAATCCAACCGGTAACTACAGACAATAGTTCGACAAGCTCCATCTGCTAAACGCCCTCAAATGGTACTGGTCTTTAGTTTTAACTATGTATTTTTTGAGATTTAGTATCATCATAATTCTGTTCAAACATATCACTAACATCTAAAAAGTATAGGCCCAAAGTGATCTTCCTCTTAATGGCTTATTGCATAACATCTGCGGTCCAGATAATTCAACTTGATCATAACTTAATTCTTGATTGTTCCACTTGTTTAATTGGTACCTGTGGTTGAAAATTGAACTGCACTGCTGACAAGCGTCTCAGCTAATTGCTTGCAAGCATCACCAAGGCATGGATTGACAACCATGTACATGGATCTGCTAGAGTGCCAAGTAGACTCCTCTAATCAATTGACAGGTTGTTTCAAGTTTATCCCCACTAAAGAAACCTTGGCAGGTATACTTGTGTCGTTACATCATAGGTGTTATGCATGTCAATCGTTCCACTGGCTGCATCAAAGACATGTATGTGCATTGCAATCCCCAAGTACCCTTAACAAGCGGGGTCATTCACACTGTAGATGTGGACGTCACGTCCAGCAGAACGATTGGCAACCAACATGTAGCTGACCGTATCTCCATCTGTCAATGTTGTCGTTGTTCTGTGTTGTGTTATTTGCAAGAAGAGACGGGAATGCTTGCGTTGACGCAGCCGTGTTGGTGCAAGCATTTTGCGTTGGTACGAGTCTAGTGGTGGATGCTGGGGGAGCGATAGAAGCTCTCGGGAAGGCGGCCTGGCCAAGCACTCTGTCTGAGAATTCTGTTGGACGGGAACGGGAGCAAGGAAGCCAAACAAAGCCCAGCAACCCGCCCACCCGGCTGCTGTCCTGGTCCTGTCCGGTGATCGATCCAACATAGCTGCTGCTTACCCACCGCGAGTCCGAGGTGCTGGTGCGCAAGAGCCAATCATATGGAGCTCCACGGCCGCGGATAGAGACGCGAGGTCAGTGCACTCCATGTGGGAAATTAAAATTAATCAATTATGTACTCTGCACGCACCGCAGAGGCGAGCAGGGCTGCCTTAGAGTAAAGCAGAGTAAATCCTTCTCGTAGAGATTTCTTGTTCTTTCTTCCGAAACTCTTCGACTGTTTCGAACCTCTTGCACTGGAGAGAACGCGAAGCGAAGCGAACGCGACAGCTGCAGGAACGAGGTTGGAACACCAATCGTTTCTTGCTCACCCACACACCCTGCAGCCCCTGAATGCTGCTCGAGACGAGGTGAGGTTCGCATATTAACACCGAGCCTGGGATCCTCACTGCGAAACGAAACGACGACTTGCATTGGTTCGCGACTCTAGCTACAATATTATTCCCAGGCCTGATTCTGCTCCCCACTGCAGAGTCAACACTCTCGAATCGCATCATGGCGCCCGCGATGGACACCTTATCTCCACCCCCTCCACCCCTCCCCTCCTCTCCACCGCCCGCACCAACAGCAAAGTTGACACCCGAAACCCCTCCGCATCATTATCAGCGATACCGTCACTCGCACCAGCATGCCTCGAACCGCCATTCGCGTCGCTCGGAAACACCCTCGCGTCGCAAGAGCGCGCCTGCCCATGCCACGAATATGCTGTCCTCGACCACGGCCGCGTCGCCAGAGGTTATAAACTCCCTCGTCGACCAGCTGTCAAAGCTGCAGCCTAGCCCGCTGCACAACCCATACCTTTACGGATCCCTGGCGCCCCCGGGCAACGGCGCCGCACCCATTTCTGATGGCGAGGGAATTGACTACCTCCACCCCGACGATGCGGCAATGGCCCCCGTGGTTCGCACCAGCAAGCCTCCCAGCGGCTACTCGAGCCACACCAAGGCCGATAGTTTTACGCACAGCAGGAGGAGCAGCCTCCACTCGGGGCTTGGTGTCGGCGTCGATATCCCCAGCTACGTGAGAACGTACATGAACCGGCCTCCCGAGCACGAGCGGAGGCTGTCCCGGGACTCGTCGGTATCTGTAGGTGCGGGGAGTGGGAGACTCAGCTACGCGTCGTCGAGGGAGCGGATGCGGATGGAACGACGGGCGAGGGAGAAGGAACGGGCCAGTGCGGGGATGGTAGGAAGTGCCGGGGGGAAGGAAATCCCGCAGAGATCTAGCAGCTATGGTAAGGGCGGTCGCAGTCCAACGAGGAAGCACTATCCGGAGCCCATTGTGACCACCAGCAAGCCGCTGTATACAACCCCGATTGGATCCCCGAGTTTTGCGCCGAATCTGACTGAAGAGGAGGATGGGGGCGGTGCCGCCCCCGCGCCCGATCTACCGAGAAATAGGGATCCTACATTGAGAAAAAGACGTTCCAGAGGTTATCCAAAGCGGTCAGAATCATTACCTGCCCAGAATCGTGGCAGTACTAGTCGACACAGCGCAGAGGGTACCAATTATACCCACCAAGCTACCTCTCCCAACCGCCCTTCATTCCAGAGCTCGGCCGCTGATACATCTCACGAACGCCCCGGATCCGCGGACTCCATTGACGATGCGGTAGATGCATACCTGTGCTCTCCACGACTGAGCCAGAAGATCCGGATGCCGACTACCGGCCGCAGCATCTCCTTCTCAGAAGTCGGCGATCCGCAGGGATTCGCCGTGTTTGTATGTGTAGGGATGGGTCTTACCCGCTACGTCACTGCCTTCTACGACGAGCTCGCCCTCACCCTCGGCCTGCGCCTCATCACCCCGGACCGGCCAGGCGTTGGCGAGAGCGACTCCATTGACGAGAGCGAACGCGCAGTGCTAAACTGGCCCGACGACGTGCTGTATATCTGCCAATCCCTCAAAATCACAAAATTCAGCATCCTCGCGCACAGTGCAGGCGCAATCTACGCTCTTGCAACCGCACTGCGCATGCCCGGCCACATCCGCGGCAAGATCCACCTCCTCGCCCCGTGGATCCCTCCAAGCCAAATGGAATCCGTCGTGAGCACCGGCGACAACAAAGGCGAAAAAGCCGGCAGCATCCCAACATCCCAACGCATCCTCCGCGCCCTCCCAACCCCAATCCTAAAAGCTGCAAACTCCTCCTTCATGTCCGCCACTTCTTCCTCCCTCACCACCTCCCTCCCCCGCACCAACGGCCGCCGCACAAAACGCCGATCTGCAACACCTGCCCCCCAGCCTGCAGGCGTTGGCCCAAAGGACCGCCCAACACTAACCACAAACCACGTCGCCACCGCTGAAGAACCGGCACAACCCGCCGAGTCTACCCCAGAACAAATCGAGGCTTCCCTCCTCCTTGCCGCCATATCCGCCGCGCAAGAAAAGGAACGACAATCCTCGTACGACGAGCGGCTTACATCCGCTATCTGGGCACTCTCAACACGGAATGCAAACCCAGCCGTCGACCTCCTCGTGTGCCTTGAGCGGAACCGCCCGGTGGGGTTTAGGTATGTGGATATTGTCCGCGAGGTGGTAATACACCATGGCATGCGGGATACACGGGTGCCGGTCGAGAACGTGAAGTGGCTGGGCAAGACGATGAGACGGTGTGAGGTGCGTTTATTGCCGACGGAGGGGCATGGGTTGATGGCGAGTGCGCTTGTGATGGGGGGTGTGCTGGAGGAGATTGCGAATGAGTGGAGGGATTGGAGGAAGGTTGTTGAAGGGCGAAGGGTAGAAGGTGGCGGGAGGGAAAGGAGGTGGGCGGATTAGTGGGTATGTGTGTGGTGGGGAGGGAAGGGAGGGAGGGAGAGGAAGTGAGGGAGTAGCAGTACTAGACATGACATGAATCTTCATTCCTTCATTGACACTTTCTTTTAACTCTGGATTTCTCTTTCCTTCATTATAGGGTTCTAAGGGTTTCTTGTATCTTTTATGTTTCCTTGGATGATTATAGTTAGTGATAGTTAGTGATAGTGATAGTGATAGTTACCATAGTGGGAGGGGTGAGAAGTATGTATGGGGTTGCGGGGCTGTGGAAGTAGAGATGAGGAATTTATTAGGATGAGTATGATTGTTATCCACGACAAGATGATATATATAGGACGTGACTCGGGCCCGGCACTAGAGACCACCAGCTCCCATGTTTCAGAACTTGGCGGGCAATCGATGATGCAGAAGCACAATTTCACCTTAGGTGGTGTACTTCTAGAAGGTTTTTTGCAGATTCATACTTTACATTCTTGACCGGGGTCGTCGACTCCACCAAATGACTAAATTTCGGCTCGGAATGATACATGTACCGAGTGTTGGACATTTATGCTAGGTCATTTTATACCTACTACTTGGTGGATGGATGGTTTCCGCCATATCTATCGCTGTTGAATCTTGTGCTTATTCCCGTCCTCCCGGCATCCTGAGGTGGTGCGCGGGCTTCTAAATATCACTCACGTCATTCTGGCGTGTACACAGTCGTGGGGCGGAGAAGGGGGCAGAATGAGGGGTAGTGTGGGCAATTGTAGTTATATAACTTACGCACTTTGCTCCCGAATATCCACTGGTGGGTTTTATAGTAAACTCAAGACCCATCCCGGGCGACGGTAAGTAGTGACTTCTGGAGAACAGACAGCAGGGAGACAGATGGCGGGCGGCAGATGCAGTAAAGTGGAGGACCGTGGATTTTGGTTAATACTGAACTTTTGGGGCACTAATTCTCCCAGTCCCGTTAATAGAAATTGTCATAGCCAAAGATACATCCGAGCATTCTCTGGTTGAGCCATCGACAACAGGATGAGATGAATGGCAGCAAGCGCAATACTGAACTTCGTCCACAACCACCCCATTGTCCCGCAGCCTGGCGCCGGAGGGCTCTCAGAAGGCCTAGCTACACTGGACGGGACGGACACGACCTGAGTGGTTACGGTGGAAAAAGTTGCTGGCGATTCCCACTGAAAGCTTATGACGGAATACTTTGGGGGATGGAAGAAGAGAATGGGAGATTGTTTGCGGGATGGGATGGTCTGTGAGAGACGGCATGGTATTACATCACTAATCACCCAGACAGTTCTCGGCAAGCGGGCGGGGAATGTGACTGGACGCGGTTGAGTGATGCTGTGTAACACCGTAAGCTGATTGCCTACAGTCCACTCACCAGATATACATACGCGAACCAAGTTCCTCAATTCTCCCAAGCTAAGAACTCGCTACAGAGAGCAATGAAGCTCGTCCCAGATGAACCAGATACAAGACCCTAACCCTTTAAACAACACCTTATTCCTCATCCGGTTGACCATCCGATTCATCATCGTCATCTTCTCCATTAATCAGCTTGATAATGGACATAAAGTCTTCAACAGTAGTGTCTTACAACAGCCCACCTAACAGAAACAAAATACGAAGATTCATGGGAAATTCCATCGAAACACCGCACACCGTTCATCCACCAAGAACTAAATAACAAAAGGACAGCCTCAAAACAAACGATTACGAAAGACAATCCAAAAACGATCTCAAGATCTCATCAAGCCCATATCGCCCCAGTAGGTATCTGATTACCACCGGATTGCATACTCTTCCTTGCGGACATTGTTGGCTTCTTGTTTGGTTCTTGTTTGAATTCTTTAGCTTAGTTATAATCTTCTTTGAAGTGAGCTTGCTGTTCTTAGGCGGTTTGTATAAAAGATAGACCAAGTGCTGATTCTGTCATCGGAAGGTACGGGCACTGAGAATCTATCTGACAAAATTGCTCTCGTCGATTGGGCAAATTGTATACGAATGCTAGAAGTGGCCTCTTGAAAGTATCCTCTACTACCGTTGTCTTCGTGAAGTATCGAGTAAAGATGATCGGTTAGATCTCCCAATCCATGAATAAAGACATGACACTCGTTAGACTTGCCGTTTCTCAGGCTTAAAGGGTCCTACATTGTCAAATTCTTCGGAGCGAAATCGACAAAATGTAGTCTCCAGTTTTGGTATCCACCTGCTGGGCCGCATTGTTGTCCTTCCGGCTATAGGTTAGGATGTTGCTAAATTTATGTCATCGCGTACATTGAATCTTATCCTTGGCTTGCTTGATTGGAAGATGCGTAATTGATTCTCGGTGGCAGTCATATTCCACTGGTATTCGATCCTGTGGTGTCTGACTGAGGTCTCTTTTGACAAATCCCCTTCAATCGTAGTAGAGCTGACAATCCACCATAGATAACAATGGCAATCCCGCCCCATTGGTGCCTCCGAGCCACAATCTCGCCCCAACGACGAGTTAATGATATCAGAGCATTCATACAATACCAAAATTGCCGTACTCCATACTATGTATCTGAGATAGTCAGCATCCTCAAGAACTTATGCTGGTCAGAATAGAACTACTACCGGAAGTACGTGAGTATGAATCTACTCCAGCACACATAAGCACACCTCGACCTACAACCCCATACGACCACCTCCTGAACGGATACCAAACACAATCTGGACCTGTCACCCAGTACTCCCCTCGCTTATAACCTTACCATTTACCTCTACCGTTGTCAGCTGTGGTTCAATGGCTTATATCTTTAATCAACCTGCAACCACATCCTCCCACAAATCTTCTCCAGCCTGTCCCGGATTGCCGGTACCCCTGTCTCTTCAAAATTGTGTATATTTCTTCCACGAGAACCACCCTGAGTGGAGTGAATAGGTTCGTAAATAGCCACGCGTGTCCGGATATCCTCCCACCTGCCCTGGAAATCTATCACGTTCAAATCCTCGATACATTTATAATTCTCGCCAACCCCTTTCAATCTACCACTAATCCAGAGTTAGTCAATGTTGAAAGCCATAACTGTGAGCTTCCGCCGTCACAGTGGAGGAGGACATATACTTGTCCTTATGACACTCTGTAGAACAGTTCGCATATCCATGCCTGAAGCTCTATGTTCTTCATAAAGCGTCTGACAGTGATGTACCGTCTCGGATATCTCTATCCAGTACCGGTAGTTGGGCTTCAATAGCTCCTGACACTCCTCTTCTGACCGGTCCTCAAGAATGTATCTCCATCCATAATTATCAGTTGACTCTTGCTTCATTCAGTAGATAGTAAGAGGCTCACCATGAGCGTAGAACCCCTGTCCACGTATATGGTGTTGATTCAAATGCAGATCCCTCAGCCATTCTATCTAGATCAAGGTCTGGTTGTTGCTATCGGTAGCGGTGGTGAGAGCTTTGGAACGGAGGAGTTGGAGGAGAACAGAAAAGGAAGGAGCAAAAGGAGGAGGAGCATCGATGCATAAATTTTGGCCCGCAAGCCAGCAAAGCAGCAGTGGCCAAGTTTCATTTCATCCGGTAAACCTTGCATTAAAACCCAATTAACTATACGTCTTTTATGTAATTAGTAATACCACAAGATACAGCTTACCGGTACATCTTCCTTCATGGCTCGTGTTGCATTTTAATGTGTCATCAGAAAGTTGTTCCCGCGGTTGCTGCCGTTCGAAATATGATGTGCTCGCTGCTGAGCTAGCAGCAGCAGTACACCCATTCTCGACTCTCCGACTCTATGCAAAACAGATTACAAATAAAACACTTCCATCCAAGTTTCCTCCACGCTCAATGGACGACAAAGCCAGTCAATATTATTTATACAATAATCATCCTCAGTTATACCGAGATTGGTATCAATTGTAGCCGAAAGGGGCAGACTTTAATACTCGCATGAAAGAAAGTAAGAAAATGCCATGCTGTGTGGCAAAGGTTCCAAACTGTAAGAAAAAAGAAAAGAGCTAGAAAATTTCGTCCATTTCCTCCATTTATAATTACCTCTTACCCTAGGCCAGGCTGATATCGGTGACATCTTTCGGCTTCGTGTTGATACGGGATCTGAGCAGCTCTTCCAAATTCTTCCTGTGGCCGTCAACTGCGGCCTGCAGTGCCTGAATGTTGATATCTGCCTTAGCCTCCAGAAGCATGTTGACCATCTTCACTTTCCCTGTCCAGCTAGCTGCTACCAAAGCACCTCCATACATCCCGTCCCGGATATTTACATCAGCCCTAGCTTCCAACAACCTAGCAACCAAATCTTTCTGCTTATTTGCGGCTGCTGCCTGCAAGGGGGTTCCATATATTCCTCCGACACTGTTAATATCAGCCCCAGCTTCTAACAACATTTCAACAATCTTCTTTCGCCCATTTGCGGCTGCTGCTGCCAATGCGCTCCCGTAAAAGCCTCCCACAGAGTTAACGTCGGCCCCGGCTTCTAGCAATTTTTCTAAAACTTCCTCACTTCCGCCCTTGGCCGCCGCCTGCAGAGCGCTCTGATACTTTATTGTCGGATTTGGGGTTCCACTACTTCCGGTTCCAAGCAACATCTCAACCGCTTCCCGCTTCCACTGCTGCTGTACTGCAAACACTTCTTTCGTGTACTCGGACCGGTCGCGAGAAGACCGCCGGCGATCGAGGATTCTGGTACAAATCTTCAATTTACTTGCTCGGTCTTGCTTCTGCTCACTATCGACTATATCCCACAGAGTATTTCGTTGCACTAGCCTCCAGACATTGGGGTCAGCCTTTGCCCCTAGCAGCATCGCAACAATTTTCATGTTCCCCTGGCCAGCTGCTGCAATTAGAGCGGTTCCATATTTTCCCTCTTGAGTGTTCACATTTGCCCCGGCCTTCAACAGCCTTTCTACCACCACTCTGTGGCCCATATTAGCTGCTGTTATTAAGACACTGCTTCCGGGAGTGTTCGCATCGACTCCAGCTCCCAACAGCATCTCTATTACCACCTCATGACCTCCAGCGACTGCTGCTGCTAAGGCATTCTGGTGCTTTGGTCCGGAAGCGTTCGCATCAACCCCGGCCCCCAACAGCATATCCACCACCACTTCGTGGCCATTGTTAGCTGCTGCTATTAAGGCACTTCCGTAAATGCCTCCGGGAGCATTCACATCGGCCCCGGCTCCTAATAGCGTCTTTACTACCACCTCATACCCTCCCGCGGCTGCTGCTGCTAAGGCACTTTGGTGCTTTGGTCCGGAAGCATTCGCATCGGCCCCGGCTCCCAACAGCATATCCACCACCATTTTGTGGCCATTGTTAGCTGCTGCTATTAAGGCACTTCCGTAAATGCCTCCGGGAGCATTCGCATCGGCCCCGGCTCCCAATAGCATCTTTACCACCACCTCATGCCCTCCCGCGGCTGCTGCTGTCAAGGCATTCCCGTATTCCCCCCCCAGGGCATTGACATTAGCTTTGGCCTCCAGTAACATCTTGACCACGGCATCGTGCCCATATAAAGCGGCTGCGTGTAATGCGTTCCCAAGGCAATAATCGGGGTGTCCGGGTCCATGGTTGTCAAGCTCGGTGTTAACGTCCGCTCCAGCCTTCAGTAGAATCCCAACAATATCACACGAAGAGTGCAGAATTGCCGACACGAGGACACTCCCAGCTTCCACCCAAACATCGTTGACATCGGCCCCTGCGTCCAGCAGTCTCTTCACCATCGCCTCATCTTTGTTCACAACGGCGGCACTCAATATAGTACCGGGATCAAAACCCGCAGGGCCATTGGCATCAGCACCGGCCTCCAGCAGTTTGTTCGCCATAGATGTTTTTCTCCTACTGACTGCCTCATATAAAGCACCCCCAGAGTCCGAGTCGGCAAGACAGTCAGAGTCGGGATCGACTTCCGCTCCCTTGCTCAGAAGTAACTCTACTACTGTCTCATGGCCATTGACTACTGCGGCACGAAGTGCGCTACCGTATTCACCGCTCTCGCCATTAACATCTGCCCCATTGTCCAGAAGCCCCTTCACAAAACAAGTGAAACCAGAAGCAGCAGCAATACCCAGCGGTGTTATTTCATGCAATCGCCTGTAGCTGTAGGGATTCTTCCAGAAACAGAACACTTGATAAGCCAGGGCCATTCTGGGCGTGAATTGTGCTAATTTCCAATAAGAACGCCATAAATCAGAGTTCTCCTGATTGCTCTGCCGGACATGCTGCAGCCAATGTATGGCAGCATACTTCAGGAAAGTATGACATCGAAACAAGTCCCCGAGATATTCGACATCTAGCGGGCCGCCTTCGAATTCGTCGAAAGAGAGGTAATTTAGACAGACAATCGCGAGCTGAAGATTGGATTCGGTTGGGCATATGTAGAAACCCGAAAGGGAGCCATCATGAGAAATTTCCCGATCAAGAGAATTGTCTTCTTTTAAATTGGTGCTGCTGAGGAAATCTTTTGCCGATTGATGGATAAGATGAACGGTGCTATCTCCTGGCTCTATTCTAAGCAGAGGGCCAAATAGAGATTGAAGAGTACTCTGTATATTTGTCTCCATTTCATCCCAGATCGAGAATATAGAAGTATCTTCGGGTCGTACAGCAATTGCTATCGTGAGTTCCTGCAGTGTCAGAGGGCGTATGGCACAAACTATCCATTGAAGGATTGTTTTGGCTGTCCTTCGATCTTCACCTCTGATTCTTCGTAAAATGTTTTTGTATACATCCGGGAGGGATTTCGGCAATGCCTTAAGCTTCTCCCGGATAACCCGCCGCTTTGTGGTTGTAGAATTTTTGAGATCATCCAAAATCAGAGATACCCAAAGAAACATTCCATCTGAATTGCTTATAAGGACCCGACGTATCTCATCACCCAGGTCGCTATCGGCAGAAACGCAGGGCAGCTTGGGAACCTCAGTAGTGACGAATGCCGTGATATCTTTATTCAAGTTACTGGCGTCGAGAGATATTTGTGTAACATTGGGCAAATATGATGTGACTGGTATGTGTGGGCGGCTCGTTATGATTACTTTAACGCGCTTCTCAATAAAAGGATCATTCCAAAGGCATTTCAATCTGACTAGAAGCTTCTCCCGGGACTCTTCCTCACACTCATCTAACATCTGTAAGCTGGATGCATACTCTTAATCGGTAGTGTAGCGTACCGAGAGCATCGATGATTAGACATATAGATCCAATATTATGATCCTTTACAATTCGGTCGAAGACGCGCCAAAGCATGCCAAGGTTCCATGGCATCTTTCCTTTATTCACGGCATATTGTGGCTCGGTTGAAAAGTGCACGAGAGCTTTTGGTGCCTGCTTCAAAACCTGGGCCAATATATTCGCCAGAATTGCATCCGCAGTCCTCAATCGGTCATCCTTGTCGTCGCAAAAGAAATAGGCCACTAGGAAAACTTTTCCCGAATTGGAGCTTAAGTTTCCTGAGAGTTCTTTTGACAAGAATGATGATAAGACGCTCTTACCACAACCTGGTCCTCCACGGATCCAGAGAACCCCATTCGTCTCGACCCAATCCTGGTATGTTTTCTCGGAAAAAATCCATGCACAAGTGTCTTCATATCGTTTGAGGAAGATTTCATCGCGATAACTTTCGACGTCGAATGCTCTAAGACTTCTAAGACAATCATAGATGTCCGCGGTGCCTATTCCCCAGATATTAATTAGACGCATCCAGGCATCGGATAACTTGATAATAGCTTCTCGTTGGGAGTGGGAGTTTTAACTCTGAGATATGACATACAGATGTTGTTAAACGTTTTCTTCTCATTTTCTATCACAACCAGCCCCATCCGTGGTTAGCATGTGTTTTGTACTCGATCACGGGAATACCCATTACATACCAACTTCATTCACACAATCTCTTATGTGCTTGACTACCGTCTGGTAGGTTGAATCCGTGCTTGCAATATATTTAACCATGTCCGTGTGGTTATGTTGGACTGGGATACGATGTTCGTTTGGTAGGAATAACTGAGCTGAGATCTTTTTGACCATCTCCACCGCCTTTCCATCTCTCTTGTAGTCACCCATGGCAGACTAAGTCATGCCAGTGTCAGCGTACTGATATCACGCTGGACCGGCACTCACGACTAGCGTTATATCCAGGGCTCGTCTATATAAGAATTGGAATTCAGAAGTTGTGCTATCAACACCAACCTCAGGACCTCCATATATACACCGCCAGTGAAAAAAATAACACAATTGTCTTCTTAGCTCACCTTTTTGACCGTCGGTGTCTTTGCCGTCTCATAAAAGCTGAAAATTTTACGGCCATTCCAGATGTCGACAAGGCCATCCCTATGAGTTTCAAGGAATTCAGAGTTCTCGCGCAGGTGACATAGAAGGTTTAGCTTTGAGTACTGGCTGGATGATATGTCTTCGACCATTGCTTCCAGTTCTGCAGTCTGAAGGCCCTGATGTGGGGTTCCGAAAAAGAGTATAGCACGTGTTGAATCTAGTATATGTCTATGAAGCGCTATATTTTTTAATTGTAAGAGTGTCTGATGTCACCGATATAAGTAGTTGATGTCGTTAATGGGAGTGGATCGCACCTGTAATATCAAGATTCCTCCTAGGCTATGCCCGAGAAAGATGATCGGGCGATTTCTTTCCTACCAAAGATCAGTATCTCGCAACAAATGATATAAGCCTGATTATTGCGGTGGCATGACTGTCGTAGTACCTCCAAAGACCCCCTAACCACTTCCAACTGTTGGATCATATCCCTTCCATAATCCAACATCCTATGATCTAACGTGTTTCCGTCAAGTTTGGTGTTGTAACCGTAGGTCATGATGCGGACGTTTTTAATATCATGAGGGAGAAAGTCTTGTAGCCACATCTTATGGCTCTCACGATTTCTCCACGAACCAAATGCATGCCCGGCAAGACCAGTGACAGCGATAACACTACATAGAAGTAAGCATCAAAACTAGCTAAATAAAATGTCTATTTATGAGAAATTTGGACGACTTACTCGGCGATAGTCTCTCCCTCCGGAGTATTCAGTGGTGTAAAACCATAGAAATGGGAGTCTATCAAAAGATCAATTTCCTTATTAGAGCCCCTACCATACGGTAGCACGCAACTATCAACATCTTGTTGGATATGTTGAAAGTGTTCGGGGCATTTCGTTAGATTCAGCAATGCTGTTTGACTGGAGCCACAACATGCCCGATAGAGCGATATCCGAACGTTGCTAGTCGTCAGGTGCTCAAGAGACTGATGAAGGCTCCTAAGAGCACTGAGTAGATCATGATCACTCCATTCCAGTGGCACGCCTGATATTCGGAAACACTTCAACTGTAGTTCAGACGCGCCAGCACTAGAACTTGGAGCACTGGCAGCGGTAGAAGATGAATTCTCATTTGCGATATGCGATAGTAGCTCTGGGCTTGAATAAGAACCAATTTTCCCTGAGATTTTTATGCGTTTGTTTGAGCCGGCCAACTTCAAATCCAGATCTGGGATGTGTTTAGCTGTTCGAGGCATGTCGTTGAATCCTATTTCTTGACTGAAGATAAAATAGATGTCTTACGGGGTGGCTATGTGAAATGTACAAAGGGTGAGTATAGGAAGGATAATTGAATCAAGATTGGCGGGTGAGGGTCGGAGATATGTAGTTTTTTCGCCTGTAGGAACTTGAGTACTGCACAGCCGTAAAGTTGGTCGCACAGCATGCATCGGAGAACAGGCAGTGCCCCACAATGCTCGACGCAAGCCAACTCAGCCTCCCAACTTATATTTTCTGAAGATAAATCGAGCTGAACCACTGGAAACAAAACTAGTTATATCCTTCGACTGATCAGATATCTTCGCCGTCCTTACACTACCTCGTAATCTTGGACCGTCGGTACGAGATTACTTAAACTCTGTGCGTTATTTAGTTGCATAACATCTGCAGAAGTATGAGCACCACTAATCTAATCGGGTGTGCCTCATATTCCAGTGAATAATAGTCTTGAACGTAAAAATATGGTTGGGGACTCTTAAAAGCGACATTGGTCCTTAATACACTTTTAGCGCCATTTTTGGCATATTTTAGCGCTGTTTTGACCAAAAAACTGGCTGCAGGAGTCAAAATTTAGAATTTAGTCAGCCTTTACCCGCCAAGCATTAGACATATCGCTTATAAAGACTAATAATTACCAAATTGGGTAATTAATTGTTAAATCATTATCCCGATTTGTACATATTATTGCCTAAAGTGACAACATTGTATTTCTTTCCCATACAAAAACCAACTTTTTCACTGGCCCTTTTCTCCACAACCACAACCAAGAAAAATAATCGGACTGTGTCAGGTTGTAGAGAATATTAAAAGGAAGCCACCGACAGAGAGTTTTTAATTTTTGATTGTTTTTGGTGGAGTCAAGGCAGACTATAGTTGAGGCTTAAATACACCGGATATAGCCCCATACTTACGCTTAGGTTAAAATTAACGTATTTTAGTGTATTTTCGCCTCACTCGCGGGCTGGCTCAGCTGACGTAGCTAGGCTTGGCAAGTGCGAGGCAGTGTATTGAGGAATGTCGAGCGTAAAGCACCAATTCCGACATACCTATCCAAGACAAATTTATACAAATTCATCTTGAACGCTAACTAACGCATTTAAAGATAGGATCACTTCAGAAATGGAATCTGAGAGGCTTCAAACCTGCTGTTTTTCTGCATCAATTTTGGTGGGTTTTTACTGAGATACCTATCTTTCAAAACGTCAGTTCAGTATTGACACATCCAGAACCTTTTACGGTTTTCTGCAAGATTTACGGTGACTGTGACGCAGCTACCACTTTTATTCTTGGGTTCGTGATCAGAAAGCAAGGGAACTGGGACGGCGGGATCGTTCGGTAACGAAAGCTACCTAATCTATTGCTCTGCTGGGTTTAAATAGTATTGGATACTGGCGATTTTGACAACTTGGATCTGTTACTAGATATATTATGTGGTATGGCCGAGGTGTATGAGCAACAAGAGAACTACATAAAAACATCAATGCTATCAGCGTACATGGACTGGTACAACGGCGATATTCAGAAATAGCCATCTTTCGGCACTAGAGATTACGCAGCATATTGCATCTCTCTTCAAGAAGTAAAGACAGTATTACTAGGCATATTAATGTTACCAACCGGGTTTTTCGAGTAATGAATGGACCTTTGGGGAGAGGGTCATCCTTCTACACTAGACACGATTTTTGCGATAGGCAAAGTTTTCCCAAGAATAGGAGCTCCACCAGAAGGCCCTCGAATGATTTTAGCGAGCTTTAGTGGCGCAAGAAAGGACCATGGGTGAAAACACCCTTCCACAGTGGACACGATCTTTCATATGGCTCAGGTGTTACTCATACAGAAAAATATGAAGATGCATTGAAGTGCTGCCAGAGAGCATTGACCTGCAATGATATTACAAGACTGGCTAACAACTACTTGCAACGCATAGGCATGTGCACGCTTTTTCTCGACCAAGTGAAATACGACGACTCCCTGTAATGGTACTTGCGGTATCTTGAAAGGTATAACAAGGTATTGAGCGAAGATCATCCAGAAACTATGGAGGTAGTCAATCATGTGGGTCTGGTGTACTGGAACTGAACATGTATGACTAGGCACAAGAATGGTTCTATAGACTGCTGAGGAGAAAAGAAACTTCTAGGGTCAGAGCATCCTTCGACGATTGCAGCTGTTACTAGACTCAGGGAGGCTAAAAGTGATTCCGATTTAAACGCGGATATTACAGCTTGGATCCCAAGAACAGCCTCGGTAAGTCTAGTCAGTACGCTTAACGCACAAAATTATCAATACAACGATATCATAGTTTGTTGCAAGAAACCATTCAATTATACTATACTAGTTGTTGCGATAGTGAAGGGGAGAACCGTGTGTATTGGCTATAGAGCGATGACTGTCTAGGTATAGGTCTAAAGGTCCAAGATGCGTAGGGAACGGGAAAGAGTAAAGTGTGAAGTCTAAAAGAGCAGTCACGAACCATATCTATCAACATTAGTGGATACCCGTTGCAGTTGCGACGGCCCGGTAAAACGAAAAGTCAATTGAAATCAAAGCTGCCCCCGAGAATGAACAAATGTGTGCTAAAAGTTGGCCACACTCGCCTTCGGCTCTTTGGGGCGTGTGCCAGTGCTCGAAAGCTCGCTATACCCTCTGATGAATGATGCTGGACTTAGACCGGCAAATGCGATTCTTAATAACTGTGTTAGGCGCTATAAGATGAGGCAAATGATGATGCCCGATGCTGCAGGCAGAGGGAAATTGTTAGAGATGGAAGGAAATGTGGTGCGAAGGGTGGAGGGGATTGATGAGTTGATCCTGGAGGATTACCCCTTTGAGAAGAGGAGATATGAGGGGACCACGTTACCGGAAATTAGAAAGAGGCTGAAAGGCCAAGTGATAATCCAGGAAGAAGAACAGGCGTTGGAAGAGGCGAAGAAAGAAAGAGGAGGCTTGGTTCTTTGGACAGATGGATCGAGAAAAGAAGATGAGTGGGTAGGGTGTGCAGTGGTATGGAAAGAAGAGAGGTGGAATAAGAGGAGGGTACACCTAGGCCGACAGAAGGAAGCGTTTGATGCAGAAATGTATGCGATGTCTGAAGCGGTGAAGATCGCGGATGAGATTTGCAGTAAGAAGGAAGTGAGAAGAGTGACGATTTTTACGAACTCCCAAGTGACTTTAAGAAGAATACAGTCGGACGAACCGGGACCAGGACAAGTACTGGCTTTACGAACAATGAATTGGGAAAGCGAGTTGATCGATAAAAACATCCAGGTTGAGTACTGGTGGGTACCTGCGCATAAGGGTGTGGAAGGCAACGAAGAAGCGGACCTACAGGCAACGAAAGGGGCTTATAAGCATTGCAGAAGTTATACTGAAACGCAAAATCCGCCAAAATATTTGAATTATATATCTTTTTCTCACATTGGTCGACGTTTGACGGAGATGAAATGGGAGGAAAGTATAGAAGAAATAAAAGAGATGGGAAAGAAATCGAGGCACAGTTACCAGTATGATTTGGTGAAGAGGGGGGGTAACGGTGCAGTGATAAAATCCCAAAAATCGATTGCGACGAGGTTTTATCAACTTAAGACAGGGCATGCTCTTATGGGGAAATACTTAATGCGCATCGGAAAAAGAAGAGATATGAAGTGCTGGTGGTGTGGGCATGAATATCAGACAAGAGACCACCTGTTCAAGTGGTGTAAGAGATGGAAACGAGAGCAAAAGCAACTTTGGGTTGACAGGCGAGAGGGGGAAGAAGGGTATGAAGGAATCGAAAAAGTGATGAAGAAGCCGAAGATTGGTTTGCCGATATCTCTTGTTTTTGCGGAGGAAAAATGTTCGTGGGCACTGTTAGATTTTCTTTTTCTTACAGATGTTGGCAGAATTAGTGGAGTGGTGGAGGAGGCGGAGAACTCAGATCATGAGGAGTCGAGTAATGGGGGGGTGTAAAAGTTGATGTTGTTTTTTGGCGGTTGTTGGGGAAGAGGACTCGCGACTTTGCTTTTGTTTCTTTATGTTACGGAAGAAGCGGTGAGGAAATGTGTACAGGATATGCCATGGCCACTAGCGGCCGAATGCAATATGATGTAATGGCGAGGTCGTGTACTAGAGGTTAGGGTTGCAACGGCGAGCACGTAATGCGGCCGGGTAAGTGCAACCTTATCTCGACTGCTTGTGAGGACTTAGATCCTCACCGATAATCTTACTACACTTCTACACCTAAGATCACTCGAGGCCACATGTGCAACCGTATCTCTTATATTACCACTCTGATCCCTACGCAGCCGGAGGCAGACGTACGTGCCCTTACACTATTATCGGTTTTTCAGTAATTAGATAAGTTTCGCTCACGGGATTTCGAGAATTGCGATTTTACCCCTTTTTCGACGCGTCACCACACGTACAAGAACGAAGCAATTCCACCACTACAATGCCTCCTAAGAAGACGAATAGATTCCCACTTCGCACTGCTAATGAGCGTGGAAGCGTAGAGACCATTCGGGCATCGATCGGTCATGGCACTCCGAGTCTCGCTAGTCGAATTACCCCTATTGAACGGCCTTCTCCCAGAGTTCTCCCAGAGGCTGAAATCGACAATATTTCCGATCAAGAACGCCTAATTGATGACGAGACTGATGATCGCGAAACCGACGATGAGGAGAATGACGACAATGAAGATGTTGATCCACGCGCCCCCTTACGACCGAATATCATTTTGGCAGATGTAGTGGAGCAGCAGCGAGCTATGGTGGAACGACAGGAGAGAATGATCGAATTCCTCTTCCAACAGAATACCGAACTACTATCCCGACGAGAGTCGACAAGCAAAAACGACAAATTCGACATGACTCATCCAAGACGATACTGCGGAGGCGCACGTGAATTAGACACCTTTCTCGGCTCTCTTCGCTCGAACTTCCGCACTCACAGCCACCTCTTCTCCGATGGTGATACCGACAAGGTTCAGTATGCGCTCAATCACCTCGGAAGCTGGAGCAACCACCGCAATTATACCCTACATAAGACGAGCATGATCGACGCAATCACCTGGGGTCAGGACCTACTTACCAACGATTCCCCATGCATTGACGATTTCGACCTTTTCGTTAACGAAATCCAAAAGATGTACAGCGAGAAGGACCGCAAACTCAACGTAGGCACTCGACTCTACCATGAGTTTCGCCAAGGTCACCACGACCCCGATGAGAGCGTACGAGCATATGCTAACCGACTACGACGAATCTGGAGAGAAGCTGGCTGGGATGAAGAGCAACAGAAGCTATCGTGCTACCATATGATCTGGGCGGGCCTCAAACCCGAACTACATCCAAAAATCAGGCCCTTTTCCAATGAGGACGGGATGTTTGAC
>Ga0307514_10002047_pt1 | contig 21776 bp, 20 predicted proteins | sample 16_EM_MG_FD_203088 | JGI IMG/M metagenome (GOLD analysis project Ga0307514, IMG submission 203088) | Populus trichocarpa ectomycorrhiza microbial communities from riparian zone in the Pacific Northwest, United States - 16_EM | ecosystem: Host-associated > Plants > Roots > Unclassified | place...
CGGCGGGGCTTGGCCCTATTGTGGCGAACCGTTTTAAATCCGGGCTCCTGGATATTCCTTCATACCGCTCCATATCTAGTACGAATTGAGAACTAACGTTTGCAGATGGAGCCGGCACAACAACAAACATGGTGCCTACAGACGATGGAGGACATATCCGGCTATATACGGAGAATTCGTGGAGGTTCAGCAAAGCCAAGGCGGAGACACTCCCGCCGCATCGGTCAATTGCAATCAATTTGGAGCCCGGCTACGATTTGCCATATGGGCGGATTACAATTAAGCGGAGTTGAGTTGAACGGAGTTTTCAGTTGAGTTGAGTCGAGCGATATTCACGCAATTGCGTGGATTAAGATCACGTGCTCACGAGGCCGGATCATGGATTTGGATTTGGACTTAAAGATCCCATGCCATATGGACGGATCGATGAGTGGGTATTTCTTATGATGGACAATATGTCACCGGATGGACTATGGGACTGCGATGAAGAGTCAATGGAAGACGGACATTATGGAGGTCAGTAACAATGACCCTTAGAGAGCTTACAGAGCTACAGGAGCAGTCACGGAATGCGGCCCATACGAGCGCAATTACGCACAGGGTGGAAACGAATGGCTGAGGCCAGATGGATAGCGGCCGGAGATGGATAGCGGCCGGAAATGGATTGCGGCCGGAGATGGTTAACAAGAGATGGATCCCGTCCGGAGGTGGATCGCGGCAGGATATGGATCGCGACCAGATATGGATGGATGACCGGAGGTGGATGACAGGAGATGGATCACGGGAGACGGATGACAATCAATCTCCTTTCCTATTGAAGCTACGAAGTTGCAATCGAGCGCAGATATGCAGATATACGATGTACCGGCGGTATGGCTCCACCGAGTACGATACCGAGCACTATTCAGAGATACCGAATTATGCAGCTACAAGCCCGAGTTCCAATGCCGAATACGATCACGAATCAGATCCCGAGTCACAGCTACAATGCCGATACCGCACAAGCCGTACGAGATTAATTTTTGACGGAGCAACGATCTTTAAAGAGGGGGATGACACTGCCGGATTCGCAACAACCCTTACCGCGAACAATTACCGTACCGGAAGTGCAGGAACGAAGCACTGTGAAATGCATTCACCGATAGAGAAGGCTAGCAGCGGCAAGCGCACATGGAGAAGAAGCAACAATTGTACTCCGAGAACGGCGAAAAAGTGCACGCAAGGAAGTGATGGCAAACGCACCTACAGATGAATCAAGAAGCCACATGCACAAGTTACAAACCCGAATGAGATCCCGACTCAGTCTCGGCGATCCTAATTCAGTCTCGACAATCCCGAGATACACAGCTGCTACTGGAAATCGACTTCAGCATCAATCCTAGCCAATCGATATGGCACCCGAAGAAGCCGTAATGGATTAGTCGTCGGCGGAGCTACGACGTACAAAAGGGGGATGACCGTACCGGAATCAAAACCAACCCCTACTGCAAGAAATCACCGTACCGGAAGTGCTGGAGGAAGCACCGAAGCGCACTTACCGGCAGAGAATCGCAGCTGGAGATTAGTCGATGAGCCTACCTTGCAAGAGATCACTAGCAGAGTCAACAAGCGTACGTGGAGAAGAGTCAACCAATGCACCTGGAGATGAAACGACCAGCGAACTCAGAAAACGACGATATGGATACCCAGACAAGTGACAGCGAACACACCTGGAGAAGGAGCGGAATGCATACCCGGAGGAAAGCCGGCGAGCAATTGGAGATGATAAGTGCACCGAGCACAGGGCGGATGTCAAGTGTACCTACAAGTGCACCGACTTGGAGGATGATCAGTGTGACTGCAAGAGCACCGGAGTGATGATGAGAAGACAAAGCGAGTTTGATCAATGCCGAACGAGTGCATTTATGTCTACCGAAGCAGTTCCGAACGAGACCGAAAATGATCTCCGAACGTACCAAATTGTCTACCGAACGGCATCGCGAGCGACAGTCACCGAACGGCATCGCAAGAGACAGTCACCGAATGGCATCATGAGAGACAGTTGAGACAACTACCAAGAGATGATCACTGAGATTTCGCAGCGACCAAGATCACGGTCGAAGGACTCCAAGTTGGGATTGAATAAGAGGATTATCGGGAGCCCTCTACCGAAGGCACCGACTGGGATGTTTACCAAACGGCTTACCGAACTAGATGTTGAACAACCATACTGGAGGCCTATAAGCCTGCTTGGCCGATGCTGAAGGAGGATGAATATAACTACTGACGGGCACCGTCTATGCACGAGGGCCCGGGAGAGCGCATACGCGATTGAATATATATGGTATGAATGACCATTTCATGAGAAGCTTACGAGATAGATACGAGGTCATATATGATTGACCATCACCGACGGCTATGATACCGGGAGCAGAAGCTTCCAGAGCGGCAATAACGGTCACTGATGGGCAGGGCCTGCGGAGTTCACGAGGAATTGGGAGAACTCGAGTGCTAGCACACTTGAATATATATGGTGAGTATGACCGGTTACTGGAATGCTTACAAGTTAGATATACCAATGCAATTGGCGATGGCGATGGTGATGATGAGCAGCGAGCGGAAGCCACCATCGATGCCGCCGAGTCGAGACGAGACTAATGCTATGATTGGGGATTTCACCGAGATTACTGTGTCTAATTCCGACAATGACCTACACTTGGTACAAGCTACGAGTGCGAGATTGATGGTCGGATGCCGGACATTCCGGAAGTGGAGATATGGAGGACGGTGTTACTTTGGATGTTCCTTCTTTCTCTTTTCTCTTCTCTCTTCTTTACTTCTTTACTTCTTTGGATCTCGGCCCAGTACAAATGGCGTCGGCACGGGTTTTTACCACCTCCGGAGACAGGTCAAGTGGAGGTGGAGTTTCCCCGTGCGCCGGATCCGCCGAATAGCTACCATACGGTACTGATCGGTTGTGGGACTTATGGGTTCGTACGATTGCGTACGTTGAAAGGTTGTTTGATTGTTTCCTTTCCTTTCCTTTTCTACTCTTGTACGGGATTATGCAGCCCAGGGGGTCTGCACCTAAAGAGGGGGATAATGTAACGGCACGGCTGCACGTGACGTGTCCAGGGCCGGGTAACACCCGCTTTATATAGTCGGCTCGCCACGAGCCTTAGATCTCTAGCGATAATCTTACCTTACTTACCTTTATACTACTCTACAATATTGACATCCACGTTTGCAACCGTATCTACTGATATTCCTTCCTACGAGGCCATACGCGGGCGTATGCCTTTACAACTGTAAGGTAAAGCTGTGATATGTGACAGCTTATGACTCAAATATAGAGACTGACCAGTTTACAACCAGTATCAGGCCAACGATAATTCCAAACTCATCTGTGTAAGGTATAACTACTCTGTGCCAAAGTGCTTTGGATTTAACCAAGGATTGGTGGACTTATGGGTTGACTGCTAAGGGAGATTAAGGAAATGGAGAGCTATCTACCCCATATGATTTCTCCACCACTTGTGGTTGGAATTCATTTCCCTTGCTGCCTGAGTCTCTTCAGCATGCTACAAGGCTACTTGGGTACAGCTTGGCTGTTTCTAGGCACAATGAAATGTCACTTGGGCAAAAATTACCTGAGTTATGATATTATAGAGGGTCTCCCACTTCAGCAACTCAGAACTAGTACCTATTTCAACAACCACCAACCCAAATCTGCCAAGACTGACATTAACTGACAGCTAGCATACTGTATATGCTCTAATAGTATTACCAGTGAATTCCATTTACAATTGGTGATAAAACAGGAGGGCTAGGAGGTGGGCAAAAATCCGCCAGCTTCATAGACTTTCACTCACATTTTCATCTTACTCAAAATTGGACCATTTGACTAGATTTTTGGATTGACATGTAGGCCTTGGAGTTGTCTATTATACTGCTCTCTCTGATATTCTCTCCATTGTGTGGTTGTTGAGCAATTTGCAATTTTGAAAAAAATTCCGGGATTTACAAAGTGCTCTGCTAGCAGCTTGTTAGGTGTGGGCGCTGGGCGTGCCCACGCCCCTAGTAAGGCGCCTGGGCTGTATGCATGAGGGTAGCATGTCCGTCATCGTAAGCTTGGCATGCAGGCTATAGCACGAACTGCCGGCCAAGATCCTAGACGCGCAACAGAGTTGCAAACTCGGTTATCCTTCCCAGCAATCATATAACACGTCACAGCGGTTAGGAGGGTTAAGGGAGGCCTCTATTGGTCACTCCTTAGGCCAGCATCTTCAGTTCCCAAAGACCCCTCTGCGGATTAAAAACGCCTACCTCAAGTATGTCGGTGACAAGAAAGCGCAATATCGCGTCGCAGCAGAGTTAGCCTTGTATTGTATGTACTAATAGGCATGTCAGCGATAGTTGTATGGAGAGACGTACTCGCTAAGAGGTTGGAATCAAAGCCCCGGAAAGCGTAGGCGTAAGGTGTGCAAATTTGTAACAGACGGTTCGCTTGCTTGCACAGCCTGCAGTATAGAGTTGTCTGCTCTGAACTGGCAGTTGCCCTGCAGCTGCTTAGATGCACCACAACGTCATCGTCGCCGGCATCGTCGCCGCGCTGCTGTGGTCGTAGTCGTACGTTCGCACAAGAAACTTCACCAGCTGGGCCTGCTGTTTTGCTAAGATTCACGCCTAGTGACAGAGTCAAGACTTTATAACCTATTTCCTTTATTTACAGGGATATATATGATGGGTAGTTAGATGGCGCGGAAGAATATTGTATCGGTCGTGTGTTGAGCTAAAGCAAAGTATCGGCATAACCCGATGGAAAGAAGTAGGAGGAGGCTACCCGAGGAAAGCTGGTTGACCGATTAGACTTGAGCCGCGTAGCCACAATATCTTTTTTATATAAGGATATGTTGTGTATGATGAAGTAACACGCATAGCACAATCTTGCCTTCTACTCCAAGACTCTTTGTTCGCAACTCCGTTACGCCTACTCAATAATAAGGCCCAAATTCAAACTTTGCCTAGAACATCGCTGAATGAGAAAGGGTTGGACCGAGCAGTTGCGTAATAATTCGTAAAGATTCAGTAGAGGTTGCGGTCGATTAACGTGCAGGTGTCAAGTAGGGAGAAAGAAGTGAAGGTTAAAGAAAGAGGAATCTGTTTTACTAAGGGCTTGTTGGACGGAATGAGTGCTGTGATCACGTGGTGTTGGGTGAGGATTGAGCATCGGAGCCGCAAGCACTTTAGTTCTTGTGTTCGTGTCATTAGAGAACAGACAGTTAATATTCACTTCACCGATTTGGCAGCTGTACCATAAGTCGCCGTACGCTTTCTTACGTGCCTGGATTTGGTCTAACAGGGCTTCGCTTATTCGGTGATGTGCGACGAAGTAGCGACGGTATCTAACCCTAAGCGAGGGGAATTAATTAGGTGGTGCGAGGTGGCACGGATGGCGCGGTGGCGCGGAAGCCGAGTGAGGGGAATATTCCCGCATAGGATTATAGGTGAAACCCGGAGCACATTAGATAAGGCCACTCAGTAAACGTGATTCGGCTGGGGATGTCAATGCAGATATTATGAAGTTTGATATGGTGATTACTGATCATGATGGTTGAGCACCCACACTTCGACTTTATTGAGTCAAATAGGCATCGAACAACTCTATGAAACCTACAAAGCTGCGCGTATCCATTAACGGTATCATCGTCGCCGCCAATATGACACTCTCTGTCTACTAACCCAAATTTCAACACCTTATGGCGTGTATGGTATTGAAATCAACCCCGGAGGTAAGCCGGCATCATAACCAAGCACTTGATATTTCGTCCAGAATCTTCCGATATCTGTCTGGTTCTCGGCCATCGCCAAACTAATCCGCAGACCAGGCAAGGAAACAGAAACGGATACTCTCATTTCTCCTTTCACTGCACTAGTAGTACTTTCGCTCCAATTGAGGCACCCTTCGGTGGCGTACTTCCGGAGACCGCCCCCGACTTCACTCCAATGTTCAGATCTTAGAGCTAACCGCACTACAGATACCTATGACATCGAAGATCCGCCGTTCGATTGTGGGATTGTATGGTTGTGTGGTTCGGGCTCGGTTCGGGAGTTCCTGAACGGAGTCGTAGTAGTAGTAAATTCAAGAATGTTGTTGAAGTGCTGTCAACTTGTTCTCTCCAGAAGTCTGGGGAACCGGAATCTTTGTCGGAAAATTTATGGATTCACTAGGTACTCGTACTTCTTCCTAACCTTGCCGTAGCTGGACAGGTACAGGTTGTAGTGTATTGATGTTATGAGTATAGGTACCACATGTTACTCCGTAGTAGACCCTGGCTACAAATAGTGATGCAAGCTACAAAGTAATGTGGAAGGGGTTTGTAGCCAGTGTTAAGTTTACTTGAGATTATTGTAGACGGGAATTGTTGCGAATATGGGGAGAACGTGTGAATAGGCTTACATACAGAGAAGAGAGAACGAGAAAGACTCAAGCTATATACTAGAGATAATTTTGCCCTACCATCAGCCCGGCTTACGGTTAGCTGGTGTCAGGTCTATACATATATGCAACAGGAGTGAAAAATTCGTGGCGAGTGATACACTGTGGAGTCTAAAACCATGAGATTACAGATGTGAGAATTATCGACCATTATTGGGACCATCTAAGGTTGTTTAGATAACCAATTCCGCAATTCTTTGCTCTGCCTTCCTTTGGTGCAGCTTCGAAGCCTCTGATATAACTGCTAAATCCTGAAGAAACGATAACAAAAAACACCCAAACAATACATAGGAATATACACCTCCCAGCAGGACAGGAACCAGCAAAAGACCACAAAAAGGTTCCGAGAACAGGATCAATAAGCGCCAGAACATACTTGTAACCAAGTCTGAATACAGCCTTCAACGAGCGATTTCCAGATCGACGAAAAGCCAGGATTTGCTGAATCATCACCACGTATGCCTCAAATAATGGTATTGCGCAATACCAAAGAAATGAAATATGATAAAAGTGACGTAACTTAAACTGCTCAGACTAGCAGAACCACGGAAAGCAGCAATTACTAGCCAAATATATAGTGCAAGCATGGTACAATCGATGAGAAGAGTCAGCAGCAGTCTGAAACTATTTCCGATTATCCATCGAAACACTTTGGCGCCAATAACTGGAAGTACGATTGTTCCGAAAGCTAAAGGCACTGCAATCGTCCAAAAAAGGTTCAAACCAGGTAGGATCGGTTTATTATCTGGATCTTTAACGGCCTTGAAGTTCATTGCAAAGAAGCTCTGCCAAAACATCGGAGGTCGCCGAGTATCTACGTGGGATGGATAAATTACCGAAACAAGGACAGTGGGATGTAAACCGATGCGAAGAGGGTCAGATTTCTTGCTTTCTCCATTTGTTCCACAGAAATGTGGTTATAGACCTATTATATCTGTGTCAGCGGATGGATAGTTCGAAGCTGAACCTAAGGTGACATGACAGTGATGTACTGCTTCTTTGGTGGCTTCTGCTTCTCCCAGTAGGCAATTAGATGCCTGGGTAAGCTCACTAAGATCTTTGGTGTGATTCACCCATGCACCCATCGCTGGATCCGATACCTCTCCCTTGGCTCTTGGATTATTCCTGCAGCACGCTCCAGAACTTGGGATAGTTCACGAAGATGTTCTCCGGCCAAAAGAAGGAATCCTAGAACAGTTGCTTTGGGCTCCCGAATTCCTTAGTATTTCTATCTTAAATTAGACAATATCGCAAGGGCTCGGCACTGAATATATGGAAACCTACCGCCTTATAGGTCTCATGAGCAAGCTCAGTAAGAAATTTCGCCGTATCCTGTATAATTTGGCTTCCAAGCACTTCTACTAGGGGCTGAACTGTGATTTCGGTGGTTGAGCTTTGGACTTCGTTATAAAACTGCTCTAGCGTGGCTGTATTATTAAATACGAATAGGGTACTCGGCGATATAGTGCCTTCTGGCAAAATATAGAACCATGCTTGAGTAGACTCGGCCCTATGGACGTACTATTTGGGGGTATGAATCGAATCGATGGTCCCGTGGAGTATCGGAGAATAACGGAACCATACTGTCGTCCGGAATCCCAATTTAACTGAGCACAATCAGTTGCTATTATACGTCTTTCAAGTATTCACACACTTACTCTTCTCCCGCTGCGACGATAGTGTAAAATCGGACATACAAGGGCACATCTCGTTGTTATTTGCTCTGCATCGACCAAGTTCTTGGATAATAAAGGGCAGTGGATCCACTTCCTACTGAAGGATGTGCCGCACCAACACTACCCCGATGGGAAAGTGAGGGTAATACCTCGCCAAGTGTGCAAGTGACGATCGGAGGTGACCGATCTTTGGCGTCGTAGAAGTAGTCTTGGAATGTGAGCCCCAGATATAATTTATTGTAGTAGATGGAGCCAGATTTACGTGATTCTCGAACCTGCTACAAAAATTAGAATTGCGTGGAATTGGAACCCAAAGTGACACTCTTTCCTGTATTGCAGTTTAAAACATGACCAATAATATCGTCACTCATACGGGCAGTTTTTACGACCTCCTCCGGGATTTGGCTCTGTTTGTCGCGATAGTAGTGTGTGCAGTAGCTGGAAAAATCGCCGCACAACTTTTGCACATCTCTCTTGTTGAACAACAGGTGTAAAGCGGGACTGCTAGATTCGAGGTCTAGTTCGGGGGCTGTGGAAGTGGGATCCGCCATCGGTGTCAACTGATAGTTGCGTTGTGATAAAGTTGTTAATGAAAGCAGGAGGGTATTATATTGTTGCGCATCCCTGCCGTCCGACAGCAGTTACGTTTGTAAAAAGTTGCTCGTATGTATATATATTCATGAGTGGTCTTTTAGCTAACTGATTGATTCATTCGTAATTTTCGTGAGTGGTACACGTATGAATTCCTACACGGGCCGTACTCTAATAATCGAGTTGAAAAGGTAGTTATTTTGTTGTGCTTGCAGCACATATCAATGATATGGGGACAGGTTTTGGAGATCCTTGCTGATTGTGGCTGTGATATTGCCAACACGTCAGCTCTCCCAGCGCTCTAACAAACCGTAACTCTACAAGTTGTATGGAGCGGCCCCGAAAGAGCCTTGCGCCATGCACTCACATGCATGTAATATACGAAAAACTAGCAATGCACGATGTATCCCACAAAATCGTAACATCACACATCACTAATCCTATCTGAAATGTTGAATATCCAGTGACAAGAGTCGCGGGAGGCAAAGGTGAAAAAGGTGAAGCTAATCTAATAGTAATGATGTAGAGAAAGGATCCTGGGGCCTGGCTGAAGGAATCTCCCATTCGGAACCTGGAATAATACCGGAGGTAAGGCGGCATCATTACTAAGCACTCGGCACTCTAGCCAGAACTTGTGTTAGTTTCTGGGGTGTGGGAGCAGCAAGCAGTCATATGTGCAAGTCCAACAACCTGCCAATCTGCCAGTAAGCCTACAGCCTCATGTCCTCAGCCGCACGAACATCCTTCACATCTCGTCTCGGCTTGTTCGAACAGACACCCACGCAGTCTCAAAACTATCCAGGCGCCACCATTTCAAAGCCAGACTATCGGTTCGATGTGATTGCTTCCAACGACCCGCTGGTTCTTGACCATTATGTCTTCCGCGACTGCAGAAGTCTGCAAAGCGTCCAAGAACCATCCCAGTATTCCATATAATTCATCACTCAGAACCGGTCTTGAGGACCGCAGAGCCTGCCGATGAACGTCAATTTCAAGACTCTACACCCCAGAAGCAAGAGACATTCTCACATATCGAAGCTGTGGTAGGCCAAGTGAACAGATGGATACAGGGAAACAGAGCCCAGGACACTATCACAGTGAATCTGCCTAGAGGTAGGCTTGCGGGGTTAGTGGCCTTAGTGCCCTCCCCTGAGCAGCGGGAAGTGGGAAGGTACGACTTTTCCTAGGTAGTTAGCGGCCTTTGCGCCCTCGCCGAGCAAGTACCGGTGATTTAGGAAGATAAATATGCCCTGGCATCATGCAGGTGATTGAGAGAGGGCTTTATGATAGTCACGAGCTATATTGGGCGTCCGTAGTTTAATTCGCTATATGGGAAATGTAGATAGACATGTAAATGCTGGTATTGTGTATACCGGTGATGGCTATAATCGTATGTCTGAGATGGTGAGAATAAGCTCCGCACTAAATTAACGGCCCGTCCCGTTATTAGACCCGGTACGCTATGACCAGAGCAGGGTTATTAGCGTTGGCCACGTTTCATATTTGAGACCAGCAACCCTGGCAGAGCCGGGAATAAGAAACCTGCGTTGGGATGACCCTTGTCGCACTAAAAGCACGAGCGCTGTGGCGGAAATGAGAGTAACCAACGAAACGCACTTGCATATCTGATCAACATGTCTCTAGAGATATGGCGTTGCATAACTCGCAAGGATCATCGCTCTAACGTGCGTGAGATGTGGATTTTGCGTGCTTGACGCTAAAATGAACATTCGGAGGAGAGTTGGCACCATATGTAAGCACTCGGAATTCTCACACCAACCATACCTGCAGCATCTTGCTTCAGCTATACGGGTATCCTTTGCACTGTTGTCACTACCATTTACGTCTTTCCGCTAAATGCCGTCAACCAATTATCGAATCCAAACCTTAACTCCTGAGCCGTAATCATAACCGAGCTCACGGGATTTCTGATCACAAGAATCTTCAGATCTGAAACACATTTTAATCTACGTTATAGCATTTCTTCTGCAGCCGCATTAGCCACGTCTGTTGCAGCGGTCCCGTGAAACTTACCCCAAGCTTCATCCACCTCGTTCGAAATCAACCCGCCATGATGCGATATCTTCCGAAGACTTTCTCAACCATCATCAGGTGGTTCCACAAGTCAAAACCAACCTACCACCCCACCACAGCACCTCATATCTCAGCATACTGCTAATTGCGATAGATCTAAAAATACCGGGGATGTGAAGCCTTGTGAAAACGGAATGATATGGAGTCAGAAATCCCATCCGCTATGTTACTCTAAACTAACTGTTGCTTAGACAACGTGCTGAACTAGCGATACTTGTATGTAAATGAACTCCTTATAATGGAAGAAGAATGTCTAATCCTCACTCCTTCGAAATGAGCATTGCCTCCAATGGCACTAACAGAATAAGCGAACCGAACGGCAGTGGAAGGAGCAACTTAGGTTTTGTTTGCTTGCTTTAATCATTCTGCATTCCTTTAACTAGAGTATGACAGTACCCGGTTCCCCTCGCCCTCTGGATGGTTGGCTAGGTGGGGGAGCTCCCCTCCTTCTACCCTTCGTCCCCTGAGCGACTGGTTATGAGCTACGTTCTGCGTTTAGCGATGGCCTATGGAGTGATGGAAGGGCGGGGGAGACGGCAAAGGGTGGAATTTCCCAGCGGAATAGAGACATTATAATAGCGTTGCTGGAGGACCTAATATCGGGGCACTTTCTCTGGGGTAGGTAGGGGCGTATGGGGTTTGGTAGTAGCCGGCCAAGAGTCTTGTGCTAGAGGTAATGAGAACAAGCTCTGCACTAAATTATGACCTGTCTTGCACTTCTTAGCCATTTTGAACATTACGTACGGCTTGGCGATGATGTCATTCATGGCGGGGATCTCATTTATCACAGAACGGTATCATACCCAAACACTCGGTGACTCCTACGGAACCTACCGACCCCGTAGCACACACTACAGCCTCATATTTTCAGCCCCACGAGCACCTTTGGTATCTCTTATCGGCTCCTTTGTACAGATCAGACACGTACACCTTACCACTCCCAAGCATCGATGCAGTTCTTCCTAAGACTCCGATTCGCGGCCATCATCAGGTGATTCCGTAAATCCAAACCGAAACCAAAGCCGAGCTCTCCTACCGCAGCCGAGGTACCTCCTTCCACAGCTCAAGTTTGCGAGGCGTCAGAGGGGTGCCGCTACAGTAACTCGACCGCCATCCTGCGTTATTCCCGAGTACAATCCAGAGACAGCTACAGCTGCTAGGCTTAATGCTCGGAACATCATTCCAACGGTTCCCGTCAAATATGAGAAATCACACTACATGTCGGAAGATGGTGCGGAAGTGCCACGTCCTTGCAGATCACATATCAAGGACTTGTTCGGCCGAAGGAAGAACTGATTAGGGGTTAGGATCCAGAACACTATCTTTCGTTCTAAGCTGACTATACTACTATTGCACAGACAACGCGTTGTACCAACGATACCAGAACTTCCATGACCGTGACCAAATTGCACGAGCCGGCTTCTCTCGTGCCTAGATTTCTAGCCTAGCTCGCAAGTTCTCGGCCGCAGAATATATTTTCGCAGTCTGGGTACGAGATAACGAGCTGGCAATACACATTTCATCGTCAACAACAACCGTAGCTACCATGGACCGCCTAACTACTTGGATGAACTGCTATACCCAGTCGATACCACCGCACCCGGCAGCAGAGCAAGCCAAACAAGGTGGTTTTGGTCACAACAATAATTCGGACAAGGAAGTCTTGATTCTCGATGAGTGGCACTGGGTGATACTGTGTGGGGTGGGCAATCGTAACGCTTTGTAACGTGGAGAACAATAGGAGATAAGTGGTTTGGGCTCGGTAACGTAAGGCATACATGCAGCCAGATGATGCCCAGATTATTAGCGATATAATGTGCATGAAAAAAGACACACGCCTCCGTATATAAGTGACCTCAAGGGCTAAGTAGATAGACCCCTACATTAGTGATTGGCAAAGAATGACATTTCACGGCGTTTACAGATATGTTCCGCCCCATTCATGGAACCGAATGACGAAATCCATGAGTGGGTGGCAACGGCTAGCAATTTCTCACCACATGAAAAATTCGCGACACCATAACATGCAACAATACTCTGCGCAAATATACAGAATTGATTCTTAATGGCATAAACTCCTGGCAAGCTCTCCATTCCAGATTTTCTTTGCTTACAACAGTAGCAAAAAAATAGTCTCGTATATTTATATGAGCATCAGAGCAAAGGTACCAAGAGACATAATTTTTCGCTTAAGTTGTTATTTTTTGCGTCACAATATGGGCGTGGTGATTGATGTCAGGACGATGATGCGCTGTAGTAGTGGTTGGGGTGTTAGTGCACGTAATAGCAACCAAACATGCAAAGTTGCTACCCCATTCGCGGATCATACCAAGCGCTACCCCATCCGCGGACACGGTGATTCCGTGAATGGGAGGAACAGATGTCGATACGTCCCCGGATCCACAAATAGTAGACCCGGACGAGACGGAATATCTCGGGCCGAGTTTCCCGAAGCTCGAGGCTTACTGCAACTCAAGCCATATGTATTCATGAATCGCTATTATTCTTTTTGTGGGAGATGCCCTAGAATTGAAGTATAGAACTCAGCTCGGGTTCTCTCCGCAAAACTCCCTGACTGTTCATGACCGGACGTCACCACCTCGGCGGCATGTTTAAGATACTAAAATAACTGTGTGAGTATTGTATTCCGTTAATTGGTACATGAGTATTGACATTTTGAATTATTGGCCTCGGGGATCTCCCGATCATCGCTCTCAAGAACCGGTCCCACCGGATTGAACTATCTCAAGACGAGTTCTCGCATCGCTACCGGGGTCATTCGTACTACCAATCCAATACACTGTCTGAAAAACGCGTTACGATCATTAATCAAACAAACCTCGGAGGTAAGACGGTTGCATCACCAATCATTCGATATCTGTGACGGAATCTGCTGCCGACACCAGTATATCGGAACAGACGTCAGCTCTGCTTGCAACCTTATATCTTCAGCTGCACCAGTTTTTTCTGATACGATCTCCCTGATACGAATGGTGTCTTTCGAAGGCCTAGGTGTTCTAATTTTCCGGGCGTTTCCGGGGTAGCCACATTCTCCCAAGCTTCTATGCTGCGAACCGAATTTATTCGCGATTAGTAGAACGTTGGGTCAGCACAAAAGACAGGCTATGTGATAACTTCAGGTTCAGAACTGGCTTTGAGGTTAGAATTTTATTCTGCTGTCAATACATGGATTTTCTCTCCTGATTCGACCTCACCCACCCTTTAGGCTAATATGTTTGGAGGTAGCCGGAACGACACTGGTAATGCAAGGATATGGCGTTGCCATGTGGCTAAGCTACAGCCGCAACCAGCCTTCGGAGGTAAGCAGGTATTATAAAGAATTACTCGGTGTTCTGACGGAATCAGCTGTTGCGATGTAGAAAAGGAAATAATGTCTTTTCTAACGAGATAGTCTACGTCGTCTATATATAGGAGAATCAAGTAGACGAGTGAGAGAAGTGAGAGGACACTATTGCATGATAGGTCTCTGCCATCTTATGGCCGGAGATGACTCTCGTATGACCGGAGGCTGTGGGCCTGAAGGGTCTATACATAGATGCGTACGCACGCATTCACACTTGTACTCGTATATATATGGCCTTGTGGCACTCTTAGATAATATACAATCAAGCTTCTCTAGCATCACTATTTCAACAGACACTGGTGACTTGGCGCACCTTGCTAAAACAAACACAATGTGTGTGGCTCGCTACTTTGTATTAAAGAAACATTGAAGGGTGAGGTTTGCTAAGACGCTGGAGTCCACTTATTTCGCTCGTCTGCCAGGTAACCGGAGGTCATCGGCATCGGTCGGAGTTCGGTCCAGGCGGAGTTTCGCCGGCTGGACATTGTCTGCCCGAGATCCGACTGTGTCACTAGTCAGTCTTCCCGAGATCCGACTTTAGCCCAGTGCCGACCTCGTCCCGGAGCCGATTGCAATAGCCACTTTTAGTATCTCCGCGGAGCATCCAGATTTTTCCTCTATATAAGGTATGGACTCTACCTTTAGATAAGTCGTTAGACAATTATTTGTGTACGATGGACAATTCTACATCTTTGTTTGTACGTGACTGTTCTCAAAACCGGGTCGAAAGACTCTTCTCCCAGTGTAAAATCATCCTCAGACAAGCGAAATAGATTTCAGATTGATGGGCTGGAAGCGGTGGAGTGTATAAAATCGTGGGATTTACATCCGATTGGGTTTCTAAAGGCGGTTGTTTCTGGAGCGCTAGCGGAGGTGGTGCCAGGTGAAAATTGGGATGACGATTTCGATTGGACTGGTACGTACTGGGATCATCTAGTGCAAGACTGGCAGTCTGTGGCTTGGTCCAGTCTGGCCCTCCCCAATGGATACCGTAATGAGACCAAGTGTCTTATGCCGTAGGTGATGAGAAGAAGCTACATCATAGATTATCCCACGCTTGGCGAGTGTATACCGGCACCCGTCATTCCCTTCATTGCCGTGCGCAGTTGCTTCCGCCTGCAACTTCTGTCTTCCTGCGGATTTACCTCGCACTCCATCTCTGATTCTGTGTATTGCTTCTCTCCATAGCTTCTGTCCCTTGATCTCCTGGCCTCACGTGTATCTATCTCCCACTTGTACTTGGAGGGTGCCCAAAGTCGGGCGCGCCCCATAAAATGCGGAACCACCACAACAATAGAGAGATATTTTGAAAGAGAGGGGAGTGACAATAGGTCATCAGAGATGATTCCATGAAGTTTTCTCAGAAAAATATTTGTTGTGTACTGAAAGACATGGATCTTGGCATATCTATTTGTATGGGAGAAAAAAGTCGGGCGCTCCTCTGCCATGTGTGACCGCGCCCCGAATACCCTTGTACCCTGTACAGCACATCTGTTCATCCCTCCTAGTTAACACTGCACTTCCTATTGTGCCACTTGTTTTTTTGTTCATGTATATATCAGCAGAGTATGACGTATATTTTCTATTAATTAATCGGTCGGTGTCGCAACAGAAAACGTTATCAAGGTATTCGGACTAAAGACACCACAACAGATTCGCCGCACCGATATTTGCCCACGTGTACATGCGCCCTACAGCAATCCTAGCACAAGCGCTACAGAGCGACCAATCAATCTTTGTAATTACCTTGTCCGAGAGTTTTGCGACAACATCAGCCAGTACCATATACAGTCGCATACACAGTTGAGTAGGCGCTTGGGTGCAACATACGAAGCATTGCATGCAGCTGCACGCTGAAACAACTTGTTTGCACATGAGAGCTGATATAAAAGCGGGGTCATACACAATATTAGAGGTGTGATTGGGCCGCAACCACCCACCTTTTTTTTTCCGTTCTATACGCATCTACACGCTATGATCCGATTCGCTTATTACTTTCGGCACATCGAATGTAGAACACGTAAGCTCTCGCCCCAAAACCATGTCGTGCAGCATGCATGCAACTGGCCTCCAATCTTGGTGCATAGATACATACTTTTAATGTTATAACTTGCAAAGCTTATTACCAATATTATAAACGACGTGCAAAGTGGGGGCGTAGTTGAGCCTCAAAAATTCTAGGTAAGAGGCGGGGTAGTCTCTCCTAAGAATTTAGAAGTGTGATCAGTTCTAAGAATCACCCCCTCTGAACCTACTGTATTGATAACACAATTTCCTCCTCACAGGGAGTAGTCAGCTTAAGGTAGTTATATCTGGAGCTTCCTCTCTTTCAGCCCGACTGACAAATGCAGTGACCGTATCGGGTACATCCGGCAACGTCAATCAGGCTTGACCACAACACTCCCAACAGATACGACGTGAATAGTAGCGACAAACAACAGGAATAGCGTTGAAACCATGGCGAGCAACAGTCAGCATACTGACCGTTTGATGCACAATGAATTCACTAGCTGCAATTTTTACGACGGGCAGGCGTTCAACAATGGCGGGTGAGTCTCATCTGGGCCTGCACGAAGAGAGGACAGTTTGCTAACCTTGCTAAAAGTGTCAATCAGGATAGCGATCTTGAACGGCTGCAACAGAAAGCAAAATCACGTAAGTGACATCATGGAACAAGTTAATCCAAAGGCTTAACGGATGACATCACAATAATTACTGACCACCTCTTCATTCTAGTTGTGGCAGAGCTAGAAACGAGTACATTGGTAGACCTGCTGCGGTCTATGACCGACCACCACGAGCATATATCCAAGATGCCGCCTATCGATCCAGACGACCCGAAGTTATACTGGATCCTACGTGACGCCGATTTCAAAGTTTGGGAATCAGCCAATAACTCGCAAGTCTTATGGATATTTGGCGGACCATCCGACTGCGCCATGCCTGCAGTTTCGTCACTCATCGCCAAGCAAGAGAACTCACGGCGGAATGATGCTGGGTTCTACTTTTCCTGCTCAATAAGGAGCTCTGATGCTAGCACCACCTTCACACATTCGTTTCTCCGCCATATCCTCAACGATCCAAATGCTGACCAGAGGAAACTGATTACCGAAACTTTCCTTAGCACCCTTCTCCTCAACATTATCCAACGAAACCGATCGCGTTTCGAGGGCAGCGATTCGTCAGGCATAACTGTGAAGGAGATTCTTAATAAAAATTCAGGCGGCGAGCTTTTGCAAGCTTTGACAGAGGCCGTTGTCGAAATAAAAACAATCTCAGATAAGCCGATTATCATCGACGGAATCGATAAAATTGGGCCAGACGGGGCTCGGTTTCTAAAAAGGTTTTGCTCGCATACGACAACAAAGCCGATGCCGAAAATACTTGTCACATCGTCAATGGTGCCCCTTATAAAGGAAATAGTTGATGGGGCGCGTATTGAGTACGACAAGGAGCGACAGGGTTTGGCCACATCCTGTCCTCTAGTGATTTTATCTAACTAGCTTATACAGATTGCCTTAATTGTCTTCGCCACCACGGGACCCGATATGATAAGATCGAAAGAGAGCATCACAACACCTTGAAGTGGCTTTGGGAACATGGGATGTACACGGCGTGGTTATCCACATCTCACTCCGATCTGCTACTTATCGAGGGAAAGCCAGGTAGTGGGAAAAGCACCATTACAAAGTACTTCAAAGATAACCTCCTCGAGCGGGAACCATTGGCGAAAGAAGCTATTGTGGCCAGTTTCTTTTACAGCTACAGGGAAGGCGAAGCACAGACAAACCATTCTAATATGCTGCGCTCGATTCTCTACGATGTCCTGCGCCAGAATGAAACCTTTTTTTTTCACTTCCAACCCCTTTACCGGAGTATGCTACCGCATGGCAAATGGTCTTACGATAGTCTGAAGGAAATTTTGCTGTCGTTCAAGAAGCACCCTGCGAAGGAGCGACTTTACCTCATTGTTGATGCCATGGACGAATCGGGCGAAAAAGATAGAGGCGATGTTATTCAATTGCTGCATCAGCTCTGCCACGGAGACAAAGGTTGCGCATGCATTGTGAAGGTCTTCGTTTCAAGCCGACCTATCACCGAACTAAACCACGACTCGACGGAGATCAAAAACGTTATAAAGATGCAGGATTACAACAATTCTGACATCATAAAGTTTGCAGACTCTTTCTTAGGAGAGCTCGAGCTTGACCGTGAATGTTATGACAAGACTAAGGGATACATCGTCCGGGAGGCTCAAGGAGTATTTATATGGGTACGCTTGATTGAAAGTGAGCTACGTGAATATCACAGGACTGGCTTCAGCAACGATGAAATATATAAATTCCTACAAAGTCTTCCAACTGAACTAGACAGTTTTTACGACCGCATTCTTGGCAAATTAGAGAAAAATACGCAACGAGACATTAAGGTCGGAGTGAGGATATTCCAACTTGTTCTATTTGCCTACCGCCCTCTCAGGATTCCAGAAATCCAGCAAGCCCTCGCTATCCCAGACGACATTAATGCCAATTATTTACCATCTGACAGTTCATTCGAAGACGGATTAACTAAAGCTATCAAGAGGCGCATTATTCACTGTGGAGGCAATTTTTTGGAGATCAAGGGTCTTTCCAATTCCTTGAAGAATTCTATCACAATTATTTGGCTAATATACATACAGGAAAGGAGGGTATCCTTCAATTTATACATCAAACTGTTCTCACGTTTATCTCTCGACTTCTCGTACCAACATCAACCTCTAAGTTCGGGATGAGCAAGGATGATGCCCGCCGCCGTATATCTATCACCTGTATCCGGTATTTAATGCTTTGTATGGCGCGTTCCACTCCGGAAAATGAACCCCCGAATACGGAATCTTGGGAACCGGCGCACTTTGAAAAGTATGCTGAGGATCTACACCAAAGGCAATTTCTCGACTACGCCCTAAACCATCTCGAACAGCTCAAGAACGACTGCACCCTTCGCCTCCAACAGCGCAAGAACGACTGTAGCCACTGTGTCGATAATGAACAATTTGTTTCTCAGCTTAGCAAGCAACTGACCAAAAGTCCAGCTTCCCTACTTTTTGAAAGTTGGATTGATTCTTATCTAGGCCGGGGAGTCGCTGCTAAAGAGCAAAGGCTGTCCGCCCAAGATTTCAGAAGTAAAATGCTACATGCTGCAACAAGAATGCAGTATTCTCGAGTGGTTGAAGCATTATTAACCGCCGGTGCTGACAAAGAAGCTTGTTTGCTTCAGAAGACACCACTGCTCATCTCTGCAGAGGCTGGGGATGTGGCCACTGCAAGAGTGCTATTACGCAAAGGGGCCCGCACCGATGCCAAAGACGATAAGGAGCAGACAGCGTTGCTGCTCGCAGCTACGAAGGGACATGACACCATGGTGAGCCTGCTTGTCGACAGTGATGCTTACAAGGAGGTAAAGGACCGCGAAGGACGGACGGCGCTGCATCATGCGGCATCGAACGGCCACGACTCAACGGTGCTACTGCTTGTCGAGACTCTGCATGCCGACAAGGAGGCCAAGGACAATAGCGGAGGAACGGCGCTGCATCATGCGACTTCGAACGGCTACGACTCAACGGTGCTACTGCTTGTCGAGACTCTGCATGCCGACAAGGAGGCCAAGGACAATAGCGGAGGAACGGCGCTGCATCATGCGACATCGAACGGCTACGACTCAACGGTGCTACTGCTTGTCGAGACTCTGCATGCCGACAAGGAGGCCAAGGACAAGAGCGGAAGAACGGCGCTGCACTATGCAGCTTCGAATGGCCACAACTCCACTGTGCAGTTGCTTGTTAAGACTCTGGGTGCCGACATAGAGACTAAAGACAACATAAGATTTACCTCCCTGCATTACGCGACCATCCGAGGACACCAGCGCACAGTCCGACTACTCGCTACCTGTGGGGCGAATGTAGGAGCTAAAGATGTTGGGGGGCGGGAGGCCCTGCATTGGGCAGCAATGCTCGGGGACAAAGCAGCAGTCCAATTTCTAGTGAACGAATTTGGTGTAAACAGGGAAGCTACAGACAATCAGAAGCATACGGCGGTTCATTTCGCTGCACCATTCGGGCGGGAAAGTACAGTGCAACTGCTTATGAACACTTTGCACGTGAATAAGGAAGCCATGAATAAAAAAGGGAATACTGCACTGGATATTGCTCAAAAAGTGTTGGTTTCAAATTATCCTCAGGTCGTTGCCGCCATAAAAATTGACAACTAACGTGAGTCCAATTGCCTGATCCGATAGTTAGTGAGTTTCTCCCATGCGACTCCCCAGCTTGCTTCCATTGCCAAGTGCTGACCGGAATCCGATGGCCTGATCTGACAGCGAGTGAGTTTCTCCCATGCAAATGGCTCCCCCACTTGCTCTTAGGTGCCGAGCGCTGACGAGAGCCCGATGGCCTGATCCGACAGCGAGTGAGTTTCTCCCATGCAGATGGCTCCCCCACTTGCTCTTAGGTGCCGAGCGCTGACGAGACCCCGATGGCCTGATCCGACAGCCGGTGAGTTTCTCCCTTGCAGATGGCTCCCCCACTTGCTCTTAGGTGCCGAGCGCTGACCCGAGCCCGATGTCCTGATCCGACAGCTTGTGAGTTTCTCCCATGCAGATGGCTCCCCCACTCGCTCTAGGTGCAGAGTGCTGACGAGAGCCCGATGGCTTGATCCGACAGCGAGTGAGTTTCTCCCATGCAGATGGCTCCCCTGCTTGCTCTAGGTGCCGAGCGCTGACGAGAGCCCGATGGCCTGATCCGACAGCGAGTGAGTTTCTCCCATGCAGATGACTCCGCTTGCTCTAGGTGCAGAGTGCTGACTAGAGCCCGATGTCCTGATCCGACAGCTTGTGAGTTTCTCCCATGCAGATGGCTCCCCCACTTGCTCTTAGGTGCCGAGCGCTGACGAGAGCCCGATGGCCTGATCCGACAGCGTGTGAATTTCTCCCATGCAAATGGCTCCCCCACTTGCTCTTAGGTGCCGAGCGCTGACGAGAGCCCGATGGCTTGATCCGACAGCTTGTGAGTTTCTCCCATGCAGATGGCTCCCCACTCGCTCTAGGTGCAGAGTGCTGACGAGAGCCCGATGGCCTGATCCGACAGCGAGTGAGTTTCTCCCATGCAGATGGCTCTCCCACTTGCTCTAGGTGCCGAGCGCTGACGAGAACCCGATGGCCTGATCCGACAGCTTGTGAGTTTCTCTCATGCAGATGACTCCGCTTGCTCTAGGTGCTGAGTGCTGACTAGAGCCCGATGTCCTGATCCGATAGCTTGTGAGTTTCTCCCATGCAGATGGCTCCCCCACTTGCTCTTAGGTGCCGAGCGCTGACGAGAGCCCGATGGCCTGATCCGATAGCTTGTGAGTTTCTCCCATGCAAATGGCTCCCCCACTTGCTCTTAGGTGTCGAGCGCTGACGAGAGCCCAATCAGTGATGTCAACCGTCCCGTCGGACGGCCGGGGACGGTGGGCCGTCCGAGATTTCTCCAGGACGGACGGGACGGCGCCAAGGCCGTCCGTCCCGTCCTTACTCCACAATGACGGCATGACGGCCG
>Ga0307514_10002048_pt1 | contig 21771 bp, 24 predicted proteins | sample 16_EM_MG_FD_203088 | JGI IMG/M metagenome (GOLD analysis project Ga0307514, IMG submission 203088) | Populus trichocarpa ectomycorrhiza microbial communities from riparian zone in the Pacific Northwest, United States - 16_EM | ecosystem: Host-associated > Plants > Roots > Unclassified | place...
TATGGTCTTGGATCTGCTGTGCGATATGTTGGAATGTGTATGTTTTCCCTTGCGATTTACAGATACCCTCGAATGTTATCATTGGTACTCCTTTTATACGATACAGTTGGGACAGTCCCTACATGTTTACATCTCACCCCGGTAGCACCACCAAAATCCCATTTTCGCTCTATTTTAGAACGAAAACACTCAAATCCGCCCATTAGAGAGCCAGGGCTGGATGGACGACGGCAAATGCGCAAGTGTTGTTGGAGTTGGTTTACTGTTTCATCAGGCATCACGGTTCGTAGGCGGACCCAGAGAAGGCGGTGTCCGGGATGAGGTGGGTTTTAGTCAGATGGTACAGAAGGTCCTGCGACCGACAGCAGACGCCAACTTTTTCAGAGGGGCCTCTCTCCTGTGATCGTACAGATCAGGATGCCAGACATACGGTTTGACATTGCACCCCAATCCGTATTTCTATGCTTGCGAGGAATTGGGATGTCAGGAAAGAAGTCTATACCGCGCCAGGAAGCTGTTTAACGTCAAAGTTGCTTTCAAACTCAGAAAATGGTGGGGCCCTCCGTCTGACAACGTCGGATCGAACACAGGCTCAGCTGCGTTCCCACCGGGACTCCCGCTCAACCAAACCCCACGTGGACATCTTTACAGTCGATCTTCAGAATGCGACCTGCGTTCTGTCTGCGATGTGATAAACGCGGATGGCGTGGTTTCGACCGGGGCGCGAAGGTCAGGCGGGGAGAGGTATGGGACGCCTGATGTGATCAACTTCCAAGACGAATTGACCTCCACTGAACGAACGTCGTGCTTGAGCCAGGTGAGTTTTAGAACTTTCAACGTACCTTTCGACGGCTTTCAGTCTGACAACCTTTGGGAAAAACGAAGACCCTGTCATCTGAAGGATGGACCTTTCTGCCTCGAGCATCCGAGAGGTTGAAGGCGCTCGGATGAATGGTGATTCCCTTGCCATACTGGGATTTACCTTCCCCCTTCTTTTTTTTTTGCGGTGCGCTCCAACAACACAACCGTAATCTTAATCTAGTCCAACCTGATGTGTTGATGATGATCATGCTTCCTCCACGATGGTTGAAAATGCCACCGAAGAGCTTACTGGTCGTGTGCAGCATGTCAAAGCACTCTGGAAATAATGGTCGAGTTTTTCATGTAGTCCTGTGACACCCAAGATCTTGTGGGGATTTTCTCTGATTTCTGCCTGATTACCAGCCTCGTGAAACAAGATGTGATGGACAATACACTCACGCACCCATTTGGATGGTTATCCCGAGGCCAAGCGGACTAACAGTTTTCCCGTGATAACGAGGTGGCGCCCTGAGAAAGGATTTTTACGGTCCCTGCCGTGTATTCGTACCGAACCGCACCAAACCAACCACAGGGACGCATATAAACCCTAAAAATGAATTGAGCTTCGACTATCGGCTTCGATACCGGAATCACACCTCCGAAGGACCGACGTACCTCAAAAAGCATTTTCTCTCTCTCTCAAACAAATGGTGTGGCGATGGGACTGGATGGATAACGCCGAGACAAAAAGACGGATTCGGGCGAGAATGGAGAAGGGTAAAAGGGTCTTCGGAACTTGGAACATTGAATGCAGTGCATTAAAATGATATGTCGCATAGCTTCGGCAGCATCTTACCGTAGTTCGTCTACCAGTGCCGTTACCGTTTCAGCATCCCAGTACTATTAACCAAGGGTAGAGGGCGAGTTAGAAGTTCCTTGAGGAGTAACTAGTGACTGGCCGGATGCCCATTCCGAGAGTTTCTGAAGGACGCAACGGCGAGATCGGAAAGTACGAAAAGGGTAACCAGCGCCCACGCGGTTATGGAACGACTCGTCGGAGACTGGAGCTGGACTGGAGCGTAGGAACGGAGAGGTCCGAAACCTCTCTCGAGCGAAAAAAAGAGCGTCCGGAGTCGTCCATGGTAATAAATAAAAAAAGTAGTGCCACTGCAGCATCGACGCTAGCGGAATCTGTATGAGTTCCATAAGCGTTTTTGGGGTTTTGTATCTAGACCGAATCGAGGACGCCCTCGAGATGAAAAGCGTACCATGGGAATAAACGCTCGAACGGACGTCCTCCTCCCCAATCATGTGTATCTCAATTACCCATTCTATACCTATTAAGCCTTACAGCATATACAATTGAAAAGGAAAGAAAAAAAAAGCAGCGTGGATGGATCTGTAACTTGTGGTTTGATCCCGCCCTTTACCCATGCCCTTCGTACGTCTTCCTTATCCTTCGATTGACCACAGTGCACCAAGAGCCGTGACATAACGCGCCACCAAAACACTCCGGTATCCACGTTCATGTTGGGGCAAGTGCTAGTCAAGTCGTTTGCGGTGGCCCCCTTGTGATCAAATAACCTAATCTCTGTTCAAGTTCCGAAAAACGAGAGTCGGAAGACTGGATGAATGAGGATCAAAAGGGGTGCAGTCTCGACGGAGTAACGTTATGTAGTACGTATCAGAGTTATCGCGGTGCGTTCGGAGCCGTTACGAATTGGTCCGCGGCGGCTGTTTTACATCTCGTCGGTCGTGTCGCTGTCGAGGACGTAGTAGACCTGCCACCGCCCGCGGTTACCAGCAGCTTGCCACAGGCATTCGCGCCGCATGCCGCGAGGAGTGATGCCAACCAGGATAGAGCAACCGACCCCCGGATAGTAGTAAACCAAAACCCAAAACAAGTGAGTGCATGTGATTGCATGTGCGAGATTATTTACTGCAGTGTACTATACTTACGGTGTACTCGTGTCTATACGGGTTATGTGTAATGCAAAAAACGAACAACAAAGATAACGAGTGATGGACGATTGCTGAATGGCGAGGCGAGGGGTGAGTATGAGTTGAATGCAGAGAGATAAGACTATCGAAGAAGACCAGAGAAAAAAAAAGAGAAAAAAGAGCTGAAAGCGTCTATGAATTTGTTCCAATACCCGAAAACGAAATCGGGAGACCCTCCTGGAGACTGATAACAAATAATATGTGAGCAAATTAGCCGATGCGCACAAATAGGTGAATAACACATGCGGAACAGGACGAGTTATGGGCGGGTGACGCGTGGGGTAGTATCTTATCATGGTTCATAGAAAGACACAGGAGGGATGTATGGGAGGACGAATGGATCAAACGGCTTGAACCACGGACGTGGTAGCCCTAGCGACTTGAAGATCTGACTGTTGACTGATTGTTGCGGTGGTCCTACTGCGGGTAGCCGATGTTTGCTTGTCAGGTTCAGCGCCTGATGAGGGTTAAACGAGTTTGTAATAAGCCGTGGTCGTTTGCACGCCCGTTCCTCCATCAGAGGAAAGACAGATGGCATTGACGACTGAAGCGAGGAAGGTGACGACGCCAGAGGGTGCCTGTAAGGGTTACGAAGGAGCGAAGAAAACGCAGGGAGTGTAACCGAAGAGGTCAGCGCACGAGTCTTGTTTGTGAGTGGCGTGGGGTTGTTCGGTGGCGGTGCAAGGTAGAAAGGGGAATGCTCTAGACCTAGGCTAGGGTCTGGTTGGAAGAAACAACGAGGGCGTTTGAGCGAGGTCAGAGCAGGACAAGGTGGAGGAGTGAGGGAGGAAAGGTGTTCGTGGTGCGCCATAACATCCCCTTCTGCGATCGAGAGATTCCAGTCGAGGACTTGGAGGAGCTCGCGTTCCATCCGACCGATGTCTTCTTTGGAGAAGGTGCCGGACCAGCGAGCCCATCGCGCGTTCTTAATCGTGTAGTCTGACACGTACTGGAAAATCGATGTATATATGCGTCAGAAGGCTGACGCTGCGTGGATGTAATATCGGATGACCGTTACCTTGGCTGCGAGGACAAGTGCGCCGATCAGAATCCTCTCGCATGCCCACCGCTCGTCGGATATTCTGAACTGGGGCCTTACTCGTTCAAGATATACGAGAGCGACGAGGATGACCGAGATGTCGATGCGTGACTTGTGAACGACGTCTAGCGCCAGCTGGAGGAATGGGCGGGGGATTGTTGAAGGCGCAGCAAAGAGGTGAGTGGTAGGGCGCCCCAACGCAAACTCTACGGTTTCAATTGCGGTGCGTACGAGATAGTCTATGTATACGAAGGTGAGGTCAGGGATATTCCGGGGGATCCGGAGATTTGAGAAAACGGTGGAAACGAAACTAACCAATGACATCCCTGTCCACCTTACGAGACAGGAGTTGGAGTATTTGGGGCGAGCAGGAGGGAGAATGCATGAGGAAATCGCAAGGTGAGGAGGACGGAGGGGAAAGATGAGAGGGAGTGGCTGAGAGATTTTTATTCTTTCATCGGTTCGGGGATTCGCTGGCCGTTTGGGACGGGGCGAAGCTGGAGACGGATGATAAACCGTGCGACCGGGAAAATCGGCATATACTCGGCAAACGGAGAAAGCCGGACGAGCGCCTTTTCCGTTTTTTTAGTCGATTTTCTCAAGTTTCTTCCGAAATTCCGTCGATCTTTTGCAACTGATTACGTAATAACACGGGTCGTGTGATCACCCGATATGTAACGCTCGTTAGTGTCCACTCAACCTCCGCTCCTTCCATCTGCACCTGTACTTAACCCTTAGATTCATTCCACAAAACTTCCACAGCTCCCTCTTCTCCTCGTCCCTCCCTCCCTTCCCGAACAAAATGTCAACTCTTCAAAAGAGTCCCGCTCTCACCGCAATTGCGGAAATCCTCCATCAGGCCGACCAGGCCTCCCGCTCCCAGAACCCCTGCAGACCCTCCCGGCTGCAACGGTTCAGCAACACAATCTCTGCGAATGGCCTCTCCTCTCCGCACTCATCTACCTTCTTCTATTCCTCGTCCTCCGAGAGTATAAACAAACCCCATGCATGTCCGGTTACACCCCAGATGGTGAGCAACCCCGACTCCACTTACTCCGCTTCTCTTTCGTTGACCCATCTCTTGCACACGACATCAGTCGAAACATGCAAAAGCACTTCTGCTTCGCTATCTCGACCAGAACATCTCTCCCACTGCTCAGTTTCTCGACGTCACCAACTTCCCCCTCCCCGTTGACGAAAAGAGTCATGCACTTGACGCGTTTCTCGAAGCCACAGGTACAACACTCACGAACGAGTGGTCGCTGGGTGACAAGGTAGCCAACCACCTCCTCTCCATCATTCGAAACCAAGATCGACGGAACACCGCGTGTGAAGCTGAATTGAAGGCTGAGCTTCATTTCTCCCTCATCGTACGTCACTCTCCTTTCCCTCCTTTGGGCCACGCCTGATTCACGCCTTGTGCTGATCCCTCTATCAATCTATCTAGTTATCGATCACCTCCTCTCCTTACTCTCAAATTCGTCATCTCGAACGTGCGAAGCAGCTGTGCAAGAAACGTTGTGGTAACACGTTCCAACTGTTGGAACGCGCCGAGCAGCATTACACGAATTCCGTTTCATTCCCATCTTCTCCTCCTTCTCCCCTCGCCCCTGCCACGAGGTTCCATAATCGCCTCCGAAGCCGAAGTCGTACCTCCTCCAGTTCGCTCTCCTCCCGATATTCCACACTTTCCTCCGTCTCTTCTAAATCTCTCGCGACACCTCCCGTTCTTACCTCCAATTCGGACGATTCGACAGACTCGTTGCCCTATGGCTCTTTCAGCGTTACACCACCGGCGCGCCAATCTCTAAGATATATTCATTCAAAATCCATCAGGCCCAGAGCCATTCCTTTCTTTTGGACCGTAAGAAACGCAAAAGCCATCCCTCCAACCCCGTCCCCGCCGCTTGAGCCCGAAGCTGGGTTGCCAACCATTTGCCGCACTCCCGTATTCGAGAACTCGACCAGCTATCAGGAGTTTATTCCCCGTCGCATGGAACCCGAGAAGATGGTGAGGGTCCCATCAAGGTTCTCATCAGCCACGACCCCTCGTCGTCTATCATGCTCTCGTAGAACCACATCGGCTGTACCGAACCCGGTCACTCGGACCAATTCCAACTCGGGAATGAACTCGATCTTGGCCGAAGTGGAAAAAACAAGCAAGTTCAGAATGCATTCGACTTGCTCCAAGTGCACGAAGAAAGGACTCGACTATCCCAAGTGTCCACGGTGCAACGAGACGTGGTGTTCTAGGGAATGCCGAGTCTCGGGTGGAAAACATTCCTGTGGATCGCAGTCTGTTCTCGTACAACCTCGTGCTTGATGTTCCTCCTCCCCCCTTCTGAATACAAACTGGGGTTCGCGATTTCCCTTCATCTTACGTTGTTGCTTCCGTGGTGCCTCGACCATTTTTTGTCTCCAACCCTTTTCATAGTGATTATATGGCTTTCGCTTCCCCCCTTCGATGGTGTGCTATCTTATCGACAGGATTCAGTCCCTGTCAATAAATTATCACCCCATTCTACGGCCCCTATCACGTTCACACCCATGTTTCTTTCTCGGATTTGTTAGATATTTTTTTATAGTCCTTTCCCTCTTTTCATTAGAAGCGTAATCTGTATCAATCCACTCCGTCCCATCCCTGTATACGCCAAGTTCTCCATATTCCCTTTCCCCCTTCACACACTATGCGTTGTATTGTTTGTACCATCAATTTCCCTCCTCCCTCCTTCATCCATCATCCCCCCACCACATCATTTTGGCAGGACCCTCCACGAGTCACTCATAGACGTTTCTGCATCTCCCCGAGCATGGGTACTTTCATCCACTATCTCCCTCATGGCCTGATCCCAGTCGGAATCGATATCTCCCACGCCGGTCACGAAATCCCAGATGATCCATGATCAAGAAACCCGACGCATGGAATGGAGGACCCGGATTTTGAATGCCCCATCACAGGCGCGGACCGCGCTTCCAACTTCTCGCAATACAGTACATACCTCTCTTCAAAAACGAAATCGTTCACTTCCGAACACGATTCCATTCCGACGCTTGCGGTTTGGCTTCATTCTCCCCCTTGGTCGCCAAAGAAACGAGCAAGAAAAAAAACCGTCCACTTGTCCTCGATCTCCTTTGTCCGTGTACTACTTGTATCCGATTAGCTTATCTCGTTGGAACAGAGACACCTTCTTTGATCTTCTCTTTTGTCTTTCCACTCAGTTCCTGACAGGAAATTTTTGCGACGATGTTCGATGTGCCCGATATGGGAAGGGCACGGAATGATCGTCACGTCGGAGAGACCGTTGGCGTAGGGGTTTGTTAAACGCTGACGTCATTCTCTGTACCCCGCCTGCTCAAGAGCTTGTGTCCCATCTGCGCGGTCAGTCGATACTCCTCGTTCTGCTTGCAGGTGTCAGCGTCGTCATTCAATGTGGGGATCGTGATCGCCGGAACTCCTCCCCTCGGAATGTTCGTCCTTCAAACCCTCCAAAGATGGCTGTGTTTTTTTGGCTACATCCCAAAGTCTCGGATGCACGTAGACGATCGCAGTTCACGACGTACATGCTCAAGACTGAGCCATCATGTAGATCTTCAACCCTCAACCCCGAGATTCATTGGGCGTAGCGAGAGGACATCTCAGCCACGGCAGCCCAAGCTATGGTTTCAGGGCTTTCTTTGAAGTGGGAAACGGATGAGTGCCGATCTCGTATCCCCCATCCGGCCAGTTGACGCTCAACCTACCGCATTTTCGTGAGTGCATACATCGTTCTTGCTCTGGCATCTGACGAGGATTGAAACAGCAGCGTTGAATCCAGCCCACTGGCTCGGGAATTTGCGTTGAACACGTTTTTACTATTCTTTTTGGTTCTGCGATCCCCCCTTTGCGATGCAGCATTTTGTGGGCGTGATTCCTCGGATCATGTTTTGCGAATAACCGTGCGTGCTTCTTTATGGACACCTGATCATACGTTTCACTGTGGCGGCTACGTCTGGACGCTGCCAGTATCCAGCCCAAAGGTGATCGACTACTTTTCGTACTTCATCCAGACGGATATCACCGCTGCGTCTGGTGTATTGTCAGGGCTGCTCTCACGTGAAAAGTTGACGTTCAAGGTCGTTCGGGAGCCGCCAATGTACATAATCGCCGTCAAGGTTTTCACTGGTACAATGTGGGTCGCGTGATTGACCGACTCGAGTCTTCTGATCTTTCTGAATTGTGTTCGCATGACTTCATAGAGATCGGTGGTGTGCTCATGACTACGCACGGCGGATCTGGGGCTGCCGGCCAGAGCGGTCGCCGCTGTGTTCTCCTGAGCATGCTTCTGATGGTGCGAATGATATCGTCTAGTGTGGCTCACCATCTTGTTGGTGAGGTATTACCTACGATGTCGTTGTAAAGCGTCTGTTAGGTGTGGCGGGAAATTGCCCGTTTCCGTAGTTTCTTGACCGCCGATTCTTGTGCTCCTTGGCTGCTATCTCCAACCGTGGCCCTGCCTTTGACATCGTCTTCCCCGGGCTATCTCGCTTTGGCAGAATCGATACCATTCTATCACTGCTGAGCCAGTGGGCGTGTTTCTTACGTCCAGGGGTAGGGTTCGTCTCAGCTTTGCTCCATCCGGGGCAATCGATTTGGGCCCCTGCGAATTGAGTTGCGTATGAATTAAGGGCGCACATGGTTTCGTGTGGTGTCAGGAAGGTGGCGAACATTTCTTATGCATTTGACACCGCTATTGTTGTACGATGACAGTGCCCTCTACTGTAGGTTCTGAGCACTTGTGGAAATCACTTGGTAAGCTCGTCCCAAGGAGCCGTTCTCCGTACTCAAAGTTCGAACGCTCAAGCGCCCAATATCGGTGCCATTAGTATTACGTATGGCCAACATGCGTGGGGGTCGTGGGAAGTGGCGTGTTCTATGGCTTCGATCCTCCACCAGCAGGATTGGAGAATCACGTTGCTGCTGAAACTGGACATCGTTCGTTCGTTTCTCTACACTTTCAAAGTCGACGGTGAGTGCTGGACACGCAGACGGGGCTATCACGAAGCCCTTGGTTAACTGATTTCACTTTCCTCTCAGCGAGCAACCTATATCATGCCGGTCACTCTATACATCGCCTTATACACCCGCAGGGAGCCTGGAGTTGTCGGTTCCAGCTTCCATTGGGTCCTCGTCGCGGGAAACACCGACAACGATGAGAGGAGTAGCAGCGACTCTGAAGAAGAGCGTGATGGTCATGGTGCTGACCGAATCATCCCGACGCTCCTCAACGCGTACCAGATCGTGAACAATCGAGGAGATCCGAACGGATGGTTCGTCCAGCATCACCCACAGATCGACCCGAAAGCTCTCAGCCCAGACACCTTTGTGGGCTATGTCAGACTCGGACCTCTCAGCACGGACATCGGCAATCTCGCCGACTTTGAGGAGTGGATGCAATCGTGGCCGGCGGATCAGGGAGATAGCCCTTCGTTGGGCACTCATCGAAGATGGTCTTGTGCGCAATGGGCGTTGAGAGTGTTGGACGCCCTCAAGGAGAGTGACACGTTGGTTATCGAACCGGACTTGGCGGGTGAAACGTTTTATTGTCGTGTCCTCGCCAAAGGGATGGTGCTTGAGAACGTGCGGTTCTCGGATTTTACTGCCGGGAAGGTTCCCGTCGTTGATTTTTAGTGTTTTGTATAATTCCCAGGATTCCATACCCCGCGAGTTATGGTGTATGATTATTCCTAATCCATACACCATCTATCTTTTCGATTTACAAGTCTAACGAAGATCACTAGAGTGCTTTGTGCCCATAGGTCAATCATAGACGCAAGTGATAGTCCGACCGATTATGTCATGAGCGTCTTCTCTCGACAGACTCGTTCATCTGCTCATTCTTGCGTGGGTCAACCCCACTCTGGGAAACCGAAGACCGCAACGAAGCCCACATACGTTCGCGTCGACATGATCTGACATGGCACAGACGCGCAACAACTACATACGAGGGCGGTTGCCGCATGTAAACTTTACCGAGTACTCCCACTCGTTTTTGTGCCACGTGAAAGCCGAGGGCGAACCACTACAGCTCTATCCACAAGCGAAATTGGCAAGGCAGCAGTAGTGCTGCTATTCTTTCAAGGAACGGGGGATATCATCTCGGACTGTTCACTATCTGACCTGAGTTACAGCTCGTTTTAGGATACCTTAATTCCTAAGCGATCCTGTGAGACAAACGTCAACGAATAACCGATACAAAATTATGGCTTGATAGCACTCACCGCATCTTTGCTCTGCCCTACTCGTAGAACCTTCCGCTTCTGCTGAGACTGACAATCGTATTCTCCACCTGGCCTCCAATGCCTCGGGAGTCCATGACCATGTCATTTCGTCTCCGTCAGGGGGAGCTGGGTTCGCCTTGGGCGGCTCCGCGGGGTGGGCCGGGGGCGAAGCGGGGCGGGTGGTTTCAAGCCTTAGGTTGTCACGAGCTTCAGTTCCACAGGCTTTTCTTCAACTTCTCATGGTCTTCGGGGGAGCGAACGTCGCTGACACCCATGAATAGCATACCCAGATGCACCCTTTAGTGAGCAGAAACTCTTTCTAACCCTGTGGTCACCAAAGTTTTGAAGTGCTACCAGTCTTCGACATGAGGTTCGATGAGGAAAATTTCCAGTGCGTTACAGTTAACGCCCCTGAAGACTTTTATTACCAGATTTGTGAAGCTCCCGCGTGGTACAACAGCGTCGACTCGACCTAAGCCCCCTGATGAGCCCCTTCGCAAGGGCAAAACCCACTAAGTCCTGCCAATCATCATATAGACACCTCGGCGCCTTGACATCATCCATCATCTGCAGTACCCGATTTTCAATTTAGGCCACCTGTATTGCCATCTCCTAGTTAACATTCCGTCTTATCTCCCTCGATCAGACTTTACTATCCACGGATTTCCTTCGTCCTGGAACAGGAGACCTCGACCCTTCGCATATATTTTCATGCTGATCATCTTATTTTCGATTTTCACCTTCCCGCTCTCCGTGTTCCTTTGTATGCTGATTGACCGCGTGACTTACCAAAGCCGACGAATGGCCCATCCTGCCGCTTGCACCTCGACCTGAAGCTCGGACCTAAAATCACGGAACAAATCCACAAGATTCCTGACTGTTGGTGGAACGATATGAACGTCTTCGTTTGAATATTAAGTAGTGGACTCTTCCACCGTCACACCGGTCCCGTTCCAGACACTCGATTTTTCTGTTTCACCGTTTTCATTACATACATGCTATGTAGGCGCACGGATGTCGAAGAGCAAACGTATCCCACTAGGACGGACAAATACATTTCAAACGCTATGGACACCGTTACAAGTCACCGACTCAGCTCCAGAATAACGGGTGCTGGTAGTTCTTTGTGCAGCAACGCGAGAAACTGCCCTTTCCATACCCGTAGTTCCACCTCGTGAGACTTCCAGATAGAAGGCAACATTAAGAGCCGCTTTCCATCTGGGTCAACTATCCACCAATCGTTCGTAATTTGGTAATCGCGGGATGGTGTCCAGGGGTATCCTCCCACTGCCTCAAAATCAATCCTGCCCTGTTGCACCTGCCCCCCGTCACCGATGCTAACTGCGCCCCCCTCACGAGAAATCAAGAGGTTACACCCGACCGGAGCGAAATGCCGGTGATTAACCGGAACCGTGCCCCCAACCGCGTCCGCAAAGATTCGCTCTCCGGTAGACGTGTCATGGATATGCAGATCATTCCAGGAGAAGTCATTGCCAGTGATGGCAACGTAGGAAGAATCGGGGGAGATCGATACACAGAATAGGCACTGGAATTTCGAACCTCTGAGGTGTATTTTCCGGGTGCTATCTTCTAGGGTTGCCTTGGCATCGGGGCTACGATCTCCTGTAGGTAGGTCCCAAGTCACGACTTTCCGCTCATCCGCAACAGCAATGGTATTGTTCCCATTCACCCTGAGAGCCTCAACCTCCATACCCGCGTCAATGGTCAATTGCGGAACACCGGACCTGATGTCAAGGATTGTGACCCGACTGTGCCCCTGCCTCGCGACCGCTACCAACATGCCATCGGGAGAAAAATCCAGGAGGAAGCGGCTATTGGTTTGGGGTTCTCGGACCAAATAATTGGGAGGGAGGGGGGTAAAATCCTTGGGGTGCCACAATCGCATCGAGGATCTACCAAATGTGACAATCCACTCTCCGTTTGGGGATAAGAGTATCTTTTCAGATCCCGATTCGTGCGCAAGTATCCCTCGAAGTGTATAGCCGGTGGGAGACTCCTTCCAGAGAAAAAAGTCACGAACTGTTGAGCACGCGAATGAGCGACCATCGGAGGAAAAGGACATCGAATCGTAGAAAAGATGACCGCTCAGGGGGCATAGCAGCAATTTGTAATTCTGAGCATCCCATACCAAAACTTCGCCCTGGAGGTTGACTGCAATTCGGCTTGGGGTGAGGAGGAATGTTACGCCACCGTATGACTTGGTAGGTACGACATCTAAGGTGATGGTCTCCACCTTGGTAGGTCCGGCATCTGAGGTGGACCCAACTTCCCAGATGGTGATGGTCTCCATATGAATGGTCATGAATCGGAACGATTCTCCGTGAGTCCAGATATTGTTTTTGACTGAAAGGGAACTGGCAGTCGAGTGGGAGTGGATGTGTACGCCAGAAGCAATATCGAAAATTAGGATGACTTTGTCACCCCGACAACGAACTCCAATCATCTTCCCATTCGCCGAATAAGCGATTGAGGGCTGTTCATCCATACCACAGGAACTTTTCCACCTGATAATGCCGACTTGGCCACCCGTCTGGAGGTCCCAGCTTTCGAAAGATCGCTTTCCATCCGAGAAACCCAAGCACGTTAAAATGCGACTATCTGGAGAGAAAACGAGCACTGGATGTTGAGAGGATGTCCACAGCATCTGTTGGGGATTAAGGATTTGAAGGTTCTGGAGAGTTACTGCGTCCAGTACATCGATCGTTTGGGCCTTGGACCAGGTAATCGCGATAAACCTATTGCACGGCGACCACGCAACCGTATTGATTTTACCGGGACGTGTGATAGCCGCAGAGCTCTGATCCCATAACGTCTGTGATCCATGCACGACCCTTGCAAGAGGGCGGGCGTGTGACTCGTATAGTTCTCGTACAATCGATTTCTGGGGGGCAATCACGAGGGCCGAGTGATAGATGTGCGGAGCGGATACGCTGATGACCTCGAAGTATTCGGTTACAAACCGAAAGCAATCATTGGCCAGGTTGATTGTTGATGACTCCTGGTTCCCACACGAGTGAATACAGGCAAGGCATCAAGCATGGAAACTCAACACACCTCCATCCAGTCCGTGATGACTTGCAACGCCTCAACCGCATTTCTGACGGCACCGAGGACGCTGAGCACTTCCAACCAGAACAGAAACTTCTTCTCCAGGAACTGTCGTAGGGTGGGGGTAATTTCCGGTGCGTGAGTTGGTGTCGTGTCAGCATCAACGAGGTGTGCATGCCAAGACAAACAGGCGTATCGCAAAGCTGGATCAATGTATTTCTCCGTCCTTTCCTTCAAGTCACTGACGTCTGAGTTTGCGGCGGCGTCTGGGAGATCGCACATGTTCTTGACCAGTTTTCGATTCATGAGATCGAGGCAGCCGATCAGAAGTTGTAAGTGGTGATCCGGAGGGGAGATGAGAAACCTCGGCTCGGTGCATCGGGTCGGATCGGTGACGAAGTCGGGGAATGACTTATGGAACGGTCGAACGGGATGACTGGCATCCTCCTGGATAAGGAGCGAATTGACCAACGACAGTAAGGGGGGGACTTCTCGGGTCTTGAATCCCAAGAGTGTAGCGATAGCGGATGGAGAAAGGGGATTCACAGCGAGAACGACAGCACCGAGGACGGAGCGCATCTTGGCGTCGCCAATCGGGTCGTCGTCGCCGTAAGCCCCCTGGAGAATTGACGTGTAAAGTTTGTCCAGTGGCTTCCCCTCGCGAGTACCGATCTTCTGTGACTCCAGTAGCAGATCCAGCTGGTCTCTTGGATCCCCCTTGTTGTTATCGATGAACTTGACCGTTGCCGCGGCATATACAAACAGTCCTGCTGCCCGCCTGCAAAGATCGTCCAGCTGTTCTTTAGCAGGCCAGTTCTCCAATTCGTCCCAATAACCTGCGAGTGTCGAGAAGCTGTTTCTGAAGAACAACCGTATGTCGCCATCGACTTGATCCGGCTTGACGTTGTGAAGAACGAACATGTCTGCCATTCTCGCCAATAGCAGGGAACGGAAGCCTTTGGAGATCTGCGGCTCCGGGCGGCCGGTGAGGAAGAATTTGACTTTCGGGATTTCGGACACCAGCTCCCCAAGAACGGACAGGATCGCCGAAGCCGACCCGTCGTCTTCGCATTCGTCCAAAGCGTCGATGACGATTACAGTTGAAATGCCGGATTTCTTGAGTGGCCGGGTGATCAACCTGCTCATCTGGTCGTGCAGTGACGCGTCGGCGATTCCTGGATCCGATTGGATCAACGGTACGAGGATCCTTCGAAATTCGGGGTATTTGCGAGCGAGTTGAACAGCCAGCGTTGGGAATATTAAGTGAAGCCTTCTTCGATCCTCGTAATCCCTTGAACAGAAGAACGAAGCCCCAAGCTTATCATCCGTGAACAGCCTCTCCGCGATCGTCTTCGCAATGGTGCTCTTCCCCGTCCCGGCCAGCCCGTTCAGCCAGTAGATGGGAGACTTGTTGGGGTCCCTTGCCCAGGATTCGATGCTATCCAAGATGACTCCGCGCGTTCCTTTGAGGCAGCCTTTGCGCTCCCCATGTCTATACTCGGCCCCTCTTGCGTGGCGGAAATCGTTGAGGACAGACTTTTCGACTGTCAGACTTCATGTCAGACACCTGCCGTCCTAGGCGGGAAACATCCTGACCTGCATTCTGTCGGGAAGGGTCATTCCATTTGTTCAGAAATGAAAGGGGGGGCACCCACCATAAGCTCACATCCTTGATCGTAGATCGCCATTTGTTGCACCATCTGTCGTTCTGGTCAACATTGAGAAGAGTTGTCACAGTCATGGACGAACCATGTAGTCGCCGATAGCCTCTTGTATATCCCCGAGAAGTCCGTCGACGTCTTTGCTGTCTTCAGCACCATCGAGGAATTTCAGAAGCACAAACTTCTCGTGCAACGGCCGTGATTTTCCTTCGATACACTCAAATTTACTAGGAGGGGTTCAGCTTCCGGCCTGAACAGAGACAGCTTGTATACTTTATCAATTCCTCACGGCGCTTTTTCTCTTCCTCGTCACTTGCGGACTTCCCGAAAAGCTCCACCAGCTTAGTGATGCGTGAGCAAAGTATTTCTATCTTGTTACCAACGTCGACGGCGCCCTGAGATGCACAACTGTCAGAGGAAGACCTTGAGTATGGCGAGAAAAAGAGAACCTGATATTTGGTGTAGAAAACGGAGATGGATTCCAAGACGGCCTTGAGAGGACCGAATGCCTCGGCTGGCCCCTTTGCGAGATCGATCACAACCATAGCACGCCCAAGAGTCCGGTCAACCCAGCCTCTCTCCTTGACTAGTAGTGACAGTAAATATGGACGATAGTGTAGCCTGAACACCAAAACTCACCCCTGGACTTCCCGGACTGGGCTTGGTCATGAGCATCCTGACCACCGCCGGATGTAAGTTCACGAGTGGTCTCTGGCGGTTGGTGAACACCTTGTCCCCGGTGTTCATGCTCTCCCTGACCCTGATCGCGAGCATCTGAGTCATCAAAGCGGAGGTCAGGAGTACTGTGATCACATTGCTCGTTCCGCGCTCGCGTAGAGCCCCCATCTGCTATTGGGATGGGGGATGAACATCTACTCTCACAGCAACAGTCGACTGTACTCACTCGCATCGCAACTCCCGTGTCCTGGAGTCGGGGTCGAGGCATCCAGCGCAGGAAGCTGTTGAGTTGCAATCCAAGAACCCCCTCCGTGGTTGGCATCTGGGCCCAAGGTCTTATCAGTTCCATCGGTACCAAGATTATGAAAGGTACTTACCAGAATCCCTGTCACACTCTGCACCGGCGTCGGTGATTTGGTGAATCGGGGTCTCCGGTCTTGAGAAGAATTTATCGATTTTTTTCCAAGGCTTCTTGACGAAACGCAGCATCCTGAGGCGAGAGGGATGAGGAAAGGCGCACTAGCTCACTTGCAAGGTTTCCTTGACCCCCCAATATTAAGCGCTTTGATGTCCGTATTACTGAACAATTGTACTGTCTAAATGTTGGGAAAATGTCTGATGCAATCAAATAAATGTATTGTCAGGTGATTGGCAACGGCCGGGATTCTAATATATCATCGGTACGGCTCGGAGGTGCAGAACGCAATGACCTGACGGTCGCTCGTCAACGCACTGAGGAATTCTACGACCCCCATCACGTTCACCCATGTTTCTTTCTCGGATTTGTTAGATATTTTTTTATAGCCATTTCTCTCTTTTCATTAGAAGCGTAATCTGTATCAATCCACTCCGTCCCATCCTTGTATACGCCAAGTTCTCCATATTCCCTTTCCCCCTTCACACACTATGCGTTGTATTGTTTGTACCATCAATTTCCTTCCTCCCTCCTTCATCCACCATCCCCCCCACCACATCATTTTGGCAGGACCCTCCACGAGTCACCCATAGACGTTTCTGCATCTCCCTGAGCATGGGTACTTTCATCTGGGAATCGGAGGTTGATGCCCCGGTTACGTTGCCAATCCTCGAACCTCTGAGGTTTATTGTCCGGGTGCTATCTTTGAGGGTCGCATCGGGGACGCATTCTCCTGTAGGTAGGTCCCAAGTGGTGACTTTACGGTCACCTATAACGGCAATGGCGTTCCCAGTCACCCTGAGACAATAAACCTCCATATCCGTGTTGACGATCAACTGTGGAACACCGGACTTCAGGTCGAGAACCGTGACCATTTTGTCCTTCGGCATCGCAACCGCTGCCAACATCCCCTCAGGAGAAAAATCCAGGACGAAGTTTTTGGTGCGCAGAGGAGTTTGAATCAATTCATTGGAAGGGGGGGTGGTAAACCCTTTTGTGCGCCATAACTGGACCTTGGAACCACCGAACGCGACAATGGACCCTCCGTTTCGGGAAAGGAGTGGGTGGGAAAATATGGTTTGGGGTGCAAGTATCCCGTGAAGTATATAACCGGTGGGAGACCCCTTCCAGAGATAGATCCCTGATTTACTGGCTGAGCATTCAAAGAAGCGACCGTCGGAGGAGAGGGTTATTGTTGGAGAGAAAGTAGTACCCGTACAATATAGCAGGTATTTGGGTTTCCGAGCATCCCATATCATAACTTTGCCCTCGAGAACGAGAGCGAGTCGGCATGGGGTGGGGAGGAATTGGACATGCGCTTGCATTCGATACTTGTCCCAGTCTCTGAAGTCAACGTCTTCCGGGGCAGCAAGAGTCTCGATCTTGGTAGCTATGGCATTCGAGGTGAGCCCGAGTTCCCAGATGGTGATGGTCTTCGCACCAACAGTTGTGAGCCGTAAGGATTCTCCGTGAGCCCATACGTCGTTTGTAGGCGCAACGGAAGTGATGGGCGAGTGGGAATGCATGCGCCCGCCGGAAGCGATATCGAAAACTACGATGGCATAGTGACCGGCGAAATACGAACAACGAACCGCAACCATTTTTCCGTTGGCCGAACAAGTGATGGAGGGCGTTCCCACAATGTAATCAGGTCCTTGCCACCTAGTGCCGCTAGTTACCCCGCCCGTCTGGAGGTCCCAGCTGACGACAAACCGTTCTAGGTTCGGGAAGTAATTTTGATTGAACCACGTGAGAGTACGGCCATCTAAGGAGAACGCGAGCGCCGCGCATCCCGAGGGTACGCAGTGTGCCTGTGGGATTTTGAGGCTTTGAAGTCGCTGGAGAGCTACTGAGTCCAATACGTCGATAGTCGTGGCACCATTCCAGGTTATCGCGATGAACCTATCGCATGGGGACCAGGCGGCCGCCGCGAGTCCAGCGGGGCGTGTTGTAGCCGCGGTATTTGCATCCCATGACACCGGTAATCCATGCACGATCCTTGCGAGAGGGTGGGCGTGGGGCTTGTATAGTTCTCGTACAATCGATTTTTTGGGGGAATATGCGAGCGCCGAGTGATAGATGTGCCGAGCGGATGTGCTGATGACCTCGAAGTATCCGGTTACGAAACGAAAGCAGTCATTGACAAGGTCGAGCATTGAAGACTCCTGGGTTCCGTATGAGTAAATAGGGGCAAGACGTCGAGCGCGAAAACAGCACACCTCCAACCAGTCCGCGATGACTTGCAACGCTTCAAACGCATTTCTGACGGCACCGAGAACACTGAGTAATTCCAACCGGAGCAGAAACTTCTTCTCCAGGAACTGGCGGAGGGTATGAGTGATTGTAGGCGCGTGAGCTGGTGTCGTGTCAGCATCAACGAGGTGCACGTGCCACGACAAACACGCATATCGCAAAGCTGGATCAATGTATTCCTCAATCCTGTCCTTCAAGTCTCCGACATCAGAGTTTGCAGCGCCATCTGGGAGCTTGCACATGTTCTTGACCAGCGTTAAATTCATGAGATCGAGGCAGCCAACCAGGAGTCGCAAGTGGTGATCCGGAGGGGAGATGAGAAACCTCTACAGTCGCAGAAGGCCGGTACTCGTGAAGGCAAGACCCTGGACACGTTGTACACGTCAATTCTTCAGCAGGCTTTCGGCGACGACGACCCGGAGGATGATTCCAAGACCCGCTCCGTTCTCAGCGCTGTCGTTCTCGCTGTGAACCCTCTTTCTCCATCCGCTATCGCAAAGCTCTTGGGATTCGATATCCAAAATGTCTCCCCCTTGCTATCGTCGGTCAGTTCGCTCCTTATCTTCCAGGAGCATCCCGGTCATCCTGTCCGGCCATTCCACAAGTCGTTCCCCGACTTCACCACCGATTCAACCCGATGTACCAACAAGGAGATCCAGTTGTTTTCTGGGATATCTCTTGTTGTTATCGAGGAATTTAACCGTTGCCGCAGCATAGACAAATAGTCCTGCTGTCCGCTCGCAAAGGTGGCTCAGCTGCTCCTCGGTCGGCCAGTCATTCAATCCATCCCAATGACTCGCGAGTTTCAAAAAGCTATTTCTGAAGAACAACCGTATATCGCTGTCGATTTGGTCCGGCTCGATGTTATGAAGAACGAAGACGTCTGTCATTTCCGTTAACAACGGAAGGCGGAATCCTTGAGAGATGCGTGGTTCCGGGCGACCAGTGAGGAAGAATTTGACATTCGGGATTTCGGACACCAGCCGCCCAAGGACAGACAGGATCGCCGAAGCCGACTCCTCGTCTTCACATTCGTCCAAAGCGTCGATGACGATTACAGTCGAAATACTCGATTGGTTGAGAGGCTGTACGATCAACTTGACCATCTGGTTGTACAGCGATTCGTAGGCAATTCCTGGATCCGACCGGACCAACGGGACGAAGATCGATCGAAATCCGATTTACTTGCATGCAAGTTGGGTGGCCAGTGCTGGGAATACGAGTTGAAGGTTCCTTCGGTCCTCGAAGAACAGAAGGAGGCCCCAAGCTGGCCCACTACAAACAACCTCTCGGCGATCGTCTTCGCAATGGTGCTCTTCCCCGTTCCGGCCAGCCCGTTCAACCAGTAGACGGGGGACGTGTTAGGGTCCCTTGCCCAATGTTCAATCACTTCTAGAATGGCTCCACGAGTTCCTTTCGGACAACCGTTGCGATTACCGTGCCGGTACTCGGCCCCTTGTGCGCAGCGGAAACTGTTGATGAAAGCTGCTTCAGCTGTTAATACTTGGTATCAGGAGCCAGCCATCGATGGCAGAAGGTTGTTCTGACCTGGCCTCTGCAGAGAGGTTACCTCATTTGCGTGAACGAAAAGAGGGGAACACTCGCAATGAGTTTGCACTCTTGCTCGTAAACCACGGTCTGTTGCACCAGCTGTTGTACTTGTCAGCGTAAGCAGAGGCGCCATTGAAGGTCACGAGTAAACCTGGTAATCGGAGATAATCTCCCGCATGTCTTCGAGGAGCCCGGCGATTTCTTCACCGTCTTGAATATGGGCGGCGTGTTGTCGCGGTTGAAGTTTCTCAGTGAGAGTCCGCAGTTGTCCTTCGATGCGTTCGAGGTTGCTGGGAGGAACTCAGGATCGAGTCAAACGGGGGGATAATTGCGTACCGTATCAATTCCTGCCGGCGCCTCTGTTCTGCTACGTGATCCGGGCGCGTTGCGAAGCGTGCTTCCAGTGCGACTATACGTGAAGGAGGCCTTCGATCTTGTTTCCTACGGCGACAGTTCCCTGCAGATGCGGTCGTCAAAAGAGAATTTCGGTCAAGGAGCCATGAGCGGACCTTGTGGTTAGCAAAAATGGCGGGGATGGTCCCCAGGGTGGCCTTGAGAGGACCGAATCCGTCCGCGGCCTCCTCTGGGGGAACAACGAGAGTGACGGTGTCTCCAAGTACCGTACCCTTCCGGGCGCTCTTCGCAACTGCAATGCGTCAAATGAAAGTCAACGTCATAATGTCGCTGACACGTACCCCTCGATGTCTCTGTTGGCACGCGTATTCTTCCTCCAGCGTCACAGGTGTCCTCATCTGATGGAGGGAGGAATAGACGTCCGCATGAATATCGGCTCCAATCACGGGGATCAGGAGCACTTACCTGTAGGATTGTGGCCATGTTCAGATGGCCGAGCTTCCGGCGCGGGGGCTCTTGACCTCTGTCCTCAAAAACAATCCTTGAACTCGCGCCGCTTCTCTCGTCTAGTGCCACAATAATACCAAGTCAATCTACCGCCAGATCCTGATAGGAACGATTCTGCTCACCTTCGGGGCTGATGGTCAGCTCTACTCGATAGCCAACCGGCCCAGGAGGAACGTTGGTAGGGATTCTTGAGAAATTGTCTGGCCAGGACGGCTCGTGCGATTTTTTGCGCTTGTTGTCGAAGAGGCGAGTCGTCGTCGTTAACAGGGAAAAGAGGAAAGGGCCTACAACGCCAAGCAACGCAGTGAATGCCTATGTCTATCGATGGCGCAGAAAAATCCGCACATGAGTATTACGTAGTAATCTGCGGGACCTCCAAAAGGTTGGCGCACTTGCAATCGCCTTAGAAACATTCTGAACTGACAGAAAGGCTCCTTTTCATGAGTAGGATAATCCTGTCATAAACCCTTCTGGTTGTTGAGTTATGCACGGGAACATTGCCAGTTAATTTAGACCGGCAACTGCCATTGCAGCCTTGGGGACAAACTTCTATGAATTTTATCTTGCCTCCGCTTTTGGCGCAACTTGGAACACGACCAATCCGGCGGTGCATGCTCTTCAAACCCAAATCTTTCACCCCGGTCAAGGAGGACCAGTTCTTGGTTTAAACCTGGGGGCAACAACAGGGCGAACGATGTCATTTATTTCCCATACCACAGCCAACCCCTAACGTCGACTTTGAACGGCTCGAGCATTCATCCCTTCGATCCGAATTCCAGACGTCGCTTGCCACGCTTCCATGGTGAACACTGTCCCCGGCAATCCGCCGATGGTGTCTACCAACGATCTCAGTGCAGCGAGCTCACACCCCACCCAACAAGCTGGCCCCGATACCGCTCCACTAGATGCAGATCTTAGCCTACAATCTGGCATCAACTCTGACGAGGAGAACACAGCATATGTTGAACAAACTGGCCCCGACGCCGCGACGTGTGCGAGTTACTCGGCCCTGTCTCAGGCTCGCGATGTCTTCTATGGGATCCCCTATCTGATCTCCTTCTCCATGGACCACTTGTGGGAGTCGTATTCGCTGGATTATCGTCTCCTAGCCGAAGTCAAGACCCATCTCATTGAAACTGGCCTACTTACCAACACAGGGGAGTGGCGCAATATCGACGGAGAAA
>Ga0307514_10002049_pt1 | contig 21767 bp, 15 predicted proteins | sample 16_EM_MG_FD_203088 | JGI IMG/M metagenome (GOLD analysis project Ga0307514, IMG submission 203088) | Populus trichocarpa ectomycorrhiza microbial communities from riparian zone in the Pacific Northwest, United States - 16_EM | ecosystem: Host-associated > Plants > Roots > Unclassified | place...
CAGTAAAGTGCCATTCGTGCCCCAAATATTTTCCTCAAGGTCTCAGCTCCCAGTAGCGAGCTCTAGCAAAACTCCCGCCACTGATTGATAGTTGAGCTGCTTCAACTTCACCACGGCCATAGCTGCTGAGGATAACGACTGAAACTCGAGCTTGTATCAGCCCTTCGAGGCTTCCAAGATATCACACGTATTGGAATCTGTACATACCTAAAAATGGATACCTACGTATACCCACCTCTCGACGCCGAGAGGAGAAGCCACCAATTGCAATTAACCACTAAATGCCCAGCATACCGAATATTCAGCAACCCACAAACTAAGAGCTATAATCGATATAAAGGGCTGAAGAAGTCCCTTTCGAGTAACCAAGATTGGGACCAGACCAGTAGATGCGAAACAAGATAGATATATGGATAGTCTCGTCACTTGGGTGAGATTGTTTTTTTTGGTTCTCACCATTACCATGAGCCATTGATATTACCTGTAACTATTCTCCAGAGCTTGATATCTATATCAATGGAAACACAGTCATCCTCTTATCCATGCGGCAACAGAATCGATTCAATCTCAAACATTTCCAATGACGAGGTGGGAGGAAATCAAGCCACATGACCAGACAACGAGCTAGGAATCAACGAATCGGAGATCAGAGGGCAAGTACACGTAGACGTCAAGCGGCGAGGTACTCCGTAGAGTACACGTACATCCATAAGCTCAAGGCTCTAAATTTACAACTTGGAACATCGTATGGAGAACCATCATTTACGTGTAGTTCTAGTACTTACCCTGGACGTTACTTATAACGTTCAAGTTATCATAACCAGACTTATTTTGTCATGTTACTCCACACTGTTAAATACTATATAATTAATATCCAGATATACTGTATATGGCTCACATACACTATGCCCCAGTAGTCATTAAATATCTTCAGAAGGCCAACATGTCCACATGTGGCCTTGGCATCTAGGCAATACCTAACTAATTAATTGATCCGAAACAGTATCTGTAACATTAACATTCATGGGATCCTTATTCCCAGGACAGATTGAGACAACCAATGAACATCCCCGCAAGCTAATACCTCACGGTTACTTCACCACAGGGCTAGAATGAGGATATTGACCGTTTCAATATCCAGTCAGAGCAAAAGATTTTCCTCTCAGCTGAATTCCCACACTTCACGGAGTGGAACTTGACAGCAATGCCCCTGTCAGTATCGTCAGTCCCATTATCTGTCTATATGAACAGGCACAGGGGCTCAAAGGTGAGAATGTCCACACCCACCTTGCCGTTTGCAAGGCTAATGTGAGCAGGGGTGGCCTAGTTTCCACATGGACAGATACATGTACATCTCGTTTCATATCATGTCAATATGGTGTTCCAGAAAATAAGCATTTGGAGGTTTTTCCCCGACAAATATCAGAATAGATGCTATATATACCACTGATAACTCTCCTCCATATCAGGGACAGTTGCCGCCCCACTACCAATCCTCAAACTCAAATCCCTAGAGCAACCCCCTGCTTCTTCTTTTGTTCAGATTAAGCGGCGTTCTATTCTTCAGTTACTGTAAACCCCACTCGTTACTATTATATACCTCCTCAGTCACTTGCATTTACTACTGAGCTTGTTTGCTCGATTTACATCACGAAAGCCAATTTTTATGGATAAGTGTTGGGTGTCTCTTCCCTGATCGAGTTTATGCCCAAACCGTCCCCGGCTTTGTATATTCCAATATATATACAAACAAAATATCTGTAGAGTTATCCTCCACTACTCGGGGCGGGGCCTGAGGCCATTAGAAAACACCCCATCACAAGAAATTATGCTCGCTATGGCCTCAGTTTTGGAACCGATTTCCCCATGGGGGCACCGCCCTACCCTCACATCTGCATCAGTCTCAACAATGGGAAGTTTATCAATACCTAGGATAAGAATTCTCCTAGCTCCTTACATGAGCCCTTATGTGGTGCCGATGAAAAAGGTTGAGACTTGGGAGGTATGTAAACAATCCTGAACGCAGCTGATAGTCAAACCTGGGCGGATGGGTAACATGGAAATAATTTGGAAAAGCATTTGATTAACCCAGTTATCGATGTCAACATTTACTACTGCTGTATCACCTGATGCTAATACCTAAGGAACCTTTAGCTCCTACTAAACCTACTCAGCAATTTCTTTGGCCCATCGATCCTGACCTCAATCCTGAAAATCACGGATACACAGGGAGACGTTATCCATAGACATGTCTGGGAGGACTTACTCGAGCCTGGCATGACAATTGTTGTTGACACTGGGTCCCCCATCTGTGGACCAGGGGAGGAGAGCATTTCTACCAATGAAAGAGGGAAGGAAAAGGAAAGGGGGAAGCATATACAGGCCGCGCTACCTTTTGGACAACCTCCGAACCCCCAAATCACTGCTGGCAGGCCTCCACCCAAGGCGCCCCAGCCCCAGGATAAGCACAAAGCTGGTAAAGTAAAAGCAATACTACAGGAGGGGAAGCTGCCAGATAAAACAACTGAACTATGGGCTAAAGAGCTACCAAAAAGTCCTGGCGCAGAAGAGGAGCGGACCACAACTGTGAGCATATCCACTCAGCAGGGTATGAACAGGAGCAAGGCCATGCTGGGTCAAGCAAAACTTGATAAGGATGTCGAAAAGATGGAGGTTCTTCCAGATAAACCTCCTGTGCAACTAAAGAGGAAAAAGTCAACCGTAGCGAGGGTGGCTGATTGTTTTCACGGAATTAAGTCACGATACGGCAGTTCTACATCTAATGAAATAGCCGCAACCCCACGGAAGGAGAGACAACCAAAAGTTCCCCCTTCGACAGGAATTCCTGCACCCTCTGTAGCACCAACCACCTCTCCTGGTGCTATATCAAACCAGCCAGTAAAGCCTGCAAGGCGAACAGCATCACTAAAAGCTTTTTTTAGATACTTCGATGAAGGGAAGCCCGTGGCAGTTCCACGGCGAGCAAAGTCCACCCCTGCTACATCCGCTGCTGTGGGGAAAGTCAGGGAAGCCCAAGGCAACCCGAGTGAAGGTATCCCAAGACCTACAACAGCTCCACCAACTGCCGCCAGAAGCGCGAGGCTACGGCAGCGAGCAAATAATAATTCAGGCTATACATCTGACGGGCCTCCTGTCGTAACTAGAGCACCTCAGCGAAGAGCGACTGGGGATCATCTGAATGTACCTGCAACATCTAAGAACCCCAAATTGGTGACACCAAAGCCGCCTATAATAGATGTTCGTCACCTTGTCCGAGCCAGAAATGATATTGCTAACCAGAGGAATGAACAGAAACCTCTCCCAAAACTTCCTAATAATATTTCCACATTTCCTGCACCAACACCACCACCTCGCCCACCATCCATCAAAGCAGCTGTATCGCCACCGCAACTACCGCCCCAGGCGCAGCCTACAACAAAAACAACTTCAACACCGCCACTCCCCACTCACAAGATCATCCCTTGGGACGAACTGAACCGCCGACTAGCAAAGGAGACAGAACCATCAAGTATGGGTGCCCAATTACGGAAGTCTAGCGTAAGCGCGGGAATATCACACCGCCGAGGCCGATCTGCAGATTCAGGCTATACCATGAGCGGGAGTGAGCCCTTAAGTTTCGGGGTATCGAGGCCTACAACTGCAGTAGTGAAAAACGCTGAGGTGGCGATCAACGGGTTCGGAATGAAAAGTAAGCTCGTAAGTGTAGGCAAAATAGGATCACAGATCCCGGTGCCGAGCGCGAGTGCAAAAGATAGAGCAATGTTGGCGAGAGGTGTTAGGAGGGTGTCTTCGGATGATACAATTAGATCTGGGGCAGGATCCTGGCGGCTGATGGAGCACCGCAGAGCGGAGCTCAAGCGCCCACAGGTAAGAGCTGGGAAGGAGGTGGGAGTTGGTTTGGGAATTGATATGTCTGAAGAATTGCCGAGGATTGGGCTGCTGGAGGTTCACGGAGGAAGAACAATTGCCATTGGAGTTATCCCGGAGGATTAGCAGCGACAACGGACCCTTGAATTACTTTTTCTTCATATTGTTCTCCATACTGGTTTCTATTGGGAGTATAATTTTGGCTCAAGCTGTGCGTTGTAATGGGTGGAATTGAATCAAATTTGGGATCTTTGCAAAATGGTTACTAGCTGTTATGGTTTAGGTCATAGGGGATGTTTGGAATTCTGTGGAATCTAATGGCATGGAGGAGAGATAATGCGACAATACGCATACCATATAGAGTACCCTATACCGCCTCGATAATCGTGAAACTTTCTAACAGCACTCGTTAGGTCAGATTTTACCCTCATATGACAGCCTACAGCGTGAGTCTGTTAACTACATGATCTTGTTTATCATAAGCATGAATCATAAACATGAATACAACTATACGGGAATTTTATTACCCCACAATAACACTCTGGTTTAAAAGGCTAGGTCAGGTACAGTCGCTATGGTTCACTTTTTCGAGGTCATAGAATGTAGGAGGGACCTTATCCTGGGCCACTCTATGGATGCGGTTTATCTATGTTCTTGCTCAGTAGCAGTTGCCAGATGTGCATCGCACGGAATTCCGCGGGAAAGGCAGATTGGATGCATATCCAGATTCCATGGATATGACCAATTTTGATATCAAATTGTATGAGGGCCACCTCCTTATTTAATGTAACTAAAAAAAAGGGAGAACTAGCGCTTGAGCTCCAGAGAGTATAGCCTGAATTAGCCATGTTCCAAGGTGGAATTCCGCTTCCATACAAAGTTACACCCCCCCTATGGCCTCGAAGGAATTCTTTTTTAATTAATATTCCAAAGCAATGTGAGTATCAGGTATCAAGACTAGAAAAGGCTCGGCCCAGCAAATTAAATGTTCTTGGCTTCGGGTATCCAATACGAGTATATATAAGGATACATGCAGTATCTAACCCTGGAGTATCGATCGCCTCATACACTAAGGCTCCCTTCGGGGGAAAGGTGTATAGACTCCAAAAAATAAAACCCTGGAGTATAGTACATTCCCACTGACAGTGTAAGTATGTTCAATTGATTAATCATATAAAACTGGTCACTTGGTATATTGGCCCGCACCGCTTACTCTGTGCAGTGTTGTTTGTGAACAGACCGCAAGTAATCCTGCCTGGTTGATACAGTATCAGCTGTCTCGTATGTGTTTTATATCCACCAACGGTAGGGGCGAAAAAGCAACAGGACACTTGCGTGGCACCAAGAGAGGTTTGTATGTAAAAATGATCTAAATTTGCAACTGTAAGAGATCTTGCCTTCTTCCCCTTATGTATGTATGTGTGTGGATTGACATCGGAACCAGATCGATACCAGAGCGGTCCATATTATCTATATCAGAGAATTTAGACCAACACCAATCCTACAGCCAATTCCGATCTCCTCGGGCCTATTTGGGTGATCATTAATTCGATACGTGGTGGAGCAATTAGGTAAGTCGGGAGTCGTCTTCATTTGGAATGTGCAGCCAATCGCCATTATTGGTGGGAATGCAATACCGAGTGGGTACATGTACAGAAATAACCCGTAGCCCTCAAGCTCCGCGGACGGTCTAGAATTCTACTTCTACTATAGAGTCATCATGTAAGCTATATATTAGGCGCTGTACTCACCGCCCAAACGCACAGTTAGTTGCAGAGTATTTGCAACGGCGCTTGATTATTGGGCAGTCTAGGCCTCGGGACACTATCTGGTCCTCACTAACCGTTTGTTTATCCAAGCCCGGATGGTTACCGCTGCAGAAATTCTCGAGAGGCGAAAACTGGGATAGCCCAATGGATACGCGCCAATTCGAAGCACCATCTGGGGATTGTGCAACCAGGTCGTTGATAGTTCCTCCCTCGCTGCTGCATCGCTGATCATAATTTTATCTCTCCCGGTGCCCGCCAGACTAAATTTTATCCCGGAGTTGGAGGTAGGAAAAGAGGGATCCTGGTGGGAAAAAGTTCATCCGGCACAGCTGTATCACATAGATAGGTAGCGTGTGTTCTACGGTAATAGTCGCCATTGCCTCACCCCGCGCACTTGAGGCGGCACAGAAGCGGGAGAGGACATTTTATGCATTGAAGTATTACCGTTTGAAAACCAAGACTCGTTAGAATGGGAATAGAAAATTCCACGGGTAATTGCATGCTACCGTAATGTAGTCGCGCATCATCTCTGACAAAAAGCTTGGTATGTTAAAACTCTGATAGCATTTAACAAAGATCGGCACAATAACACGAGTTCGCGCCCCGAGCGATAGAGATAATTAATTCCCAGTTGGGCCCGTGGTCCACCCCAATGTCCAGTTGGACACAAGGATTTGCAAAAAAGCTTGCTGTTACCAGGGGCCAGGGACCAGTTCCCTTTTTGGAGAGTTAAATGGTCTCAAACAGCGTCGTACGGCTGTGAGTGGATGGGTCCACCGTCACCATTTTTCCAGATGGCGAATAATATTGGACCTTGCTATGTAGGCCTACACCCATCATGTGATATTACTTGCTGCTAAGCAGCTTACTATCGAAGATGGAGCCCTCGATGATGATCATTAAGCTCACATCTGCATATGCCATCCAACCGTTGGTAAGATTCTGCCCGGCTTTCGAGTACCGTGTGCCAGGTTCCCTCACACCCTAGTCACTTGTGAACGGCAACGTCCACAAGTTAGCTTAAACCCCTTTCTGGGTAGTTGCTTTTTTTTGTGGTTGTAAATGCCTGTAGAGTTAATGTTATTTGTCTTAATGTGCGGGGTCCAAGACATATATAATACCAAAAGGCATCGTTTCCCATACTTCAACCTCAAGTTGTGAGGCTGGCTGCATTGTCAGGCTATTGCACCGCAAAGTGTCGTGACCGAGCTGTGTATAGGTACGTACACCGCGCTGTCTTGATGGGTATTGGCATCCTATTGATATCCACAACGCAACAGCCGGGTCATTCGCTGTCCTGAGTTCAACTCCCGTTCGCTTAAACCGCCGCATAAAGACTTCCTGAATGAAATTTTTGGATTCGGCTCGGGGAGTACGGAGAGGTGCAATAAGCGAGATGACGCCAGTTCTCCTTTACCTCGCTCTATTGATGGCGACTGGTTGCATGGCAGTGGGACGCTTAGATGCCCGTCCCCTTGCCGAGGACGGCCCGAAACCCCAAGTGTACACCTTCCGTACCGATGCAGACTTCAACATCACCACAAAACGCGGATTCACTGCTCCGAAGTGCTCTCGGTTTTGCTATCCTTGGCCTGCGGATAATTTTCTTAATAACGAAGTTCCGGTATGGAGAATATCTGGGTGTCGGGTGGATGATCACTAATCGAAAATTCCAGTGTGCGGAGCACGAAGTTGAAGGAGATAGTAAGTGGGTACCTTGCCTGTGCACACACAGGCCTTTCCAAAGATACCTAGTTGATTGCATATTTCGTAAGGTCAGTCGGTTTCCGTAGCTTTTGTGTTGATCCCCAGCTAACGACGTAGGAATAGTGTGGTCCTGCAATGTAAGACCCGGTTCTTTGGTAAATCCAATATGTACTGACATCTTGATAATAGCGAGACCGCAATTGTGTTTGGGTACCAAGCATGTGCAGATTTCAACATAACGTTTCCACCCCCACCAAGTATGACTTTGAGCTTTTGCTTTCATTTGGAGTGGTAGTAAATCTGACAGGATATCTTGCAGAAGCAATAGTGGATCTCAATATAACCATTCCGAATGATGCCATTACTATCCCGACCACGATACCAAAGATGCCATTTCCCTTCGCCACAGAGCTACCTCCTGCAGTGGATGGAGGTTCCACATCCGATGATAATCCACCACAGCGACTCAATGCGTCATTGCATTCTACCGCGTGGAAAGGGAAGAGCAACTTGTTTGGAATTTGGGAGGAGGGGAGCCAAAGGCAAATGCGGCTGGCCACAGTAGCGCTCTGGGTAGCAATGACAGTAGGATTAGTGGGCGGTTTCGTAGGGCTGTAGCGGGCATTGTTAGGGTCTCATGCCGCTAGTCCTCACTTTGGCGCATAGCTATTGTTTAACTTGCTTATAGTTGACATACTAGTAGCCGCTGCCCCCCGGAACCTTCAAGGACATGCGCTTCAGCATTACACGATATCTTACGCTTGCGTTTTCATTCCTCTGGTACAATTCTGTAGATATGGTTCATTTCAATTGGGGTTCAGGCTTTGGTGTTCCGCCGTTTAGTGTTTTAGGGTCCATCTCTTTCCTCAAGCATTGGGTTTTGAGTATATTCCATGGGTTCAAGGCTGATAATTTTACTGGGTTGGTTGGTTCGAAATTTGAAATCGAGGAATGGGAAGTAATACTGCAGTTCACCAAGGTAGGTGAGCGGGAGGTTGGGACATAATTGTGGGTTTGGCTGTTTGTTTGTGGGCGGTATGATAAGAATTGGTGGAGCGCCTCAGCGGTGGCACTGCGGGGAGTTCTCCCTGCTCATTCTGTGTGTGGGTCCTTGCGGAGTTTGGTCCTCGAGGATGCCATGAGAGTTGCGCGCAAACATTAGCAGATTTCCTTGGTCAGTTTCTTATGATAAATGGATAATAATGAGATTTGAATCATTTTCACAAACCTTTCAAATTAAACCAAGACTACATCCAAGACTACCTGGCACCACTCTGGCTTCCCAGTCTGCAGGGGATAGTCAAAATTTAAGGCAAAGAAAATGAAGCTGACCGCAACAAGTAACAGTGGGCACGCTTTATGTGACAGTGCTACTTCTTGGACCAACACATCTCTTTCACTTTCCGAGAGCACTTGGGTAGAGGCAGCAGGCCTGAGCGTCTAGTATTTTTGGGAGGGTAAGAGGGAAGCTCTCAAGAAACTCCTTGTGACTCTGGGTCCCAGGTAATTGTGTATTTAATCTTGGGATAACCCTCTCGAGTCCAGGCCTCGGGTATGGACGATGTTTCCCGTTACTTGTTAACGTGTTGTGACAAAGCTGCGGGGCAATCCAGACTACTTATAGTTTGCAGGTCTCACCAGAGTGAGACTACAGAGTGTGTGTTAGGGCCGAGGGCTGGCTGACTGCTCGGTGATTAGCAACCAGGCTAGGTGACTAGTAGGTGATGCCTACCAGTAGTCTTGTGCCAAGCCCTTCTTTATTCAAAGCCAGAGGTGACGCCCCCGTGACGAACTCGTGACGGCCCTCTGGCTGCACAGTGACTACCCGCACGGTGATGCTAGTCTGGCTGTAGTCTTCTCTCTCTATGACCAGACTACCCACACTAGCTCCGAGCTCAGTTGTAAGCCTGTTGATGCTCCTTCCAGCAGAGGCTCTTCGGCCAACACAAACCTCCATCAAATAAGCTCTAGCCTCGGGATAGCCACCTGCGGTTGGAAGTTCGATACCCAAATGGACTCACCGGACACGCCCACAGATATGCCTCGGGATCCAGATGTGCGTCTCCCCGAAAACATACTGCCAATACCCCGCAACACGCTCCGTCTCGGGATCCGTGCTATAACACAAGCCACACTCACGGTATTGGTTCAGGTCTTGTTCTATGCGCTTACAATCATCTGTATCCTCGTCCTCGTCAGTTTTCTCGTAGAGTGTAGTGGGTGGCTGCGGGAAACCAAGCGTAGACATGAAGAGCAGAAAGTATCAAGGCCACCGAGAGCCTCTAGCAAAGCACCACGCATGCCCCGCCACTCTGATGGCAGCCAGTGCAGGTCAGTAATCTCAGAACTACACTCACAAGTTTCCAACCACTTGTATTAGACTGATGATACCGTGCAGAAGCAAACCGACCCAGGAACTGAAAGGGAGGAAACCTCGACTTGGAGTCAAGTCAGAACTCCAATCACAAGACCAATTCGATCAGTTCGGCTTTCAAGCCGTGGGAGATGTTGCCTCTAGCCAACCCGAAGATAATGTTTTCTATCACGGCCCAGCCATATTACGTACTCCAGACCCTCAGCCAGCCCCACACTCCTCCAGGGCACCCAGTAGGTTACCTTATTCTACATTATACTCTCTTTCACCCCTTTGGTGGGCTAACGAGTCCAAACCAAACCAAGTCCTTCGAGCTCGAACCCCCATTAAAGATGTGCCAACAACGCCCAGCTCTGACGGGAAAGGTCAATGGCTCTCGCCTGAAAGCATCGTCGGCTGCACCACAGTGGTCCCGCTGAAGTGGGGGCAGATCGCACCAGGTGATTGGGTTCTTCGCATCCGGCCTCCCCAAACTATTCTCAAAGGGACCTCCGATGAGGCCGATGTGTATGACGGGCCCTGGGAAGTACTCAAAGTTGAGGAAAGGCACAGGGTCCAACATACACCAATGGTCCGAAAGTCACCCAGTGAGACCAGTAAACTCGCAAACAGTTCCAAGGCTTCAGCTAAGCTCAGCATCCCAGCAGATTCGCTATTGCACAAATTTTCCCAGGGCTGGGTTGAACTGGGGCAGTTAGTAAAGGTGGATGCGTCTATTGGGCAGGCTGTTACTGGAGGATTTCGATCAAGCTTTCGTGGCGAAGATGGCGAGGAGTACTACCAAGTCAAAAAGGTCAGAGGAGTGAAGCACGAAATCTCAAAGGTGCCACGAACATCGGGAAACTCTAGATCAGGTCCAGTTACCTCTATAGCCGTCCCAGAAACCAAAAAATACCTAGTTCATTGGGCAGGCTACCCATCCGAAGATGACACTTGGGAGTTGGCACAGAAAGATCAAACTGGTGGAGTACCAGTTGAGTACATCTGTGAGTGGAGAGAACGAGAAAAAGACTGGAAAGAGGCTCGAAAAGCAGAGTTGGTTCGAGATTATTACTTCGATGTATAGTTATCATTCTGCATGGTATGTCTCAGTTAGGGCACCCTTTTTGGCGTTTGTTCTCAAAGTGTTCGCACCCAGTAATAGCTCTGTTATGTGGGACAGACTTCCGTTATTTTTATAACGTGCATCAAAATGGCTGCTAATGGTTAGGCTTGGACTAATCCAACTGTGGGTAGTCGAAACGAAAGTGGGCCGATAAAATCACCTGATAGAAAAGGAGATTCAGAGAATCTACAAACAATAATTTCGAAGCATTGCAGTGAACGCTGCAACCACCTTGCTTGGACATAGTTTACCATTATAGACAGGTGTCCAGTGGCTAGAGGCACAATGTTCAAAACGACCCGTCATCCGTGTCGTATGCATTCAAGAAGTTGGGACATGAGGTGATACCGATGGGATGGGATTACCAATCTTCATATCCGAGGACAGAGTCTGGAGAGATGAGGTGTTTCCCTTTCAAACATTTTTCGTAGGCACCATTTTTCGATAGATATGATATCCTTAGCTACCAGCAACTTCCGCCTTTTTGAATACAACTTCAAGCCTAGCATGGTTCAACAATTGCATTGCATCCATCGTTCCCTGGTGGTCGTCATCTAGGAGCGAAATTGGATTCAAGTGAGCATCTAGGCTTTTGTGAAACATCGAAAACGTAACGCAAGAGACACAAGAGACAATTTGGTGAGGATTTGAACAGCCGAGGTGGGAGGCCAGAAATAACCACCCCGTGAGTGTAGAGGCCCATACAAGCATAATGTGAATTTGAATGTAACATGATGCGAATTTTAATCCTTTTTCCTGGCTATCATTCCGTTATGAAGAGAACACCCGCATACTCCAGAGTGAATCCAGAGTTTTCATGTGGAGTAGAACCACAAACAAGTCAAGCTAGCGGAAACATGAAAAACAAAGAGGTTGTCCGTTCGGAAGTTGAGATGGAATATCTTGTCATATGTAGAAGAGGTATTAGTGATGAATAATTTCGTCAAACAGGAAATTGCCTCTGTGGGAAGAGCCGCGGGTATTGTATGTCACCGTTGCATCAATTATACCGAAACTGGCGTCTCCGCTCTCTTACAAGATTGACTCCCAGGTCTAGTGTACACTAAACCCCCTCCTTTCCATAACGATCCAGTGAATTTCTTACACTTCAACGACGACCACAACTGCCTCCCCCATCTGCATTCCCCCCACCGGAACCTTATTCCCAAACCCCATCTCCCCTAACTTCTTCTTTGCCGCGTCCCATTTCCCTTCCTCATTTATTCCATCTAGCCCCAACTCCAATTCTGCAAACTTGCCATCACTTTCTGTGCCCTCAGCCTTCACACTCAATCCCTTAATGTCTGCCACTCCGTTCCGTAGCTCATAATAGTTTGCAATCTCATGTAGCAGGGTGTGGAAGTTGTCCGTGAAGAACGGGACGTAGAAGGTCTGCCCGTCAGTTTCTGTTGAATTTTGGGGGACTCGGGAGAGACGTGTGAAGTAGATGAACTGCGAGTCGGAGGAGGAGGCGAGAAAATCGTAATAGGAAATGTCTGGGAGAGTGGCAGGGAGTGAGGAGGTGAGAGAGAGGTTTTGGAGACGAGAAAAAAGGGTATTGATGTCGGCGGTGGACATGCTTAGGGTTGGAGCTGTAAAAAGAGTATATGTGAGGACTGCAGAGGTGTTAGCTTCGCGTCAATGTTGGCTAAATGTCAAAAGTTGGCTTTTCGTGCTATGCTTCGAGCGTGGCTTTCCCGTACAGACACACTCAATGATGAATGGCTCTTCTTACTATAGACCTTCTTTGTTTAAGCAAACGATGGAGATATATAATTGCGTCTTTGTGGGCGGCCAGCGGGGTAGTATCATAAACAAAGACCGAATGCAAACGCAAAACTGGTGGAGTGGTACTGCGAGACTAAGTACTTGCACAAACAACGCAAAGGCGTGATGACGTATATAGCGCACAGGGTTCATGAACACCTCATCCAGTCTTGTGCCTGACTCAATCCATCACTCTTCAATCATTTACGAGATAATTAAAACTGAGATTTATGGGTTGCCAGTTTCGTGATGTGCGATCGAGGACTTCAGAGAGATCACAGGCAAGAGGCGAGATCAGGCAAAAGAGAAGCAGGTGGAGATAGTAATGAAATGTATTTTCTGGATATGGTCTGCTACCTACGGAGTACTCCAGGCTGATGTCTGCTGAAGGTGGTAGGCCGGTAAGGATTTGAGGTCTGGAAATGAAGAATATTAGTCAAAACTCAGGGATATTGGTGAATAACTCGGATATGTCTAAACGGAGCCATTAACTCAGATTGTCAGAGGTGATTGTTTTATCAACATGATCCAGTTCAGGCAATGTAGATAAGTATTCAAGATTGGGGATCATCCTATAATGGCAGGCAGAAAAAGGTAGTAGGTAGGATAAAGGAATAAGGACTCCACCTTCAATTAATCATGTTATTTATTGGTTTGCCAGGCTGCTGTAAGAAGTGTGAAAGCCAAAGGTGTGAAAGGTGCATAGAAAAATTTTTGTGGGCATTTATGTGCCCGATGACTAAGTCAGAGCTAAGTCTCTAAGCCCCAGCCTGTGCCTAGTACACGCATACGTGGTCGGAAGACGGAAGACTGGAACTATATACATCTGTTATCCACAGTACTAAGTTGGTGAGAGGCATAAGGCACTCCGTGGAATCGAGTTGGGCTAGTTGGATAAAACCCATCTTGGCGACCCTGCCACCCCCTCACCCCCCAGGCAGCCGCCGCCCCTCAGCTACAAGTGACTCTCACAGCTTCCTTAACGGAATCACCTACCTTCCGTACAGCCTTCACCATGAGTAAGTGAATATCCTACCACATTTCAATGGTCGAGCGTTGTACTGATAACACCGTCTGCGATTTAGGCTTCACCGATATTGCTGGTATGTTTCCGCTAACAGCCTCATTGATTCGGAAAGCTAATCGAGCTTCACATCATGTATAGCCCAGTTCACGGAATACTACTATAAAATCTTCGACGAGGGCAGAGGGGGATTAAGGAGTCTCTATGTAAGTCTCCACACTATAGGCCACCATACATTGTCTGGTAGCTTTTACATTCCTCAAGTCTCAGGAGGCTGGCGCGGATCTGGGGCGCTGTTCATATTCGACTGACTGGTTCTCACATAGCGTCCGCACTCTATGCTGTCCTTCGAGACGCAAGAAGTTGTTGGTGATGAAAAAATTATTCATACTCTTGTCGTATGTTCATTTAATATATTGGAGGAAGTTTGCAGTAATCGCTCACGAAGTCTGTAGGGCCTTCCATTCGGGAAAGTCAAACACGCGATCAGCACCATAAATGCCCAACCCTCTGGAGAGGGTGGGAACATTTTGGTCCTGGTGACCGGGCACTTGGTCATTGATGATTCTGAGCATCCCCAGGGCTTTTCCCAGTGCTTCAATCTCATACGCGACGGTGGAAGCTACTATGTTTTGAACGACATCTTCAGGTTAACGTACCCAGCTTAATCTAGGTGTTCAACCCACAGCTGTGGATTCACGGGCGCTTGGGTCTATGGAGTTCATTCCGGGAGGGTGCTTGGGGTTTGATTAGCCGAGCTTTACAATAATGGGTGGTCCTGGGTCTCATTTCTCACCAGCGCTCCAAACTTTTCTTCATGTCATCTATGTAAAGTGACTTCTCTTCATAAGCAGTCTCGCTCATTATCCCATATTCAGTGTGGCCCGCTTACCCCTGGTTGGTTTTATGTCATTCTAGTCGGTATCGTAGAATAAATATAGAAATATTATGGAAGTTGAAAAGTTTATCATGCTAATTTCAACTTCTTGCGGCTTAAGCTCTCACATCACAGTCATATTGCAGAATCGGAGACTAGGTGTGGGGCTGGTATATATAATTGAATTGTCCCTCAGCACTTGGCACTTGCCTTCTGTTGACTAAGACCAAGCTTGGGGCTGTAAACGTACTTAAGTAACCCTTTCATAGTACCTCGTGACTGCCTCTGAATACTTCGACTGATGCTCTTCTGCTCCGACGGCTATCAATACTCTGTCTGAACTTTATCTCTGTATCCTCTGAATTACTGAATTACTCCCTCTTCCGTTATCCTACGAGACGATCTAGTCGCAAACGATCGACACACAAGACACCTTAGTCATTCCCACCATCGGTGGATCTGGGATCTCACCTACGAACGACATACTGGAAGACCTACCACATCACCCTCATTGCGTGGAATCTGCACTCAAAATTTTCAAGTAACAGAACAAGGACTGGGGAAAAGCCAAGCACAATGTCGATTCTAAATAACATCGCGGCGGAGTTCAAGACGAGGAACTTTAGTACGTAGCCCTGTACATTTGCTTGTTTGATGGGAACTGGAGTTGTACCCCCTAGGCCCCTAGAGTTGGAAGATGTGGATATATTAGGGCTGAGATATTGTCCAAGGGTAGATGTCTCAGAAAAGTACATGCTAATTCAAGCCTCATATAGGTATCTATGGACAATGGTATAGCATCCTATTCTCGTGCCCATAGCATCCCCAATCCTTTTCCGAATGGTGAAGCAAGGCATGCGGAACTGGGCAAGGGTATGCTGCTAACTCTCCACATATAGGACAGGTATCCTCGCAATGTTCCTCTGCATTGCACTCGGCATAGCAAACCTCTTCACCAAGGCTATTATTTTCTCTGCTGTCTGCCTGGTATTCGGCGTACTTCTTATTTTCGTCGAAGTTCCTATCCTTCTCCGCATCTGCCCCACCTCGAAGCAGTTTGACGACTTCGTGAAGAAGTTCCATCACAACTGGGGTCGAGCTGGCTTGTACATCGGCATGGGGATTGTCCAGTGGTTGAGTATCATCGTCGCAGCGACAAGCTTGATCGCAGCCGCTATCATTTTAACGATTGCAGGTCTTTTCTATACGTTGGCTGCTATCAAGGGGCATGAGTTCACTGGGAGCAAGACATTAGGTGGAGCTGGTGTGGTGTCAATGGTAGTCTAGGCCATGTTATACATCTCTAGGAGCTAGAGGTGAGGTGCATCTTAGGTCAGCTAAGCCACTTTGTTGATGGAGATGTGTCCTGCGGCGTGGGTTGGTGTTACATTTCTTTCTTATTCTGGGCCTTGTAATGGTGAGATGACATGTAATTTTCATTCCTCTTTGGAGTTTTTCTGATCCGGGTAAAAATTCTCTTACAGCTGATTCTCAAGTTTTTCTGATCAGCTTTTGGCACATAAGAATTCCACATGATATATTGCTGTACTCCTGAGCTCTGTTCACATTTTGCGGAATGTTGATAATCATGACGATGACAGGGCTATACACTGAGAGACAGATGGCTTGCAGGACCGGGGAAATGGGAAGACGGCGATGTATTCCCCAGTGCTTCCGCGTGCCGATCCTCCTCCGTGGCAATTGCAAATGTGGGGTACCGGGCCATTTGGTAAATGATCGCTCCGATGCTGTTGAAAAGATTATCGTGGTCACAAGATCATGCCGATGAGAAGGTCAACTTTGGAATTGGGCTTCTTCAGGCCCAGATACAGTAATTGCATGTTGGTACTCATGAACGAAGTGGGACCTACTTGTAGTTTTGGTTAACGGCCTGCCTTTGAACACATCTTGAGCCCCATGCCCTATTGGTTCTGAAATCTTGGAGCTCTGGATCTTGAGTAGCTGCCAAGCCATGCGCCCATGGCGCACATACTGTATGTACACTGTGATGTGAGCACAGATTATGAATCGTGGGCAATTGATTGGTTTCAGGGAATTTACAGTACAGGGATTTGGACTCAACAAGGCCCAATCCAACTTTTGTGGGTTGCCATCATGCCTATGCTTACTCTGGATTAGAATGCATTTCCCGGGAGATGGCAAGTTGTATGTACTGTACTTATGTATAGTGAGAGGTCGTGCAGCCTATATAGACGTTACCTCATCTCGAATCCAAATTCATAAGGCCTGGCACAAGGCTAAGGTGCTCGTGCCTGCAGGCCTTATCCAAGTAAATATCTGAGGAATTATGAGAGATTAAGCACTGCTGATATATGATTTGATAGAAGAAGAGACGGAAGAGCTGGCAATATCTCATCTGAAACCATATCTAAGGGAGCTGTTTGGTTATTCATTCCGCATGGTCACCTACCTCTGCGAAACACATTAAAGCCTGTGTTCTCGTGGTCTGTCATTGCAATGGCAGTGGTGTCCCCCTGGTAGTTGTAAGGATATCTACCGGTAGGGAAGAGATGAGCTCCTAGAGTAGGTAGTATATGCAGTATAGGACATCCTTCCAGGTATGAGAAATATTGGATCCATAGGAGACTGCAGAATAAATTGCGCGAGTTGATGATTCGGGCAAGAGGCAGTCCAGTCGTCTCGTCTAATATCTAATTGGCACTTTTGACACCATGTGAGCTGCAACTGCTGCTTATATATATATTATATATGAAGAATAAGGAAATATTCACAATGATTAGAGTATATGAGGGCGGAATATCATTGCATATCATATATTGGCTGCTAGTGGTTTTGTTCTGGGCCACCTATACTGTGATTTTGCTGCCGAGCGGGGTTAGCCTTCCTACCCCGAATTGTGGGGAACGATGATTTGATTTGCCTTCGCAATATGATGGTGATAGGTAGGAATTGAGAGATATATACGGTCCATCAATTGGAGAGATTCACAAGTAGCCCATTGGCTGTTGCGGTGTGGTTGCAGCAACGACTACCGTATGATACGGTGGAGTACTCCCCTCTGCCAGCCTAAGTACCCCTGCTCATCTCAACAGTTACTTGTACTGAACTTTGGCAGTTCTCTTGGTGATCTACATTCCCCCAGTGCTGCAGCTCAGGCGCTCACCTCTCACCGCCCCACCACCACCATCACCACCACCACCATCACACCACCACACCGAGGCTGTTGCATGAGATTTTAGGTTACCACCACTCAATAGCTGCATCCACTTCAAAGCATTGATTGGGGCGAGACGAAACCTATTCCCGTGCTCTACTCATCTGCTCGGTTGATCATCCGGGGTCATCTCGTCTTGTGGACGTTTGTCGTGAGTCAGGAGCCTCACTGGCAAGGAAGAGGAAAAGAAATAAGGAAAATAAGTAATATCGGCACCATTCATTATTCTCCCTTGGTTAGTACTACCCCGCCTTGCTCCAACGAATCTTGGTGTTGTTGCCTAGTTTGTCGCTCTGATGCCTTTTATTCACATAGATTGTGCAAGGAGGGAAGCTCGACCATTTCGAGAGTACACGGATAAGGCTTCCTCATCTGACACGCACATACGCACACACGCACACGCATTGCATTGGCCTCTTTTCCAGTATCATCTACTCCATCGAATATCCAAGCAGGACCTAGCAGGTAGTCACCTAGTCAAAAAGAAATACGCAGTATGGCTTCCCAACAGGCATCCCAGCAACCACCCCCATCCGTTCCTCCTAGGCCTAGCCGGGTCAAGCCTATCAATGCCGGTGGTGGTCCTTCAGCAGCTGGCACTGTTGGGGTGCCAATTATTCCACCTCGTCCATCCAGAAATAAATCTCCATTACCTCCCATCGCTGCAGAGGAAACCAATTTAGATCCAACAATCTCCACCAGTCAACCTCTTCTCTCGCCTGATCAATCTACCCCACATCCAACGGAAGAAGGCGTTCGAGATCAGTTCGATATTGAAACTGGGCCTGTGACCAAGACCACTGCTACAATTCCTTTCGACATGGAGGTTCACGCACCAGTTGCTCGCTCAACCGGCGTTATACCCCCTAACCGCCCCGGTTTCCTTCGTTCTACATCTCTCGGCACATCCACACCTCCTCGTCAGTTACCCAAAGGCACTAATGATACTGGCATTCCTGAGATTGGGAAGCAAGTCCCAATGTACCCCAATGCCGGGGATGTCCAAGCTCCCACTCCCAACCCCTCTCAACAAGCATCAGCTGTATCTGCCCATTCCAAGAAGGGACCAAGGTCAGCTACTCCTTACGTTACAAAGAAAGAAGACTATGGTGAATATGGTAGTGGATTGCACCCCTTTGAGCGTAGAAGTGGACATTACTCCATGTCTAGCGATGATCTGAACCAGATTGTGGCTCAAACTGCGACTCCTACGACAGGCAATTTCCTCGGTGTCCCTGAGGAAGAGTTAGGATATTTAGCTAGCGAGGAATATGCGAAGGCAATAGGCACTGCAACACCCAGGGAAGAATTGACCGAGGCTGAAGCCAGTAAATTGCATGAACTCAATTCTGGCGAAGGTGCACGAATTCGAGAAGGTAGCCAAAGCCCGGAACTGACTATTCATATTCAGCCACGAACACATGAGAGAAGCGGGAGTCATCCATACGGCAGACACAACCTACCCGGAAAATTCAGTCAGAGTCAGGCATCGCTTGCTGCATCCTCTCTCTTGGATACGAAAGATGAGCCCGAACAAGAGGAATATGGACGAAAGAGTGGAGAATTCCGTGATGAGCATTTCAGTGGAACTCCTATCCTTGCCAGCGATGAAATCACAAAACGCGGAGGCACGTCAACTCCCCATTATCATCCTGCCGTGTCACCGCCCCTCGGCCCTCGACGAGCAGGCTCAAAACCTGCATCTAGAGCTCCCTCGCGACCTCCTTCACGGGGTGCAATGAGGGAGCCAGTAGCTCCGGAGCCTCTTCCAGACGTCGAAGAGCATGAGCCACTGTTCCCCGAGGATGACGAAGTTAAGGAGATTCAAACTGCGCTCCGGGTGGGTGTTGAGAAGGCTTTTGCAGGTAGCACCAGCCGCAGCTCTAGGAAGTTCCCCAGTAATGACATTTGGGAAGATGCGCCTCCATCTTCGCATTTGTCAGCTACAGTCGCCTCACCTCCGTCAGGATTATCGCCTCCTGGGTTGGATGCGATTGTTGCTAGAGGCCAAGGGGCCCTTGGGGAGGAACCGCAGGATGAGGAGTCTGATAGGCTTGGTGTCCCCAACAGACATAAGAAGAACCAGTCACCCGACAACCACCATGGCAAACCGCTGAGACCTGCTATTCTTGCGAAAACTGCGAGCGGAAAGCAGAGGTTCCCAAGTAAGGACATCTGGGAGGAAGCTCCCGACAGTGCACAGCTCACTACTACAGTTTCTCCTACCCCTGTTAATGAAGAGTCGCAGTCTCCGGTTGACACCACGGCTCCAGAAGTCACTTTCCCTCCAAATACGGCATCTGCAAGAGCTACAACAGTTAATAATCTCGATGAATCAAATCTCCAGGTGAACCCTGGCGAGCGTGCAAGTACAAGCGCACCCCTTGAGGTGAAGAACCCTGAAGCTCCTGTGCGTGCACCATCTCCGGAGAAGAAAGAGCGATGGGGGCCAACCGGTCCTGTGCCCCTTATTCCCTCTACTCGCCCCGCCCCGCGAACGGCAAAGATCCCCACGAAACTTGACACCCAAGAGCAGATCGAGCAAGCTCAGCAACCTTCTTCCGTCCCCCTCACCTCTTCATCAGAGTCCCCGACGGAGAGGAGGGTTCCTCCGCACTTGCCGGAACGGCCAAAGCCAGTCATTCCTCAGAGGCCAGTCAAAATTGCGGCTAAATTCCAACAATCTCCACTCTCGCAATCTGAGGAGGCTTCTCCCTCGTTGAAGGCACCCCCTCCAGTTAAGCCGAAGCCAGCCATCGGTGGCAAGATTGCAGCGCTAAAGGCAAATCTGGCGTTAGAGCAGAAACTGGCTGCTGGCCCTCTTACTTTTAAGAAGCAGGAAGAGGAGGAGAAGCTAGAAGCTGCCCTGGAGGAGCCCAAGTCACTGGTTGGAGACGTTAGAAAATCCAGGGCGAAGGGCCCCAGGGGCAGGAAGCTGCCTACTGCGACTACTTCGGCGGCTGCAGCTACAGAGGAGGCCAAGGAACAGAGTGAGGAGGAGGTAGAGGCACCCGCTGCTCCTGCACTGTCTTTCATGATTGCCAAGACAGTGTGGAGTATCGATGATGAGGATGATGCGCGGGTTGTATTGCAAGAAGGGGTAGGGAGCTCTCGTAGGGGGGAAGAGGAAGTTATACCTGAGCTTGAGGTAGATAAGTCAAACAAAGCCACGGATACGGATACGGAGGTGCAGGAGTCACTCGCAAAACAGGTCTACACTGAAATTGTCGATCCCCCTGTAGTCGGCAAGTCTTCGGAACAGGAGCCTCCCCATAAGGTGAATACTGGTATGATCCCTGTAGAGGAGCATCCCGTGGATGCGGCTCCTAAGGGACAGAGTTCTTTGGATACAGAGAAGCCGGCTCATGTCCCAGCGGAGAAAGAATCTATTCAAGCAGAGGCAGAGCAGGCTGTTGAGGAGGACGGCGATGGGGATTGGGATGTTGTCAATAAGGTTTAGAGGCCTAGAGGCCGGCTTTTCATGATGTATGAGGATATGAATGAGGATATGAGTGAGGCTACGAAAGGGATGCTGTGAGAGGAGGTTTTTGTTTCTATTCTCTCTTTTGCTGATTCTTATAGATATATCTGTTTGCTGTTTGCTGTTGCGATTGGGTGGTGTTGTAGGAATGGATGATGCCCTTTTGGCTGGGTTACTGGGGAAGGGGATTTTCTAGTTATCAGTCATTCTTGAGATGTTATAAAAGGGTATGGATACGTGTGGTGCTTGTGGTAGTGTGATGGTTTTTTGAAATTGATGATTCTCCCGCAATATTTATTCCCGAGAGCTGGCTGGTGTCAAAATGGAGTCTAGATCGGGGTGGGTGCTAAGTACAGAGTCCGTCTGGAAATATTACAGTAGGCCTGCTTGGAAAGATGACGCATCACGTATGCATAATTCACTGGATGCATAATCCATCCCTACTTAACTCAGTCTAGAAATCTCGAGCTCTACCACTTAACAAGAGAGAGGAATAACAACAATCCTCGCATGAGGGTCCCGCCCATTTGGTGGTACTTGGTACTGACTGGTTGAGTGGCTTGGGGGGGGGGGGGAGGA
>Ga0307514_10002050_pt1 | contig 21764 bp, 8 predicted proteins | sample 16_EM_MG_FD_203088 | JGI IMG/M metagenome (GOLD analysis project Ga0307514, IMG submission 203088) | Populus trichocarpa ectomycorrhiza microbial communities from riparian zone in the Pacific Northwest, United States - 16_EM | ecosystem: Host-associated > Plants > Roots > Unclassified | place...
TAGAGAGAGAGAGAGAGAGAGAGAGAGAGTTGATTAATAGTCAAGAAATTTTCCAATTTTTTTAATCGGTATTACATTTTCCAAAATCTCTTCTCAATAAAAGTATAAATGGTTAACTCAATTTCTTGATTATGCTAATCATTGGCATAGTCAAGAAATAGTTGAAATCTTATAGAAATTCAGAGTCTTATCAAGTTTAAAATATTCCAATTAATACCAGGTGAAAAGTTAATTTCTTGCTTTCTAAGATTTATGAATCATATTTATTATGTTTATGAGTATCTCCAATATTCTTTTAAACAGTCACACATAAATAAATAGCAATACAACTAGATAATTATCCGTGCTACTCCGCGAGTCCATTCAATTTTTTGTTAAACATAAAAAAATATTTAGACGTTGTTAACATATTTTCTAGCAAAAAAAGATTATATGTAGATTCATCTGATGTGACATAGTCCACTTTGTAGGTCTAAAAATAATTCAAATGACTGATAAAAATATAACCTGCAAAACTCGTGATCTGAATCATGAGATTGTGATAACTCTATAGAAATAAAAAAACAAATATGAGGCCAAATTCTCAATCAACCCAATTTTGAAGGATGAAGTTGAGAAAAAGAATCAATTAAAAAAACAAAAAAAATAAGTCGAGTCAACCTTTGTTAACCTATTAAACCCGTGTTATGAGATTAGAATAACACCATAGAAAATAAATTAAAACAAATTATGAAGTCCAATGCCCATTAAACCCAATACTGAGGATGGAATTGCAAAATAAAAAAAAGAAACTTGATGACTAAATTGTAAAAAGCCAAAGCATTTTATTGTTCATTGCTACAGTGAAATGCCTAGACCTTTTAGTAAACCTTTAGGATCAAACTGTAAATGACCAAAGCATTTCACAATTCATTGCTATAATGAAATGCCAAGGTCTTTCATTATATGTTAATAATTATTATTAAATGGGCGTGGTGTAAATTTAGTCCTTACAATTTAAATGAAATCATAACTCAATACCTTTATTTTTATAATCAATACTACATTTCATTGATTTTTTTATATTATATGATGCATTTAGTTTACTAACAAATATCAATAACATAGTTTTATAGTGTTGTCTTTTTTGATAGTACAAAACAATAGTATTAGATTCAAAAATCATATTAAATAAATATGCTTTTCAAACAAAAAATTATATATACAAGTTTTTTTTTTAATATGTTTTTGTAGTTAAAAAAAATTTCTAAGTGAAAATAAAAAAGTTTATAAATACATGTAATTAAATAAATCGAAAACTATGTATGTTAATAAATGAAAAAAAAATCATCAACGACAACTAAAAACAAAACAGGAAAAATTGAGAGATATATGTAGGTCAAGATATTTAATCTTACAAGAAATTTACCCAGTTGTGTTTACTAAATTTGCTAATTAAAATAATTTTTTTATTCAACCAAATGATAATAGAAATAGACACACACATTAAATTGCTTGAATAAAATAAAAGGGAAAAAAAATATGCAAGGCTACACATATCAAAAATATTATCTGAAAATAAATATTTTTTATTTTCAAAAATAAATTTCATCTATAAAAAGGATTAAAAAAAACTATAGATGAATCAGAAAAATCTCTTCACAAATTAAATGCATAAAAAATATTAAAAAATAATTGTCATTTAAAAGATACTCTATAAAAAAAAAGAGAAGGGACAGTAGTATAAATATAAATAAAAACATAATTTTGAAAAAAAAACTTATAAAAAAGCTTTAATTTAAAAAAATAGAAAAAGGCCAGACCCTACTAGGCCTGTCAAGTTAGGCCAGCCTGCCTGATCCATTTTGTTAGGGCTTGCATGTTTGAACCTTTTTTTCTTTGCATATGAGATGGATAATATGTTATCCTCTTGAATTTTTTGAAAAAAAAATTAAACGATGCATTTCTACTAAGACAAACAACACGTTATATGATTTTGCTCTGAATCAATGGCTGAAAAATCAAGGCTGATGATATTTTTACTCAAAATTAAAAATTATTTTTAAAATTAAAAATTATTTTTCTTTTAAATTTTTTTATGTGAATTGAGCCTACAATTTATTTATTTATTTAAGAAATTACTTATATTTTTTTTTTATCATTTTGTTTAGTAGCCACTTAAATTAGGTTAGGACAATAATTCTTGTTGAAGTTGACTCTCCTCAAGCTATGGATAACAAATGATCCATTAAAATCTAAATTGTTGATTTTACAATTAATAGTATGAATTTATAAGTAAATTATAAATTAGTCCTTCTAGTTCTGCCAAATGAATTAAATAATCTTTCTAATTTCAAAAACTAATTAACTATTCCCTTGGCTAGTGTTGACCAAGCTTAATTTAATATTATTTTGTTTCAATTTTTTATTTTCTCACAATCTTTTCATAATATTTTTTTTTCCTATTGCTTAATACAACTAAGAACAAAATAAATTGGAAAAAAACATAAAATTTAAAAAAGGACTAAATAGTTATTTTTTAAAACGAAACACACTAAATAATTTGTTTCTCAAAACTAAAGGTACCAATTTATAATTCACTCATGAATTAATGCATGAAGAGTTACTGGCAATGGAGTGGAACCGCCATTAAATTTAGTTGCTGTGAAGAACAGCGTGAATCAATGGCAGATTCACGTGTCAAGATGCCATAGGCAAGGGAGATCAGAATCTATCTCAGTCAACTCCTCGGATCTTTACAAAGTTAACTATGAAAGTTAGTACAAAAAACCAAGGACAAGAACAGAAGCCTCTTCCTATTTTTGGACACGCTCACATGTCAGTGTCTCTTTGTCCCTCTCTTCTGCCTCTCCCACTCTTTTACTTCGATTTTATCATTAAAAATTCATTTCATAAAACTACTATATCATTTCTTTTTTAGCTTCCCTTTCATTTGCTTCGATCGTATTCTCAGATTTTCAAAGCTGTTACAATATTACGAAATATGTTCACTATTTCATACATGCCATAGCCATAGCCAACATTGTTGGCATACGAGGAGATTGAATTAGAAGAAGGGTTTTTTTATATATGATATTCCAATAATGGAAACTGTTCATCTTTGATTTCCTTTTTTTTTTTGGAAAATTAAATTCTATTTGTGCTGAAAATCAGTAACAACTCGAGAGATGCATAGCAGATGGAATTGAGCTTAATGAAAGGATTACTTTGCAATGTAAGAGCTCTCTCTCTCTCTCTATATATATATATATATATATGTTAATATGTTAATGAAGTGTTAATATCGTTCTTTCTGTATATATGTTCACAGTACAAAATCAATGTGTTTTGTGGGTTTGCTGTCATTTGAATGCCTGTTAAAAAATGTTTTTGTTTGAATCTATGTACGCTCCTATGCTTAATGTAGAACAAATACCCTCATGGTGTGAAACGGTTTTAAATTATACATTCGTTAATTATGCTTCGATTATAAGGCAAGAAATCACAGCTTCTGCCTTTTGGTCTGATTTCAGACACTTGTATATATAAGTATGATGGATGATGCATTTGCAGGTTTTTGAGCACAGGCTAGGGTGCGTGCCGTAATCTTAGGGGCTGTGTTTCAAACTTGTCATAATTCAATACAGCATAAAGGTTCTTTACGGTTATCGAAGGTTACAGATTCAACATACATTGAATTTAAGGAAAATCCTTTCAATGAGGGGTGTGTGTGTGTGTGTGTCTTAACTGTTTGCAGATTTAAGGTAGCATTAAAAGAAATTTGTTCACGTGTCTGACTTGCATCTTTCCTGAAAAGGTAGGATAGTCTTTTTCTAGCCAGCTTGATGTCCAAGTTGATACAGATCTTTGTATATTTTGTTCACATGATACCTGGTTTAAGATGAGGCCATAGATTTACTACCTCTTCGATTGCCTCTTGTGGCTTTAAACTAATGTCCTGTCAGTTTCAGTTGATTCAGCGCTGCAATATATGCCAACCAATAAATGATTTTTAGTTGCCCTTATATTTCCACACCTTTGTCTTCCTTGTATTGCAGATCAAATCCCATAGTTGAGGCCACAGCTTTATTCTCAGTGGAACAAAATGGGTTTTGGGAATTCAAAATCTGTAAGGTTTGTGCCTTTCCACTTCTTTAATTCTATCAAATTTCTAATTTTGCTCCCAACTTTTATACATAATAAGTCTCCAAGTGCTAGCTAGCTGACTAATTTTGTTGTCCAATTTAGACAATTGAATTCATGGGCTTGATCACTTCCTAAATTTGAGACTTGCATGCAACGATTTTTCAGGTTTAGAGATGATCTGGAATTAAGCTTACCGCCGGCAGTGAATGGAGATGGTGCAATTAAACGTAAATACAACATTGATGGAACACAAATGTCAGACTCTAGTAGGAAGATGATGTCTCAGATGGAGGTGTCTGGGAAGACTGGAAAATCATTTAAAGCTAAAATACTGTCTAGAGTTTTCTCTGAGGATTATGATAGAGTGAAGAAAAAGATATTGGATCCTCGAGGAGCATCGATACGGAGATGGACTAAGATCTTTTTAGTAGCATGCTTAGTTTCCTTGTTTGTTGATCCACTTTTCTTTTACTTGCCTGAAGTCTGGAAGGAATTATGTATTGATATTGGCATACCCCTTGAAGTAGGCCTGACAATTGTTAGATCAATATCTGATGTCTTTTACATGATTCAGATTTTAATTCGTTTTCGTACTGCTTATGTCGCGCCTTCTTCTCGTGTTTTTGGGAGAGGAGAACTTGTTATAGATTCTAAAAAGATTGCGTTAAGGTACCTACAGAAGAATTTCTGGATCGACCTTATTGCAGCCTTGCCTCTTCCTCAGGTGTGCCACCTCTGTCATTTTTAGTTGGCATATAAACAGGCACAAAAATGGTTCCACCGGTTAATCTTGTTGCTTTATCTACATTGCAGGTGTTAATTTGGATTGTTATCCCCAATCTTAGTGGTTCAACGATGAGAAACACAAAAAATGTCCTTCGTTTCATCATCATTTTTCAGTATCTCCCACGACTTTTTCTGATATTTCCACTCTCATCGCATATTGTCAAGACCACTGGTGTTGTAACAGAAACAGCATGGGCAGGAGCTGCTTACAACCTGATGCTTTACATGCTGGCTAGCCATGTAAGTTAAAAGTAACCTTTTCTCTTGACGAGCTTTAGATTAGCATAGGTTTTGTCTTGAACAATGGAGAATTCTAGCTGTCTCTTCATAGTAGTTTTAACATTTAGAGATATAGAGGAAAAAAAACTCTTTTAAGTGCACCTGCTCTGTTGTTCGCTTACAGAGAGAGCATACATATATCACTTGATGACTCTGTCAGAATTGTCCAGCTTTGTTAGTGTTCTTTTTTTTTTTTTGTCTTTGTTAGGGTTAATGAAGCATATGAAAGAAATGGCTTTGGGTTGGTCGGTTGAGCTACAAGTTAAAGCAATGTGTGTGGCTGCGTATAAGCTAAATAGTGACCCTCAACCTATTCATTTCCTTGCTGCAAAACAGGTTTTAGGAGCTTGCTGGTATCTTCTATCGATTGAGCGACAGGAAGCATGCTGGAGAAGTGTCTGTAATCTAGAGAAGTTATCTTGTGAGTATGGATTCTTTGATTGTCGTCGGGTGCATGACAGTCCTCATAGGGAATCTTGGTTCAAATCAAGCAACATCACAAACTTTTGCAACCCAGATAATAATTACTATCAGTTTGGAATATATGGTGATGCTTTGAAATTTGATGTTACGACTGCATCATTCTTCAACAAATACTTTTACTGTTTTTGGTGGGGCTTAAGGAACCTCAGGTAATCTGCATTCTAACCTCAGGTAACCCATAGGATCACTGCTAGGATTTAAGAACATCATTTAAATTCCAAACTCAACTTTTTATAAAAAATCAGATATTAATGATACTGTTTTATCAATGCTCCTTAACATCAACCCTGCATGCAGCTCACTGGGGCAAAATCTTTCAACAAGCACTTATGTGGGTGAAATAGCATTTTCCATCATCATTGCAACGCTTGGACTGGTTCTCTTCGGATTGCTTATAGGGAATATGCAAGTAAGTTCTTCACATTTTTATCAATGCCAGATTTCTGTAGCAAATTTAAAATGCCATATGAATCCTCCCATGTCCCAATAACTGAAGTTGCACAACATGTTTAGGTTTGCCTTAACATCAACCCTTATTCAAGTTGCACAACATGTTTAGGTTTGCCTTAACATCAACCCTTATTCTTACACTTCTTTCCCAGAACCGAGAAACTGATGACATCAGAGAATTCAGAAAATGCCTTTTAGTCCCTTTGCATTGCTTTCGTTCTCTGAACTGCTTCTTTAAATTCTCAGAAATCCTTGGGTTGCTACACTACATGTTATTCACTACTGGTATACGTTGTACTTGCAGACATACCTACAATCAACAACAGTTCACTTGGAAGAGTGGAGAATCAAGAGAACTGATACGGAACAATGGATGCATCACAGGCAGCTACCGCATGAGTTGAAGCAGTCTGTTCGGAAATACGATCAGTATAAGTGGGTGGCCACTAGGGGCGTTGATGAGGAAGCTGTTCTCAAAGGCCTGCCCATGGAACTGCGAAGAGACATCAAACGCCATCTCTGCCTTGATTTGGTTCGGAGAGTAAGTCACTGTAACGAACATTCCTTCATGCACAATAACACTTCAACTCAACAGGGGTGTTGCTTAATCTATTCGTAGAACTAGACATGGATGATGTGGTTGAAAAGAAAACTTTGTAATAGCATTGATAGGACAGAATAACTTCTGTTGGACCAGTTTAATTGACAGCAGAATCGATTACTTAACTCTGAAGAGTAATTTAATTCAAGTCATACACAGCACAAAAGGCAGAAATTGTCTTTTATCTGATTAGATCTTTATGCAGCGATTCAAGGTGGACCTGGACCACATAATTTAGAATTTAAGTACTCAGAAGTGCATTAACGACGAGGAAGTTAGTGGTTTGTGCCTACTATTATTAAATGATTGAAATGTATTTCCTTATGAAATACGCAGGTTCCGCTATTTGATCAAATGGATGAAAGGATGCTAGATGCAATATGCGAGAGGCTTCAACCAGCGTTGTGCACTGAAGGCACGTTTCTTGTGCGTGAAGGTGATCCTGTCAATGAGATGCTGTTCATAATTCGCGGCAACCTTGATTCCTACACAACTAATGGTGGCCGAACTGGATTTTTCAATTCCTGCCGCCTTGGTCCAGGTGACTTTTGTGGTGAGGAACTATTGACATGGGCATTAGACCCACGCCCAAGTATCATCCTCCCATCATCTACCCGCACAGTTAAAGCTATTTTGGAAGTAGAGGCATTTGCCCTCAGTGCAGAAGACTTGAAGTTTGTAGCATCGCAGTTTAGAAGACTTCACAGCAAGCAACTAAGACAAAAGTTCCGGTTCTACTCACACCATTGGAGAACATGGGCTGCCTGTTTCATACAAGCAGCATGGCGCCGGTATAAGAAACGGAAGGAGGCGACTGACCTCAGAGCTAGAGAAAATCCAACAGCTGCCGATCCTGCATTAACATCACCAGGGTCTGGCTTATCCATGTATGCAGCAAGGCTGAAAGCAAGCGCTAGAAGGGGTGTCCTTAAGCGTTCCGGCTCAGATTCAAGTGTTGTGAGCTCACTGCAGAAGCCGGACGAACCAGATTTTTCAGTAGATGAGGAATGATTATTACAAGTCTCCCATGCTTGAATGTATAGATTAGCATGTTTATTACAAGTCTTTTATGCTATTATTTCATTATTTGTTCATAAACATTATAAAGCTATATACAGTCAGGACAACTTTGCGAATTAAACATTAAAGCAAGCCATTTTATCATTTGAAGCGATCCATGAATCCTAAGTCGAAGTTGACTTTAAATCTGGTTTTGAAGATTAAAAGGATAAAATCAATTCCTATTTCACAAGTTGTTATGATTTTTCTGGGACGTTGCATTGCAGACTGGTTTTCAAGGTATAGGGACTCATCGTCAACTCTTCCGCAATGATTTTCCTGTTGGAGCCCATTAGGACACTCAGCAAACCAAGTCCATCGTTCTAGTCTAGTAAAGGATAGCTAGTTGATGCATGCTCAATTAGCGATCGGATCAAATATATTTTTTTTTAATGCAAAAAAATAATTTATAGACATTGTCAAACACAGTTTTTAGCAACAAGAAGAAAATTTAATACGTGCATTTAATAAAATAAATAGAGAATTATAAGCATCAATAAATATTAAAAAAAGTTGCTAATGATAAACAATTGAAAATTAAGCTGTAAAATATTTATCAAACTGGTATCTTTAGAAATTCTTTTAAAAAATATTAGCTGGATGTTGAAATTTGGAAACTAAAAAAAATATAAAATCTCCCTAAGCATCACATGCGGTCATTGAAGCAATTGATTGTTTTACAACCCAACACACAGCAATCTTACTCTTGGCAATGATTTTTTTAGTTGGAGCACATGCGGCCATTGAAGCAATTGCTTGCTGTTCTGCACACCACCTCCTGGAAGAGTGGACCATATTGTCTGAAATGGTCTGCCTTTGAATTTGAAATGAAAGGCAAGGTGAATGCGGCCATGTTGGAAAATACAGGGACATAAAAAATCATTGAAAAAAACGGTGCTCTTTCTAACAGAAGGTGCAAAAATGGCTGACAACTCCAACAAAAGCCACGCCGATGCTCAACTATGTGTTTGGTAAATTTAATATAAGCGTTTTTGTAAGAATATATTTGTATTGAAAGATTATTAAATTTAATGCTTTTTCAAACTTTTTTTTTCACATTTTCAACATCAATATATTAAAACTATTCAAAAACATTTAAATAAACATATACGTAGTTCTCTTCACTAGTATTCAAATTAGACGCTTCTGACTTTCAAGATTTTAAGAGTTTGTAAAAGTGTTTTGGTTAAAATAAAGAAGATGGGGAAAAAAAAGTTAATTCAACAATTCTCGGCCAACTTTCGGAGCCCATAATCTTTGACCTAGCATGTAAATTTGAACAAACAAGTTTTGTATTTACGTATCATCTTTTATAATTTCCCAAGGACCATCTTTTTTAGCCTTTGTCTATAATTTGTCCAAGGGTTTCTTTTACTCCAGTCTTTGCTTGTACTTCAAGCTTAAAAGGGAGTGATTGCCTGCCGAGAAAATGACATTGAGAAAGTAAGAGCAATCAAGGGGGAAAAAAAAAAAAAACTCTCCCCCTCCCAACCAAGCCTTTTTTCTTGGAATTATAGAAAATTACGATAAATATTTGATATATGTATCTTATGATAGATCAGTGTGTGTTCATATATATATATATATATATATATATTTGTGTGTGTGTGTTTTGCTTAAAAGTCCATGATTAAAAGGGTCAAATACAAGGTAAAATGCCAAGACTTGATAAAATGCCAAACTCAAGTGACATTACTTCCAGGCCAAACATTTTTCGGTTTAGCTACGGGCTGAGCCCAAGTGCATGTGAGTCTAGCAAGATATCAGACCAAACACTCATGGATTCAGCTACATATAGAGTCGATAATCTTTTTAGGTTCTATGTTGGGTCACGATGATTTGTTTGTTTATTCTTTTGTCTTTTAACATAAAATGTTAAAAGTCAAGAATGATTATCTCTCTGTATCCCTAGGTGTATAAAAGTTTTCTAAGAGCCTATCATATTTCTATCAACATTAATATTGTGTAAGAGATTATCTATCCCTTATTAATATCGTGTAAGGGATATCTATCTCTCAATAATGTTGTGTAAGGGATATTTATCTCTCATTAATGCTACTAGGAGGAGATGACTTTCAAACCTCTCTATTCAAGAAACACAACAAAGTTCAAAGGCTATATATACCCTATAAACCACTGAGGTAAAGGGTACACACTTTTTTTATTCTCTAAAATATTCATACTCTTATTTTCAAAGCATTTACCATACATAACTAAGAACAAACACTCTTGTTCTTATAATTAAAAGCTCATTCTCTCATTTATTGTAATCCCTTATTAAAAGTAATTAACTTTATCACCATAGGGTCTTTGAATCTCACTAAAAGAGACTATTTTGTAGGTGTTAAGTCTTTTATCGCCAACCATCAATTTCGTGAACTATGGAGAATGAAATATTAAAGTGAACATGTGATTACCCCTTATTTAAACACTCAAAAAACCTATTTCCTAAGCATATTAGATATTTGAAACATCACTAATTAGCAAAAAAGATCAAAAAGCCATCAACAATAAGTTTTTGATATCCCTAATCATTATCAATAATAGACAATCAAGATATGTCTGAGATGGAATGCATCACGAACCCCCTACAGTTGTTGGCATAACTACTCTATTATAGCATCAACAACTCTTCAATCAGGTCTGACTCCTCACTAAGATGGTTCTAGCCATTCAAAGGAATAATCAAGCCAAATGAGCATGGTACAATAACTTGGAGCCAGCCTCTATCATGGGTTTCAATGACCTCTGTGTTAAACTTTTATCATTGTTTAACTCTATTATACTAGTCAAAAGAAGCTTTGCAAAACTATAACATCACTCAATCATGAGGATGGTGTACATTTTTATGATCCTGATAATGGTACAAATTAAGTTTTTTTTAGCATGAAGGACTACTTTAATGATCAAGAATGTTCCAAATTAGCTTGGAAGGCATGATCTACTACAAATACTGAACGTGCACTATTTGTAAGAGAATAAAAAAGCTATAAAACCTTTTTATTGCTTTAAGTTAGAATAGGCATAGGCCACCTTGAAGTTATTTTGTTTAACCTCCACAACAACTTTCTCCTTCCTTAGCCATTGAAGGGCATTCTATTCTTCTTGATATTTGGTAATAGCCTTCCTTACATGGTTCCTCTCGGCCATCTAGTGTCTCTTTGAATAGGCACACATCATGAAAGTCTGCCAAAGATAATATAGTTAGAAATAAAAATGATAAAATAAAATAAATAATGGTTATAGCTCTCATTAGACATCAATAAGATATCTGATGGAACAATGAGAACCCTCTTTAGCTGCTTTACCACCTTGAGGCCAACCTCTTTAAGGTCAGACCTCTCACCAAAAATGACTTTCATGGCTTGCCTTTCCTTCTCAGTTAGGGTGAGAAAAGTGAAGGGATTATGATAAAGGACGAGTCTAGTAAAACCATCTTCAAACCTCTATTCAGCTTCTACATGAGCATCCTAGGAATAAGTCCCAATAAATATAGCTTGTACAGCCTAAATTAGAGGTGGAGATAGATGGATTCTCATTATCGAAGAAGCCTCTATAGTCGATGCTAGAACACTAATCTCTATAAGGGTAGAGACTCTCTTTTTACTAAAGTGGACAATAACACCTGCAATTACTTCAGAGGGGTTAGACTTGTTTGACCCCCAACTAGGGAGTACAACTACCCCTAGCTTTAATTTTTATAGGATTTCTAGCTCTCGCCATTGTTTCTTTAAGAATAGAGTCCTTAGGAATAGTAAGCTTATATATGTTGATGGGGTCGCGCATGACTTTCATGGTTTGCCTTTCCTCCTCAGTTAGGGTGAGGAAAGTGAAGGGATTTTGATGAAGGACGAGTCTAGTAACACCATCCTCAAACCTCTATTCAGCTTCTATACGAGCATCCTAGGAATAAGTCCTAATAAATATAGCATGTACAACCTAAATTAGAGGTGAAGACAAATGGATTCTCATCATCGAAGAAGCCTCTACAGTCGATGCTAGAACACTAATCTCTATAAAGGTATAGACTCTATTTTTACTGAAGTGGGCAATAACACCTGCAATTACTTCAGAGGGGTTAGATCTGCTTGATCCCTAACTAGGAAGTATGACTATCCCTACCTTTAATTTTTATAGGATTTCTAGCTCCCGCCATTGTTTCTTTAAGAATAAAGTCCTTAGAAATGGTAAGCTTATATATGTTGATGGGGTCGTGCTCTATCTCTTCTTTAATTATAATTTCAATCTCATAAAGAGATGAGAACCCCTTCTTTAATACAGATAAGCTTCCCTATATAAACCTAGCTGAATTTTCTCCTTATCCTTTAATTGTTAACCCTGCATAAAAATAAACTAAAAAATGAACTTAGATACATGAAAAACAAATGATAAATAAGTTGCATACTTTATAGCGTGGTCTGGTAGTTCCTTTTAGTAATTTTATTGATGCCATATTTGGTTGAGATCGATACCTATACAACACATGATTTCTCCTCATCCAAGCTCAAATGAGGCTTACTATTCATCTTAAAGGGAGGTACCATCAAATAATAAAAGCAACCCCAAATTTGTTGTATCTTATCTCTAGGGTTGACTAACCCATTATACCTTAATAGTAGTCACCTCCACCTCTATGTTTTGACATCGCAGGCTTGCCATATAGAGTCCTCTTCATAGCTCTTGCAGGTCTGTTAGCAAAGATAAAAAAACTAATGTCGGTCATTACCACCATTGGTCCTGGTAACCAGATGGTAACAGGTCTTAACGATGTTAAGAGTAGGCTTGATTCCAACAAGCTTAAAGAATTTATCAAAGGCAATTGGGATTATCCATCCATTAGGATATAGTTGGCATGAACCTAACTCGTAATACTTGAATACTTCCCTTACAAACCTGTTGAGAGTGAAAGTATACCACAACTCATACATGCATATATGGGCTTTAATTTCAAATTGACATTAGGAAAAGCCCAAAATTAGTTGGCTGATACACTCAACCCTAGCAGGAAGTTAAGTTATGTACTCTCTTGACTGCCGACCATTGATAAATGCCACTACCTATACACTTAAGGTGCTAGAGGAATCGTCCTCAGGGGCCTGAGGCAGTCTTTCTCTCCGTTGAGGTTTCTTAGCAATGATGTTGTTATCCATTTTAGGGCCCTACACAAATATACAAAAACGAGAAAAAAAAAAACAAAAAAAAATAAGAAAAAGGAAATATAATTTTTTTTTGAAAAAGTTAAAAAACAATATATCAATGGAGAGAACATGAAAAACACCCAAAAAATCACCATAGACTGGTTGGGAAGAATCAAACAATGTTAGAAAAATTAACAGTCCAATATGGACTAGTGAAGGCTTCTAGAATTGAAAAAATTGAATTTGGTAAGGGAAATTCAAAATTGAATATTTAAAAACTCAATTTGAAATTTGCAGGGTTTAGTTGAATTTTTTGAGGGATTAATTACAAGAAAATTGATCTTTGAGTTCAATTGGGGCTTTAATTGGAAGTAATTAAAGTTTGGAGGTTGAATTGTGAATTTTAAGAAGCTAATTTGGTCAAATCAAGGGGTTAATTGCATAAATATTGAAGTTTCATAAGCAATTAAAGACTTGATTAAAGAAATTTAAAACCAAGGATCAAACTATAAAAGGCACGAGACTTCATAGATTGAAATCAACAAAATCAAAGGTCAAATTGAAGAAAATTAGAAGTTTATTGATCAATTGAAGGTCAAAATACACAAATCAAGAATCAAGAACCAAATTGAAAAAAAAAAACTGAACTTTGGGGTTAACAATTGAGTTTGACATAGGTGAAATTGCACGAAACTGAAAGTTGAAAGACAATTATAAGTGCAATTAAAAGAAATCAAAAGATGAGGGATCAAATTGAAATTGGCCAAATATCAAATTAAAAACCCTAATTTTAAGGTTTAACCTAGACTACATGTCACTCAGATTTAATGAAGTGATTGAGTGACACATCGTTCGACCATTTTTCATCTTCTTCTTTTAGTATTTTTTAACTGATCAAGTAAGCATTTCTAGGTGAATGAATGTGGCATCTCTGACTACCTTAGGGGTTCTAACCACCACCATTCAATTCAGAAATACCTCATCTACAAGGATATGCTACTCCCATCAAACATTTACATCTCGTTTTCTTCAGTGAACTCATTAACATCTTGTTCCTAATCAATCATCATTGTATTTGCAGATTCTGGGCTGATCGAGTTAACACCTTTAAATGAATGAAAATGAAGACACATACATCCAAATCAAGTAAGGTTAGATCCAAACAAAAGGTGTGCACCCCCTCTACAACCTTCAGGTGGTTTCCAATGATGATGATGTCGGAGTTACTTCAATTAGGCTTCAAAAGTGGTCAATTCAGTCAACCATGATCGTGATACCCATTATGCAAAAACCACTTATTTTTCTTATGTATTCACACGTCAAACCTTCTTAGTGGGTTCTTATCAAATGGCTGAAAACCTTTTTATCAAGATCAAAAGACTAGAAATAGCCCATTTCTTTGAATTTTAGCAAAACTACTAAGAATCCCCAAAACCAAAACCACCATTGTAAAACCAAGCCAAGTACAAAACTTCTAATTGTTAAAAGTTGTCCAAAACCCTCCCATTTTGATCAGAGGGTTAAACAATGATCAATCATGATCAATCCTTGATTGAATTCATAAAAAAAACCCAACCAAAACCCTATAAATAGCCCCTGGAATATTAAAGCTTAAAAGTAGATAGAATGAGAGAAAATTCTGATAAAAATATCCTATTTGTGAAAGTTCATGAGTCTAGCACAATGGTTTTTTTAGCTTTGAAATGGTAGAAATTTATGGAGGTAGAGTTTTGCAAAAGAGAACAAAAGAGCAGCTGCCACTATTTGAGCTTAGAAGGTATTAAACCTTCATCTAACATAGCAGGTGATGTCCATAAAGCACACCTCTAGCTATTCCTTGTATTTTTAATGATGTTTTGAGCTTGTTTTAGTGTTACATTGTATCGATCTTAGATTTCTATTAATGCATTAAAATATTGTTTTTCTTTACTTAATTCTACTTTATATTGGTTGTTAATGTTTGCTAGTTGTTTAAAAAATATTTGGATATTTCTTTTGCTGAAATGGAATAGTTTTTGGAAACTGCCAAACATGGCAGTAGGTGTTTTTTTCTAGGCTTGTTGATGCATGTTCTTGGCTTTTATGTCTTGTTTGAGTCTTGTGAAGTGTTAAAGTATCAATTTTGAATCCCACTTTGTTGAATATGCTTGTTGTTTAGTTATGACAATTTTGAAAATTGAAATTTTATGCATGTTTTCTATGATTTGTTGTTTTGTTGTTGTTTGTATGGCAATGTGGTTTGTGTGAACCAAAAAGACTTGGTTTTGAGGCTTGAAATGCATTTTCTGGGTTTGGCAGTGGCTAATGCATTTTTAAGCAAAATCTGGGCTTGTGTTTTTCATCTTTTTCCCAAGAACATTACTTTAGATCTATGATTTGGACCTGTCTTGGTCCATTTCTTTACACTAAACACTTTGTTAGACTTGATTAATTAATAATCTAGGGTTAGTTTGCATTAATAACTATTTTTTATGAGTTTTAATTTTAGAGTTTTGTTTTTTGTACCAAAACCTATTTTGGCTAAATTGGGTTTATTAAGAGATAATCGTTGATGTTTGAGGCTTGATCATGATTCAATGATTGATTCTCAACATGTCTATGTCCTTGGATTCTTCATATTTGGTTGGTTTGAGAGTCACGTTGTTGGGTTCTCTTTTAATGTTCTGTATTTGTTTTTTTTATTCTTGAGTTTTCTGGGTTTTGATCCATTTTTGACAAAAAGAAATTATGTTTTTATGTTTTTGCATGTTTAATCTATTTTGAGTTTTTGTTTTGATTTTGGTTTGTTTTTGGGTTAAATAAGTGATCTTTGGTTTGGTTTATAGTCGAATCAAAGATTTCAAATCAAATTCAGGTCAGACATGTAAAGCTCTGTTTGATTTTCAACCTTCTTGATAAAGGAAAACAGATTTTTGCCAGACAAGGCCTTAAAAATAAAATAAAAGATAAAATAATTTCTTAAAAATATATCAAAAGTTTTTTGCTTATGGCAAAAAATCCTAAAAACTATTTGAGCATTTGTTTTTCTAAAAATCTAAAATACTGTGGTATGTTTTTTTAAAAAACTTGCATGGATTTTACAACAAGTTTATAAAATTCCAAAGGAGTTTGGCCTATATCTGAAAAATATATAAAAAATTATTTTTGGCAAGAAAATATAGTATCCATTTTTAATATAAAGATAAAAAACCTAAAAAAGAGTTAACATCTAAAATATTATTAGAGATAATAATTTATTGTTACTCATTTTAATATAAAGATAAAAAAAATGGTATAGGGGGATCAACATTTGAAATATTATTTGGAGTAATACAACTCATTCACTTCTAATATAAAGATAAAAACTATAATGAGTTTTACCTAAAATATTATTTGGAATGACGCGGTTGTAAAAAAAAATTACAAGTTTGCTTCGAAGGAAGCCTCAAAGATAATTGAGAACATTTGAACCTTTTAGACCAAGTTCTTGACCTAAGAAACCAAGGTTTTTTCATCGTACCAAACCCACTATAGTAGGTTGATAGAAATTCAGACCATAGTAAACAAAGAAAAACACTACAACTTACTATAGGTTAGACGTACTATAAGTGTTAATACCTACCTTTTATGCAACCAGTCCCTTGCCTAGAATCTGTAAAAGAATAGTTAGGGTTTTTAGTAACCATAATACTAGGTGACGACTCCTTATCTAATCAAAGATCTCTCAACCCGCTCGACAAGGGTCACCGTAATATCGCGTTCTCGCGAGAGGGTATGACAAACAATAGGGAAAAAATTTCTTTAACGAGGAGAACTACCTTCCCCCTACCAGAGGTGGGTGCTGGGGTTCCGCTCCCTCTAGTTTTGGGGCCCAATTTGATGGACCCCTATCCTCTGCTACTTCCTCTAGTTTTAAATTGGAACTAGAACTCCTTACCGGAGGCAGTAGTATCTTTATTTTTAGGGTCAAATCCAACTCCTTTTAGGTATATTCTTCCAACTAAAATAGAAAGAGAAATAAATATTTGGTGGAAGATACCTAAGATGACAACTTCTCAGAATAAAACAAAACTATTTTTACAGAGGTTACAAAAAGTGAAAGTAAAAAAAAAAAAAATAAGCAAGAACGATTAAGGTTATAAAAGAAATAACTCTGCACCCTTACCGTTAGATAAATGACTTTTCATGTCATTCTAGTCTCCAAAAATCTACTCAATTATTACATTGAATGTAGTTGTCATTTTGTTTTCCAAGGAATATTTTTTTTTAATGAAAATAAGCCACTTAACCATCTTTTTCAATAAGAATGAGCCGTCTCGTCATAAAAAAATCCCAACAATTTTATATAGGACAAAGAAATCTCACGGGGAATGTAAAAAGTCTCGCATTAAAACATAATTTTTTAAATTTTTATGTATTTAATATGCAAAAACATGGAGGCTACTGATTGATATATATAAATATTTAAAAGCCTAAATTAAAAACCAAAACCACCGCAATAAATACTAAAAGAGTTTCAGAAATTGGCCGGTGCTTGAAAGGAAGTAAAGGATGTTTGTTGACACGTTGATGGGTCAAAACATGAATTTACCTCCGAAAGAGGGACAGCAACAATAAAAAGAAAACAAAATTGGGGCCCAACAAGTTTTAGTCTCAGTCCCACATCCCTCAACACATCACCCACTTTTTATGGACCCATTACCCTTGTCGTACCACAGCTCTTTCTTTTTGGTGTGGGCTTCGTCATTTGCGATGACCCACTTTGACTAATGGCTTGATTAAGGACACGTTTAGTGATGTATATATATTGTTTTTTTTTAAGTATTTTTTATTTAAAAATATATTAAATTAGTATTTTTTTATTTTTAAAGATTTATTTTTGATATCAATATATTAATATATTAAAACGATTTAGAAAAATTAAAACAAAACAAATTAAAAATGTTCTGAAACTCCATTCCAAACACAAATTAAAGCATTGGCAAGAAAAGTTTCACATCAGCAGTAATAAAAAAAATATGACCTAGTAAATCACCTTTTTTTGTTGTTGTTGTTGGTGGTAAGAAGCTAACGAATCACTTTGTTGAGCTCTAATTAGAACTGAAGCATTCCAACGAATTATTCTAGAAAAGTTGGGAACAATGATTTTAAAGCAAGTACTTATGACTTTACCTTCTGGGTTAGTTTTTGGTGTTTCCACAAGCAATCATATTAGCACTAGATAAGACAACTACGTTTGTTTGGTTTAACAAAAGCCAGAGTCATAGGAACAAATCTCTCAAGCACCCGCAATTATGTCCTTGACCATTGACAATTACTTGCCCAACAAAGAGGGAATTAAGTCCTGTTCTTAAAGGTAAAAAAGGAGGTTTCGCTGACCTAATCGTCCTCTACAACCTGTGTTAATAGTCCAAACTGCATCGACGACTTTGTGAATTTACCTCTGAAAAAATGCACTTGTGTTAGAATGTGGCCTTATGATTGTGTTGGTATTTAGTTGAAAACTCTCGCGGCATCCTTTAATGATGGGAAACTTCTTCCTCTTCATCATAATTTCAAACGATCAACAGTTCCTTGCTTCTATATATTGACAAATGTTGACCCAGTACTGATCATCGACTCTTTTCTGGTTTCTTCCTCAACCTCTTGAAAAAGCTTGTGGCTGTAAACCTCTTTTATTGTTTACGTACAAGATATAACCTCGATGTGATTCTTACGACATCTATAGCACTTGGAAATAATACTTGCACCAAATTTTCATCTGGGAGCTTTCATCTGCTTTTTATGCACAGGAATCATCGAAACCAGACCATTAAAACGAGCCATGTTTATTAATAAAAAGATTGCAGTATTGCCATCGTGTTCAAGTCCTTTGTCCAGGTGACAAACATGCAACCTCTCATTCATAAAAGATTTTGCAGCTCTCAATTTCCTCTTCATGGGATTCTGACTCAACTACATGCTACATACAAAGTACCATCAGCTGCTTTAACAAGTTTTATATATGGAGTCCACATGTGATGACTAGCCACCATTCTCTCCAATGGTTGATGCATAGGAATTACACTTTGATTAGTCTCTGGCAGTATTGATCATCCAAATCTATAAAGTTGCTAGTAACGTTTTTCCTCCTTTGAGCAAGGTCAATGGGACACTCAAGTTGGCATGCATGCTTGTGATGCAAAAAGGTAAACTAAATTCTTGTCCTCATAGATCATCAATCTTCCATTCAAGCTCCTGTCGTGTTAAAAAAGTTTAAAACCCTCCCTTTACTATTAATTATTAATTAACTAACAAAACACTGACTTAGTAAGCATTATTGTAAAAAATATTTTATAATTTTTAAGAAAAGCTATTAAAAAAATATAATACTTTTATGAAAATAATTAACACACACACACTACTACTTTGTATACATTAATACAATATAAATACTCTTAATAATATCAATGATTGATAGTATTAGTGTTTTGTTATATATATATATAGACGATTGTTGTTCAACATAAACAACAATACTATATTAGACTATATATATAAAGAATAAAAAAATAAATACATTTTACAAAACTTTTCATGAATGTTAAATATATTTATTAATGAAAAAGAATCATAATGTAAAATCTCATTGGTAATGTGAATTATAATATATAATAATTGATCCTTTTTATGTATAATTTGAAAATTTTCTTGGTTTGATAATTTGAAGTTTTGAAGAATTAATCTTATAGTAGTTTTTTCACTCCATGAATTTATGGAATGGGAATATTACTATCTTAAGGAGTGGGAATAGCTAGAACCCCACACACACACACCGAAAAAAAAAACCTTTACCGTTAAAAAAATAAAAACTGAGGCAAAGTTTCAAGCAACAGTAGATAAAAGTGTAAGGAAATATGATTTGCATTAATTCCTTTTTTATTCTTCTCTGTAAATTTGGATAGTTATAATTTAAAATATTTTTTATTTAAAAAATATTATTTTTATATCATTATATCAAAATTGTAACACCCTCAAATCATAATGTCATGAAATCTCCAAATATTTCTTTGTCAATGTCAAGTATTGGGTAATATGTCTAAATTTATGGGATTTTTTTTTAAATTTCGGCAGATTTTCCTCTATTTTTGTTGGTACTAAATTATCGACAACACTTCTATTATATGTTATTACGATGTGATTTTTCGTTAAATTTCTGAATTTCTTTAAAAATTCTGAAATTTTAACGCAAGATAAGGCATCATATTAAAAAGTTCCACGTAAATTTTCAGAATTTTCTGATAACCTAAACAAGAGTTATGAATTTTTTTGTTTTACCTAAAACTAGTTAATTTACGATTTTTCGACCGGAGGTTTTAAAAAATGATTTAAAAACATAAAAATATAATTTTAAGTAAATTTTTTTTTAAATTTTTTTAAGAAACACAATTTCAACCTATTCTTTAAATATTGCTATATAAAAATTATCGATAGCTTTGCTTTGTTCTGTCAACAATTAAAGCTTTTCTTTTTCCATGATCTTGTAGAGCAATATTCTACTTTACCTGTCGAGAGAACATTTCATTGCACATAGAAGTCATGTTCGTAGCTAGAGTCAATAATAATCGTCATTAGAAGTTAATATTATATATATATATATATCCATGCACCGTTTAGCTAGAGTCAAGGAGACTTCATTTCCGTTCACATGGAGCCTGGAGATCGAAATATGGAGTCGTACTGATCATATGTTGATGGTGATTTCTTATAAGAATATATATCAATATTTAAGGTTTTTATCAAATAACCATCTCAACCTAAAAATTTAAACTGTTAGGTAAGGTCTCAGAATATAATTTATATTATTCTCTAACACACCCCCTCAAGTGAAAATTCTTTGGGCTTGAAACTTGCACAAGTTCATTTTATCTTGTGCTTAATTTTTATCAAATAAATGGAGATGATGAAATTCGAACTCGTGATCGCTTGGTCATCAAGGTTCTGATACCATGTCAAAAAACTATCTCAACCCAAAAATTTAAACTATTAAATAAAATTTTAGAATATAATTTATATTATTTTCTAATCATTTAGAAGGATAGTTATCTCCATGTATTGGACTGGCATTGAAGTCATGACAGAGGGAAAGAGAGGTCTTTCAATGTCTGGGGGTGCGGGAGACAAGCACTCCTGCAAGTTTTAAAGGGAGCAGAACATTTATAGCATCTCATGTTTCCATGTCTCCTCGTTTTTTTCTCTCTACTCCAAAATGATATGCTAACTGTTCCCTTACTGACAATGATTTGTCAATTTGAATTCATAAATTCAAAAAAATTAATGTGTATGAATTAAGTTAATAAGCTGTAGCTAAACTGACATCAATACCTCTTCTTCTATCAAATAATATCGAGTTCAAGATTTTTTATTGTAAGAAATAAAGTTATGCATATATGTGCATATGGATCGAAAAAAGAATGTGTTTTATTACTAGTTTCAAGTATGCTTATGAATGAACCATCTAGTAGGTGGTCTATTGATAAGAGTTTTGGACTAAAAAGTTTGCTCCTCTTATAGTTTCAGGTTCGAGTCTTGTGGTTACTAATATGATAGCCACTAGAGGCTTACATGGTCGTTAACTTCAGGGCTCATGGGATTAGTCAAGGTGCGCATAAACTGTCTGGACACTCACGTTAATAAAAAAAAAAAATTGAATGTATCAAGAGTAAAAGACATTATATATTAGGTATAACATGGGTTTTTACTTTCTCTTCTTCTCGCATAAAATAGATGAGACCCATCAAAGTCACTGATACGAATCTTATCTAGAAAACAAATTGTGATGATAATATTATATTTTTCTTTTTTTTTCCCTTATATTTTCAACT
>Ga0307514_10002051_pt1 | contig 21764 bp, 22 predicted proteins | sample 16_EM_MG_FD_203088 | JGI IMG/M metagenome (GOLD analysis project Ga0307514, IMG submission 203088) | Populus trichocarpa ectomycorrhiza microbial communities from riparian zone in the Pacific Northwest, United States - 16_EM | ecosystem: Host-associated > Plants > Roots > Unclassified | place...
GTTTCCATAGATCTCAACTTAGCTGGAATGGGCTCTCACCACTATGCTTGCATGATAATACGGGATTGCCAAAAGCAGCTAGTATATTACTAGCGATCGAATGACCATGCCCGATCGGATCTAGGGTCCCGATGGTACGGTACATACGCTGAAATAAATACGCTTTGGGGACAAGAATAAGAGTCTGGGCACGAGATCACCTTGTAGCTGCAGTACCTAGGTAGCCTCTTCGAGGGGCTTGTGTCAAGGTAGCCAGAAAATAGGTATTTACGGGTACTTGCAAGGATACTTACTTACCAGTAAGTACCAAGCCCTAAGATTTCGAGGTCTACACAATGAGTATAATACCCGTGCACTACCTACGTCAAGCGGTAGAGAAGTGCAGTCATAATTTCCTAATTTGGTATTGTAGGATACTGCATAGGTACAGAGTACTGCCAAGACACTAGATATATCCAATTTATCTCACCTACCCTCATTCTGAGGAAAGATGAAAGGTTACCGCCTGCAGTTGTATGGGTGATACCTCCCTAGGCTCTGGGCACCTGGGCTTACCAGGCGGAATGTTCTATTGTGGTAGGGGTGGGGAGTGCAGCTTTTTGAGGGTTTCGTGAGAGTAATGGCAGTTGCAAAGAAAAAACACGGGGTGATGGGAAGCTCAAACTAGCCCGACAGAAAAAGAATGAGGCTGATCGAATGAGGCAGATCAATAACTGTGGTACAGAATTGTCGGTGGAGAGTTAGCAAAAAGACCCTTGGGATAAAGGAAGGAATCCTCTCAGTATTCCAAAGATAGGTACGTGCGAATAAGCATGTTATCTCCTATTCTAGTACCTTTCTTGACTTTTCTCAGGCGATTTATCTTTTGAACAGGTTTCCTGCTCCCAGTACATTATGCTTAGCTGGATAGTCTAGGAAGCACCGGCGTCCTAACTACGTTGCACTTGCACTCTAAGGGATTTTATAACCGGGTAGGTAGATGGGGCTCATAGAGCTTCAACTACTTAAGTAGCTGGGAGGCTGAATTAAGTATTTATTTGGCATCAAGTGGGAGGTGTGCATTACCCTGAATTGTAAGATTACGATCGCTAATTGCGGAGGTGATAGTAGAAGATATATTCGGTAGCTATAAGCTATTGCGTCTCGAGATTATTCTTGCTCGAGACACAGAACTCTAAATACATGTGGAAGTCCAGCGCTTATATCCTTCCAAAACAGCCACTTTGGGATACTAGTTCTGCCACTTCGGGTTCCCTGGTTCATATCACGGATTTCTATCACGTGAGCGAGATATGCATTGCGATGCGAGGTTATCTCCTACAGGAATTTGACCTCACTCGTTGAATAGGTGCAGTATCTTTCACTGAGATTGAAGCTATACGTACACATACTGTGAGTACCTACGGATTTACTTTACTAGAATACCAAAGATCTTGATTACAGCGGACTTATATCTGCCTGATACCCAACGAGCTGTTTTGTTTATGGACATTGGATATCCCCTGCATGTTAACTTTAGCTCCCACGTCGTTATAAAAGAAAACCCAATCGACTTTCACACATCAATTGCTTCTTCCCCCTCTGCCCAATGCTTAGGTGGAGGCCGGTGCCCGCCAGGCAGCCTTCTCAACCAATTGGGCTCAAGAATATATCCATAAGTATGTGCAACTGCAATTGGTTCATCGGGATTTTTTATATACAGCACTTAGGCCTGGTAGAATATGGCTGCATAGTAGAGGTGCATGTGCTACATACCCGATTATGCATTCATACCCGCATATGCTACCAGACATACTATTCCCAAAACGGAAGGTAGGACAGCATTTGTTTCCTACTTGGTGCAAACATCCAGCCATCTCGTGCGGAATTGGTGCTGAGGAAAAGGTAAAAATTTGGAGAGAGAGCCAACATTCGATAGCAGAGTTCTGGAAGGGGATGGGCATTGGCGTGCGGGCTGGTTGTTCCTGCATATACGGATGCTAGATGACGAGGTAGCATGGGTGACAGAACGGAGAGACAAGGATAGATATGCACATGTACCTGCTTACCTTCCCATTATAGCTCGCGTACATAAATAATTGCTGGGACCTCACAGGTATCTACCTCACCCGTGTGTTTCCTCTCCTCAACCGACGTGAGAAGCCTTCCCAGCCTATGAGAATTGATATTATTGCAATCCCCTTTCCTCCGCCGATATAAGTATATATACCAGGTTAGCCTCGCCACCAACGTATAGCTATACTTAGTACTAGCTTAAGCGAGCAGCACTCACCTCACCTCTCATCCCTATCACTTACAATGGTTTACCTCACTCTCTCCCCATCCCTCCTCCTCCTTACCCTCTCCTCCTTTGCCACCGCTGCTCCATCCTTCCAAAAGCGAACAACACCCGAACCGACTTCTGGCTTCGTCAGCCAAACCATCTGCAATTCTAAAACTTACACTTACCGTGAACTCGCTGGGTTTGGTTTCGTTCCGTCAAACTTTAGGGACAAATTTGGAGACACAGTGAGCTTGGGCTCGTCAATTGCGCTTGAGCGGAAGAGCTGGAGGAAGAAGATGCGGGCGACCCTGGCAGGAGCTGCCAGGGGAACTGAAACGTATTATGAGGGGACGCTGTGGACAATGCCGGATCGTGGATGGTTTGTCCTTCCATTCTCATGCTAATATAAGCAATAGGAATGCCATGACTGACTGACACTGCTTGTTGTAGGAACACTGAGGGAACAAGTCTCTGGCAACCCCGGCTCCACAAATTCCAAATCGAGTTCACCCCCACCCCCGCGAACGCCACCTCCCCCTTTCCACCAAACATGAAGTTCCTCTACCAGGACACTATCCTCCTGAGTGATCCATCTGGAGAGCCAATTTCGGGGCTTGATCCCACTACCGTCCTTAGCTACACTGGATTCCCTGCACTCCCTGCGGCGAAGTATCTTGGAGATGGATTCGGCGGCGCGGGGCAGGGTGGCGTGAGAATGTCCATGGACCCGGAAGGGCTAGCGCTCGACACTCTGGATCATGACGGGGGATTCTGGATTAGTGATGAGTATGGGCCGTATGTGTACAGATTTGACAAGGCAGGGAAGATGGCTATGGCGGTGAGGCCCCCAGAGGCGTATGTTCCAAAGCGCAATGGGACTCAGAGGTACGTTATGGAATTCCTCACCCCCGTCAAAATTTCATAGGTGCTAATGAAATTTGTATACAGCTTTGCGTCAAACAACCCACCCATCTACAACCCAGAACTCATCCCTGTTCCTCCGAACCCAGAGTTTGGACGCTCCAACAATCAGGGTTTCGAGGGTCTCACCATCTCTGGGGATGGAAGGAACTTGTATGTGATGCTGCAGAGCGCTACGATCCAAGACGGTGGATTGGGCAAAACCACGAATCGATATACTAGGATGCTGAAGTACGATATCTCCCAAAAGGGCAAGGCGAGACTTGCTAGGGAATATGTCGTGCCATTGCCACAATACATTGATGTTAGTACCGTTTAACTTTTATGCCTTCCCAGATATTTGTATACTGACCCTCTCCTCACCTGATAGCCCACCAAGGGACCCGGCAGCAAGCCCCGTACCGCCGCTCAATCCGAGATCCACGCCCTCGGCAGCGACCAATTCTTTGTGCTCTCTCGCGACAGCTTTGGCCGCGGCACAGACCTTACCACCTCTCAATACCGCCAAATCGGCATTTTTGACATTAGCTCTGCAAGCGACATCAAACCTCGCAACCTCCAAACCATCACCACCACCCCCACCTCCGGTGTCCTCCTTTCCAGTATCACCCCAGCAAAGTACTGTCCCTTCTTGAGCTTTAATGTAAACTCGGAGCTCTCCAAATTCGGAATGAGGAACGGCGGGGCTGACGATGAGCATTGCCTTAATGAGAAGTGGGAGAGTATTGCAATGATGCCTGTGGATGGGGAGGATGGGGATGATGATGAGTGGTGGGTGTTGAGTTTGTCGGATAATGATTTTATTACCCAAGATGGGTATATCTCGACCGGGGGGATTAGATATGTGGATGGTTCGGGGAAGAACTTTGACAGTCAGGCGTTGCTGTTTAGGGTTAAGTTGCCGAACCACTCGAGGATGTGAGCAGGTGGAGGTGGCCAAAGTCGGGGGTGATTACCAGTGGTAGCATGGGATTGCTTTGTGGAGAGACCTGTGTGTCTTTAATTGGTATGTTTTTTTTTTTTTTTTGTGAGTCTATGCGTCTGTCCCCCGAAGGGAGCCATATGGTACAGTATGTAGTCCATAGTGCCTTGACTCCTTGGCAGTGGCGAGTATGGCCATTAATTCTGCTGCGCCCCATTATACAGCTGTATGAGGAGCAGATTATTCAACAGAGGCGGCGGTGCACTTGTCTATAACATTATAAATACAGTACATACATGTGCAGTATACAATTTCATCCAATTTACAAATAAGGATGTAGTCCCAATCTCTATATTTAGCAAAAACTAGCTGGTTTGGGGCACAACAGCACCAACGAAATTGCATCGAACCTAGTTACGCTGTTATGTGCCGTATAGATACATCGAGTTATTGCTGATCACACGGCACCAGATGCAACGTTTCAAGGGGCGGGGAGTTGTTCAATTGCGATTGATGAGTGCGCCATGGATCAGGTGGCATATTTAAGTAAGGGTTACCTACTATATGTATGTACTAGTACATTCAACCAGACTACGGTAGATACACTGATACTGTGCCCGTTTGGGGTCACGTGCTCCAAAGAATTTGAAACATTCCATCCACATTCCATGTGTTGTATGCATATCGGGATCGGTGTACCTACATTACATACAATGTAGACCCGTTGTACATACATTTAACGTATGGAAACTGAGACTAGTGACATCACAATGGGTTTGGTGGAACCTGTAGAGTAATATACCCGATATTAAACCCCATATCGGGATCGACTGGGGGCGGAGCAAGCTCAATGTATTGGACATACTGTACATACTTTATGCATCTATTATTGCTCCAATATACCACATATAGATATACTACCAAAGGATCCATTTATACCCCCCAGCCATTCATTGCATGAATCGACGAGAATATCCCATTGCATGCTTCAAGATCAACACAACAAAAAGACTCTGCTCACGCGCCCCCCCCAACCCCAACCCCAACCCCAACCCCCACTCCTACCCGTCGCACCCGTACCCGTACCCGCACCCCCACCCCCAACGCCAGGGCACAGCCTGCTGCATGTGTCATTTCCCCTATACATCGGAGCTGCTTGCTGAACGTCATATCTGGTACCTCCAGTACGGTATGTACATTACCTAGCCCATAACCAGACTTTCAGATAACTGTGCCTCCCCCTCCCCCAACAACAACTACCGTACACACACACAACAAGAATCGTTTTTGGCTCGAAAATTCTAGTGTCGCATTTATTTGCTTTTATTTAGATGTTGTGTCGTTTTGCGCGCATTCTATGGAACTATCCGTATATAGTGTCCTGTTAGCGGCGAAGGGATCGACGGTTCACACGACGCACGGGATCAACAAATTGGAGGCGTAGCGCTAGGTTTAGGGAAACAATAGTCTGGCGGGGAAATAAGAACTTTAGTTAGGGTTTCGAGTGGACCCATAACTCTACTGAAGGGCATCAAACAACATACAAAGACCAAGAACGACCATAACTTTGGCACGGGCACAGAGGCTTTGACATATCTGAAATCTAACAGACCATAGTAGCTGGGAATCATGATATCGATTCCTAGGTTCCTTCGACACAGGAGTAGTGGTAGTATTGGGCCGCCCCTGGGCGGGCATTCACATAATGGCGGGACCCACAGTCGCCACACCTCGAGTCACCATCACAGTCTCCACCGACAGAGGTCTGGTTCAATACCAGTACCTTCCACAGGTGCAGAAGCAGCTATCAGTGCAGGCCGCAACTCGAGGAGCTCGAGTACCGCAACACAAGCACCACCACGAGTAACGACATCAACCCCAACCCCAACCTCAACCTCAACAACCACGTGCTCAAGAGTGACAATCCCCACGCCCACCTCCCCTCTCACGCCCCCCACCACCCCACCCTCGCCCCAGTTCACCCTCCTCGCGCATCACGCTCCCCCAACCTGGACCATCGCCCTCCTCCTCGAAGAGCTTGGCCTCCCATACGCCATCGTCCCCGTCGGCGTCCGCGGGGCAAACTGGACAGATTTAGACTTCCTTGGGCTCAATGTCGAGAGCGATATGCGGGTTCCTGCGTTGGTGGATCACTCGAATAGGGACTTGATACTGGTGGAGACAGGCGCGGTGGTGATGTACCTGGTTGAGAGGTATGGCCAGGTGAGTTCGAGGGGAAGGGGGGATATTGGTAGATCTGGCCAACTGTGCCCGCAGGATGAGGAGGGAAAGGTACTAGCGAGGCAGTGGCTGTTTTTTGGGTTGACTGGTACGTGCCACATAGGCTTAGGTATAGAGCTGGGTAATCAAGAACTAACCTCGGCCCGCGCCCACAGACTTCTCCCCCGCCTTCACAACCGCAACTCACTTTCTTTATGAACATCCACAGAAACTCCCCACAGCCATAACCCACACCACGACCCTCGTTCACCGCACCCTCAGCACCCTCGACTCTGCCCTCTCTGCCTCAAAATCAGGTTACCTCGTCCCAGGAGCCCAAGGCCCGACATATGCGGATTTCGTATTCTGGAGCTGGGGGTGGGTGTATGAGAGTGGTGGATTCCCGGCGTTAGTGGATGGGGATGGGCATGGGTATGGCAGTGGGGGCGAGGGCAGAGAGGGCCAGGCGGATTCAGAGGGGGGAGATTGTTGGCAAAGATACCCCAACGTGGGAAGGTGGCTGGCGAGGATGCTTGCGAGGGAGAGTGTGAGGAGGGTGGTGGTCAAGTGGGAGGAGTTGAAGTTGGAGTATGTTTAAGCCCCAAGGGGGGGACCGTATGGTATATGGGTGGGAAGATGTGGCGTTTGAGTTGTTGCAACTGGCGTGCAGAGATGTGCAGGTCTTTGCTTATACTCTTTCTGCTTTATGGGGCCGACTGGGGGTATCATGATGGTCATCTTGGGCGAGTGTCTACGCATGGGTGTATACATACTTTGTTGGTATTTGGTGGTGGGCTGGGTCATGGTGAGAGCATCATAACATTCATATATCGGCGTTGATAGTTTGCATTCATAAATCTACTGTGTTTTGGTTGTGTGGTGCTGTTGTGTATAGGTATATTACTGTTATGTACATGTGTATGTAGCAGGCAGGACGAAAGTACATTATTTACAGGTACATATAGCCAACTTACAAACTCTGAGTATGGTGATAAGAGCTGCATAGATGGGTACCTACAAACATAAGTAGGTTAATATAAGAATGAAAAGCCGAGTGGGTCAACGCCTTTTCAGGGCTCACAAGAGATATTCACTGAGAGGGGGGGGGGGGGCGCTATGTACATACAGTATATATCTAATAGCTACGGGCTGGTGGTACAGTATGAGTAGGGGCTTGGCAAAAGATTTCTTTACATATAGATGGATGTACAGTACTTTCGCACAGTACAGCAGGTATGTACCTCCTGATTGATGTACTTGTATATACTGTAGGTGGTGTGTGTGCGTGTGTTTGCTGGTATATACATGTACTCCATAGGGGCTCTGATATTGCGGTGTCACTGTACTGTACAAAAATAACTCTGCCGTTACACACACACACAAAAACAACTATATATATACACCACATATGCTCACCGCCTTACAGATATGGAGGACGACTCGGACCACTTGCTTCTGCACCAGAAATACCCTTGGTGGGGCGCGCAGGGGGGGGAGCTTTACTCGGTTTGTATCGGCATCGACCCGGCCATCACTACTCACCCCGTCCCGATTACCCGCGGGGATAAGGAGTAGGAGGAGGGCAATTAGCAGTATTCACACTATGCCACCCGCGCTGGAGGGTGGTGGGATACCAAGTACTACAATCACCGCAGCAGACACCAAGGCAACAACGGCTGCGCTTGGGCTGCCTCCCCTCCCAATCTTCACCGCCCTCGCCTCGCACCCGGCTTCCAAGCCCGCCATCATCGACTACCAGGCTGACTCCGCCGGCTCAACCCCCCCACAGCCGCACACCTACCACTCCCTCCTCAAATCTACCTCCCTCGGCCGCCTCCACCTCCTACAACTCTACGGGGGCGGCGGCGGCGGCGGCGACGTCGACCCCCCCCCCTCTCTGCACGGCGCACGCGTGGCCTTTCTCGCGGCAAACTCTTACGAATGGGTAGCGACACTATTTGCAATCTGGGCTGCGGGGGGCATCGCAGTGCCCCTGTGCACGTCCCACCCAGTCAAGGAGATGGCGTATGTAGTGGCTGATAGCGGCGCGGGGTTAGTTCTCGCTACGAGGGGGTTCCTGGACAAGATCGAGGAGGTTGTTGGGGTTGTCCGGGGGGAGGAGAAGGGGGTTCGAATTCAAGTGGCCGGGATAGAGGACCTATTCACCACCACCCCTCTTCAACCAACCCCCCCGCCACAGGATTTAGACGTATGGCTCAAAAAACGGGCATTGATCATATATACCTCTGGGACCACGTCCCTGCCCAAGGGCGTCGTCACCACACACCTCAACCTCACGACACAGTCGCACTCTCTCCTCCGCGCGTGGGAATACTCCCCCACGGACCACCTCCTGCACATCCTACCCCTGCACCATGTGCACGGGATCCTAAACTGCACGCTCACCCCGCTCCTATCCGGGGGCACGGTCGAGTTCCTCCCTTTACCCTTCAGCCCCGCAAAGACCCTCATGCGGCTGGCACAGGGTGCTCGGGGGGAGAGGGAGAAGGTTACACTACTCATGGCGGTCCCTACAATCTACGCGCGTCTATTAGGAGAATACAACTCACCGCTTACGACACCCCAGCAGAGACAGGATATCACCCTGGCGCTCAGCGGGCTAAGGCTCGCTGTAAGTGGGAGTGCGGGTCTGCCTACATCGGTAAGGACCGCGTGGAGTGGAATCTCCAATGGAGGGACTCTACTCGAGAGATATGGCATGACGGAGCTCGGGATGGCGGTTTCGTGCGGGATAGATTGTGCTTTGCGACCTGAGGGCGCGGTGGGGTGGGTTCTGCCTGGGTACGAAATTGGCCTGAGATGTATCGATGAAGAACCACAACCACAACAACCCGTACAAACCCCTCGAAAAATAGCCGATGGCGAAATCCTCGTGCGCGGCCCAGGTGTCTTCATCGAATACTGGAACCGGCCGCGAATAACCACCGAGAAGGAATTCCTACCAGCGGGGTACACCCCCGGGCTTACCCTCACCTGCGCCACCTCTCCTTTCCCGCCCCTACCTACCCCTCCATTCCGCACCTCCACCTCCACCTACACCTCCACCTCCACCTCTACATACCCATGGTTCAAAACCGGAGATTTCGCCCGCCTCCCTCTTCCCCCCTCCTCATCCCCCTCCCCCTCCCCCTCCATCCCACCACCCCTCACCATCCTCGGAAGACTCAACACCGACATCCTCAAATCCGGCGGGGAGAAACTCTCCGCTCTCGAAATCGAGCACGAGATCCTTCTGCTACCCCTTCCCATCCGCGAAGCCGCCGTTGTTGGTCTCCCCAGCCAGAAATGGGGGGACCTTGTTGCCGCTGTTGTTGTCCTCGATACCCACTCGCAGGAGGAGGAGGAGGAGGAGGGGGAGGAGTGGCTTGAGGAGAGAGTAGAGAGGGAGGTGAAGGCAGAGATGAAGAAGCGGGTTGCGCCGTACAAGGTGCCAAAGGTGGTGAGGGTCGTGGAGTCGCTGGGCAGGAATGCCATGGGCAAGGTCACGAAGGGGGATTTGGTCAAGAGGGTTTTTCCCGAGTGGAGGGCCGATGAGAATTAGGGGACGATTTTAATTAATTAAATCCAAGTCCTTATTTGCCTTTGTGCGTTCCAGAGAGGCTGCGCATCTAGTAATGGGTTTGTTGACTTACGTACAATATATATACTAGGAGTTATTAAACCTCCCCTTCAGCTTATTACAATCATCATCATCATAACTAGTAAACAATGCCAACACCTATGCAATTAAAACCAAATCCAGCCACCAGCCATACCCAAGTACCGACCGAAGCAAGCAATGCCAATCAAAACAAGACACACATCAACCTCCCATATTACATCCCCATTCTAGCTCTCCTTCGACTCACATCCCGCACTACTTCTTCACCCTCCACCCGCCCATCCCCTCCCCACCCTCCACCCTCCCCTCCCTCACCAACCTCTCCACCAGCTCCGCCATCTCCTCCCTCCCGCACCTGACCCCCCCAGGCACCAGCATCCCCAACATCATCATAATCCGATCCAGCCCCATCGGCCCCGCCGCATTCGTCAACATGCCCACGATAAACTGCGCATAAACCTGCTTCTCCGCCGGGAGCGGCTGCTCTGCAAACTCACTACCCGCATCGGGGCTCGTGTCCATATCCACTTCCGCCACTTCCTCCTCCTCCTCCCCCTGCCCTGCGGTGGTGGTGTTGAAAGTGGTTTGTTTCGTCGGGGTCAAGGGTGGGTCGTCAGAGGTATCATCTAGCCGCTCCACGACGATATACATTTCATTCCCCGCTTGTACAGCACCAGACGATGGCTTAATCTCCCTCAACACCCCCTTCGTCACCCAATACTGCAGGCCCCTCCTAACCAACCCCTCGCTCATCTCCAACTCCCTCCTCAACTCCTTCACTGTCTTCCTCACCCTCTTCCACTTCTCACCCTCTTCCCCCATCCCCACCCCAACTTCATTATCCCCAAACGCATTAATCACCGCGACATACCACGGCCTCGCATCCCTCACCTCCACAATCCTATCCTCCAACTCCAGCTCGACCTTAACATACCCCAATGCATCCCTCCACTCCAACTTTCTCTTTCCATTCAACTTCTCAAACCCGCGCTCGTACCTCTTCTGCAATTCCTCGATTTCCTTTGGTACTTTATACAACTGCTTCTTCTGCCCCGCTCCAGCACCCCATGCACCTCCCATGCCACCCCATCCACCCCCACTAGCACCACCAACAGCCCCGGAAATAGCAACTTCGTCTTTCATCTGTGTCGGCCAGAATAAGTGCGACAAAATCTTTGCATGGAATTCCACCTCTCCATCTTTCGCGCTTGGAAGCCTCTCCTCATTCCGCACGTTCGCATCAGTCCTCGCGCCCACTTGCACGTCCCTAAGCATAACATCGCACCCCTGGACACTCCCCTCACCAAACCTGCCTCTGAGCAGCTCCAGCGTCTGGATCTCTGGCTCATAGCTCTTGACTTCCTCACTAACCCCTTCGTAATCCCTACATTCCAGCAATCTCTCCGCCAGGACCGCTTGAAACTCTTTGACAAAGACTTCCTTACTCTCGTATAAACTAATGAGACTCCCAACGACATCTGTGCCTTTGATGCGGCGGTACTCGGGCCCTGCGTCGATAGGGTCAGGAACCCAGGTCATATCATCGAAATCCAACTCATCCCCTGCCGTGGCAGATTGGCTCGCGGTGGTGGTTGAACCACGGAGGAGATCCTCAGCTAGATCCGATAGATCGTCTTCTTCCAAACCGCGAGTATTACCTCCAGAGGAATGACCACCTTGGTCATCGTCTTCGCGCTTAACAAGAGACGAGTCCCCCCCCATCAGCCCCTTGACAATCACACGAACTGTATCTTCCCGTTCCCGCAAATACCTCCTAATACTCCTCGTGACCCTATCCAACAACACCCCACGGGGATCCAGGACCGAAAACGCGCGAATAAGCGAGATATAGACGCGGAGAATATCCGTCGTGGAGGCCGCCGGGTGCAGAATCCGGTTATTTATTGCCGTCGTAAACGTCGTCGTCAGATGCATCCTCGTCTGCGGTGTAGTAATATATGCACGTAAATCCATCACCCCCCCCAAACTATCCGGCCAATCAACCACAATCTCAAACAATTCTCGGACTCGCAACCTCCCCAGCCTGCCGAGAGCCATCTTCTTCCACCCTTCAATATCCTCCTTCCGCAGCACAACATCACCGACATCTTCCCCCCTTTCGCCATCTGCATTCCCTTTGCGATTAAGAAGCCTCCCCACATCTACCCCTGCCAACGCCGCCAGTGCAGCTAACCCCCCTCCTCTCCGTGTACTTCCAGCAGGGGTAGCCCCCAGTATGACTCCATCAATACTCAGCCTTGACGCCCCTCTCCTCCTCACACTGCCCCCCCCAATTCCCAACTCACTTGCCCTAAAACTCGCTCGGGGGCTCAACACTCTATCCCTAGCTTCCCTATGCACACCACTTTTCCTCCTACCATTGCCCCCATCACCTTCCCTCTTCCCTTTACCCTTCTCATCCCCAATGAGGACAAGGCGAACCAACCCCCCAACTTCCCGTTCAATCCACTCCCCGATCTCGAGAGTCACATCCTTAGCATTTCCTTCCTCATCTTCACTCGCCCAATGGCTAGCATACATCCCCTCAATATACTTTGTGACCAAGACAGATACCACCTCTGCAAAAACCCGCTCCCCACGACGGCCAGACCCCCCGAGATTGAGCGTTTGTAGGTGTGACCAAGCTGTTAGCATGGAAGCTTGTGCGGCGATTTGTTTCTTTGTGCGCTTTATATGAGTAGCGGTTTGGGGGCCGAGGGGAGAGCGAGATTGGTTTCGTGATTGAGGGTGGGATGCGGTTGGGGCGGGTGTATTCAGTGTCATATTGTCATCAGGCTGCGTATATTCCCCCGAGTCGACAGTGATGCTGTCGTCGATAACAATGCTTGGTGCATCCAAAGTACCTGTGTCAGGTTGCTGCTGCTCTTCCTGGCCTTCGTCATCCTCATCATCCCCAGCCAGTCCAGGTGGGGAATTCAGTATACACCCGCACCACTCGATAAAGACCTTGTACACAAGCCTACTCCACTCTGGATCCCGGAGAGAATAACTCAGGATCGAGTTCAATCCCCTTACAAACTTCCCCAATGCAACCTCATCCACATCTCCATCCACATCCACATCCACATCCGCATACCCCACACCAAACTCATCCTCATCATCCTCCGTATCCTCCTCTTCATCAACCCGCAGACTCCCGGGGCTGAACTCATCTTTCCTCCCACCTCCAAACAATGCCTCACTAACTCTACTCCCGCCCTGCCCTGGTCTCGGGGTCATGCTAACTTTCTTAAACACCCACCTCCTCCCCACCCCTACATAGACCTCCCAGGCACCGCGTAACCTCTCTAGTATACTCCTCAACCTCCTCTCCGAAGACTCAACCCTCTCAGTTTCATACATATTCATCAACTCATCCACAGTTTTAGGCTTTACCCAAGCTAAGTAGTGTCGTTTAACTTCCCAGCTATACCACTCAACTAAGCTCGGTACCTTTCTCGCTTCCTTCCCAGAGGCCGCTTCCCCCTCCGCAAACTTTGTCAAAATTGCGCGAATGCTAGACTCCGCACCTGGGTATTTACCAATCACAGCCTCTTTCTGGGAGACATAATTATTCTTGAGCGTAACCCACGGAGTCTCATCCCCCTCTGACACACCTTCAAACTCCCCATCCCCAAACCGCAACACAGTAGTAGCCGCATGCCACGCCCTATCCCAGTCCCTCTCACCTAGAGAATTCGTCCCACAACTTCCATCCCTCCCTTGACTCTGCGTTCCCTGGCTCTGACTCTGGCTCTGTGTACTCCCAACAAAACTCGCCACGGGCGTTGGGACTCCTGCAGCAACAGCATCCGACGGAGGGAATACACTTTCAAAGACCCTCTGCCTCCGGCGGGAGAGCACGGTGCTGCTGGTGGGAGGGTAGGAGTTGTAGTCACGATATGGGGACACGTGAAAAGGTGGTGCGGGTGGGCCCATGGTGGTCGGGGGGGTCGTAGTGTAATAGTAGGGATGTAACTGCGTTAGGCGCCCTTCAACGCAAGTCGTATATCCGGTTCCTCGAATGTCCTCCGATGGATCGCAGACCTCGTAGACCAACTGTGGCCGTGCGATGTGAAATTAGAGTCGTCCGTCCACTCCTAGTACTGGGTTCATCTACCACTAGGTACCAATGCCTCGCATCCCGATCTTGGCACTCCATGTCTCCTTTGAAAACACATTTTGCATTGATTTTAAAGTCTGTTTGTGGTGAAATACCTCACGTGGTACAACTTCAAGTTATCCATCATTCAACAAATAAGTGGACGTGGACAAAAAAATACACCAAACAAACACAACCACAAAGAGATAACGAATTCCATTACAGACGACCCGACTCTCCATAATATCCGCCTAGCCATATTACAGTGTATCACCAATCCCACATTTAATTTTCTATCCCTAAAAAGCCTCAATGGCTTGATATTCCCCAACGCTATCGACCACAAGCGAAAGGAGCTGGCCTGCTGATTCTTCGCTTTTGCCTGCTCAATGTCTCTAGATTCTATGCTTTTCGCTCTCTGCAACACATTGCGTATTAGCCTATGCCTTTCAACTTCTGAACAAAATATAAAAATGGTATCCTACCAAGTCTAGAGTACAGCATGTAAAGCGCCATTTGGTTACATTCTTGTGTGCCTGTGATGGTCACCAAGCGCTCGTTGCTATTATCTTGTGGCTCATTGATTTTAATGACACTACCACTAAGTGACCGAATTTCGTTGATCTTTGCGCCACCCTTCCCAATGATAGCTCCCACCATATCATTAGGTATATAAATCTGCTGCGTGAGTGGCGCCCCGGGTATTAGACCAGCCATATTCCCACCAGCCATTGGCTGGGCACCGTGCGCAGGCTGAGCTCCATGTCCGCCGGGCTGATGTGGCCCAGCACCGTGATAGGCAGGGTTCGCGGAAGTGTCATAGTGGATGGGTGGTTGGGGGGCAGCTTGCGGTGGCTGGCCATGTAAGTAAGGGATTCCGTAGGGGTTCGCTGGAGTTCGCTGAGCAGCATTTGTGTGGCGCTTAAAGGTGTCTGGATGACCATAAGAGCCATAAACTGGCTGAGGAGTGTATGGAACAACCTGCATCCCACCAGGTACAGCACCAGCAGGAGCACCGCTCCTGGTCGCATACGCAGATGCGGCAGGTCCGCCAAATCGCTCGGTTAATTGCTCGACTAACGTGTTTGCAACGTAGTATGTGGCAATGTGAACGGCATCGGCAACACCCAACACAATCAAGGTCCGTTCAGTTGAGAGGGGCATGCATGACTCTGAAGCATTGAGACGAGCACCAGAGGCCTCTTGAATCTCACGTATCTTCGAGCCGGATTTTCCAATAATCGACCCGATCAGAATATGAGGAACAAGTAGCCGTAAAGGATAGGTCTTGGACTGCGGTGTAGAAGCTTGTTCTAATGGCTCGTTATTAAGCGTGCGAATTATCAGTCCAAAAGCCTGTGTCACGTTAGAACGCGAACCAAACTCAACAATTAACAACTATGAAACATACCTTTGCAACAGCGTCTACAGATCCACTGACGGTCAAGATCCTTTCCACCGCCCCCCTTGCGTAGTCGCTGACCGTACACTTTGCAGCAGACATCCTTCTGATTAAAGTCACATTCTCTCCTCCCTTTCCAATCACAGTAGCAGCCTCCTGAGAAGAGATGATAGCCCGAATGTGAATCCATTTAGACTCATCCACAGGGACATAATCTGACTGCTGTGCTTGCTGCTGTGGAGCATCAGGGACAGATGTATCTCCTTGTTCATCTTTAACCTCCGCCTTTGCTTCTTTCTTTGTCTCCACAGCTGGAGTAGTCGGGACTGCCACAGGTGTAGACTCCTCGGACTTCACCTCTGGTCGTGGAGAGGCCGTTTTACTAGCCGACGTTGTAGCACTATTGTCCTTCGATTCTGGGTCTAGAGCTGGCCGCTTAGCATCTGGAGCATTATTCGATGAGGAGTCTTCATGTGCACGCTTGTTTGAAGTTGTAGTGGTAGTGGTAGTAACAGTCGGGGCGGCAGTTGTGGGTGTAGTAGTTGGTGAGCTCATTTTGGCTGTTTTGATATCACGTCTTTCCTTCGCGTTGATTGTTTGATATGTTTATACTTTTCCGTGAATAGGGAATAGAAGATTCTCACACGTCAAGAAGCTCAAACTTGGACCAACAGATCACGAATACTGTTTATATTCGCGCTGACCTTGCAGTATCAAATCGAATTTCTTGTATTTGTTGATGTACACCTTGGGGCAGCAGACGGGGTGGTGCTGTGAATGGAAGCGGGAACGGGTAGCGGGCTGGATTGGGTGAATTGAGGTGTAGTAATTGGGTTGAGAAGCGGGTACGGTGCGGAAGAGAGAGGTGACGGGGTGACTAGAAGAACAGTGGTGGTAATGGTATGGTGAGGGCTCGGGGGAGACGGTGCTCGGAAGATTGATGATGCAGAGGAGTATAATTGAGGTGAGGTGGTGGAGGGAAAGACCAGAGCAGTTAATTTGAGGAAACGGGCTAACTTGCTGGGAAAAATAACCAGTCTTTGTGATTGTAAGATGTGAGCATTGGGGGGTAAAAAGCGCGACGGTAGAAGATCAACTTGAACCTACTTTCTGCCTATTTGTGTTCACGCATGCGACAGACAGACCTGTGTGTAGCTGGCCGAACTGTGAGTATCAGCGTAACAATATGTCGCTCCCGAAGCCGAAGCAGTATAGGTGATGGAGAGGGTGAAGATAACGGGTATGATGGGGAGGGAAGTTTTGCTCCACCAGGAGTGACAGATGACAGTGGCAAGGGAGGTGAAGGGGTGGAAGGAAGGAAGGAAGAAAGCAAAGGGGAGCCTCGTCCAAACTAGACAATGGTACCGGTGCCAAGCCCTTCGCTGATTTGCATGGTTACGATCGATCGACCGCCACAAAATTGAAGCACTCCAATACTGTACAGTATGGTACTCAGTACCTACACAATAGCCACATATTTTTTTTAAATTTTCTTTTCGTTTATGGAGCCTTGGGCTATAAGACAGCCCCACACAATAGCCACATATATGTGCGGGTATTCCATTTACATGCAAATTCCAAATCCACAACCGCGATCATTGGATATCCAATCCCTGTCTCCGTTCTAAAAACCAATATGTGGTAGTTCTGCAAAATACCACACTTAGCATTTGAGGTCAATGCCCCGCATCTTCTCGTCTTCGCGGTGTTCAAACATGATCTGCGCCGCAACAAACAATGCCGTACATGCTCCCAAAAAGTAAAAGATGCCATCATAACCTCCGAGAATGCCGCTAATAAGAACCTTCAACCCGTCCAAGCCGATAGCAAACCCAACGAGGTTCGCTGCCATCATCATGAGGATATTCCCTACAGCACCGAGGGCACAGAGGTGCCGATAGAGCGTCTCCCTGCCCTCAAAATTCCGGGCTGGAAACAATTTCTGCCCAATAAACTCTGGAAGCACAAAGAGCGTAACAAGCCAGCCCCATGCTAATAAGCGCAGAGATATATCATGCCATAGTGCCACAAAAGTAAACACTGCTAGCATATTAAGGATAGGGAATTTCTTGTTACCACCCAGTGGCACATAGATATATCGAATGATCCATCGGTTGAAGCTCCTATGCCATGACCTCCAGAATCCTGTAGCGGAGTAATTGTCACTCATACACCTTAACATGTTTTCTGGAGGGTCTACATTATCGACCAAACTCCATAGCCTGAAGAATCTCCAGGGAATCAAGAGCTTGAGCCATATGATGTGTAGGTTGAAAAACCCAATCATACTCAATTGGAATGGGGTATCTCCTTCCCAAGAACCTTGATCTTTAGTCTTGGAAATTGCAACCACATACATGTAGTGCAAGATGACCTCCATGGTAAATATAGAAACCAATAGGCGAATACCATAACGCACTGTCCGGGACAGACTGTTCGTCGGTAGAGGGTGTCGTAGCTAGGAGTACATTAGTTCCGCCCCCTCCAAAGTGGCTTTTCTTCTTACTTGATCAATAAAGTCGTTAAATGTAATTATTGGTCCAGCAAGATAAAGCGGAGAGTATAACGAATAAGAAAGGTAGTTGAAGAACGAGTAATCCTCTTCCTTGCATGGCGTTTCGATCCGGTCTCTTTCCGAGATCACTCCTCCTTCAAGGTGTCTTTTCTTTTGTGGACCAGTCAGCCCGGATTCGCCGGTTTGACCTTCAGACCACTCAGGCAACTGCCCTCTTGGGTGGTTTGTGACTTATTCCAAAAACAGACACAGCCCAGAGAAAGGGAGGGGAACGGAAAGCTAATCATACCTCCATTACACTACCTCCTTCGTGATGGTGGCTCCAGTAGTAGTCAATATTGAAGCTGACAAGTCGCAGCATAGTGATATTGAAATGGATTTCCCAACGGGGCATGAACCCTCCCAACTCATCCATTGCGTGTCCAAAACCACCCCCTTCGCCAGCTGCTAGCCATGGCAGCATGTGAGCGTACCTGTAGCCTTCGAACATCTCGTTCAAGAATAATATTCCAATGTTGAATGTCCACGTCAGAATGGGATTGGCAATTGTCCCTGCATACTTCATAGCGATGACATAGTTGATAGCCAAGATGAGGAGCATCTTGAATATAGAGAGTCCATGGAGAAATGCTAGAAATATGAAGGAGAATACAAGACCGAAGCCGACTCGCCGGGAGAGCCTCTGGTCGGCTGTCTCTTGAGATGTTCGCCAGAGGTAGAGCTTGTCAAACGCTTGGCGGAGACCAGTATGCAGGAATAACACAGCGAAGAGGATGGGGAGGTTGTCTCTGACGTTCTCATATTGGTTGTCACTATTGTCCTGCTTCAATTGTGAGTACCCGATGAGCTGGAAGACTTGAGCTCCTGCTGGCTGCACATACCACTTTCCGCCCGAATAACCACCCTTTGGAGAGTAACTGCTCGTATTTCTTGTAGTTTGGATGATCCTCTGCAGCAACATATGAGCAAATTATCCTGGTATGAAATAGACGCAGCCTGAAGCTTACCAGTCGATAGCTCATAGGTAACTTTGAACATCAATGGGAGTACGATAGCTAAGAGGAGGTAGTAGGAGTAAAATTCTATGGAGTTCCATTTTGGAGTTCCGGTAACCTCGCGGGGTCGCCTCGTGCTATTAGAGTTCAGACCGGCATTCTGTCTGGGGCGGGTAGAGACTGTTGTTAACCGGGTATCGAGGGTATTCAAAGAGAATAGGTCCTTCAAAAGGGAGAGGAGCAGCATAGCTGCTGGGCGGATTTGTTAATTGCAATGTTTTGAGCGATTGTGAAACGAAAGATGGTAGAATTGGCTGCGTGTATGTCGATCACAGGATATGGAAAGGAGAGGCAGAGCACGTGACTGCCGAGAATGTGCACATGTGACCAACGCGTGCTTGCATCAAAACTGGTAACAAACAAACTCCACACTTCACACCTCTAGTCTGATTCTCCACCTGCCCCACCTCTGCCATCCGCCAATGGCAGCCCTACAGCCCTCGAATGTACCCCCATCGACGTATGAATATGGAGGAGGTACCTGACCGACACCCTGCCTCCATACTGCAACCAAATGGGAGGCTAATTGAGACCCCTCTCGACTACAGATGAGATCTCCGCACTGGTGTTAGACCCTGGCACAAGCTGGACGAGAGCTGGTTTTGCAGGAGAAGACACACCGAAAGCCGTCATTCCGACAGACTATGGAGTGACTCCCGATGGAAAACTTCATTTTGGCGACAATGACGTACATACAGTGCGACCGGGAATGGAGATTCGGAATCCCATGAAGGATGGGGTTGGTATGTTTTACCCAGCCTTGAACTTACCAAATGTACTTGATTCTAACGATACGAAACAGTGGAGGATTGGGATGTAGCACCGCAAATTTGGAAATATGCAATAACAAATCGGCTTACATCTGCTCTCAACGAGCACCCTCTCATTATGACTGAGCCCGCCTGGAATCCTCTCAAGAACCGGGAAAAGACTCTCGAGGTTGCTTTCGAGGACTTTGATGTACCTGCCTTCTATCTCGCCAAATCGGGGGTCTGCTCTTCGTGAGTGTCGACTATCTTGGATTTCTCACTATCATCACTAACATACATTTTCATGCATAGGTTCGGTCTAGGCAAAGCCACTGCCCTTGTCATTGACGTCGGTGCTTCTAACATTTCCATCACTCCCGTGCACGACGGTCTCATCCTCCGAAAAGGTGTTGCCCGATCACCTCTCGCCGGAGATTTTATCTCTGGACAGATCCGAGCACAGTTCGCCGCCGCGAATATCCCCATCACACCACACTACCAAGTTATCTCCAAGACCCCTGTTGAGGCGAACACCCCCGCCAAAGCCAACCTCCGCACCTTTCCCAAGAGTCAGGAGCCCACTGAATCCTTTAAGAAATCCGAGCAAGATCGCGTGATTCTCGAGTTCAAGGAATGTGTTGCCCAGGTGTGGTCCAACCAAGCAGGCCCCTACAACGAACACCTCGCCGCACAGCAGCCCGGTAGGCCGTTTGAGCTGCCAGACGGCTATAATACTATGTTTGGCCCAGATAGATTCCGTGTGGTGGAGGGAATGTGGCAGAGCAACATGATCCTCCCTGACCCCTCAACTCAACTAGACCCCACCACTATCCTCACTATTCCGCAGCTGATTCAGCAGAGCATAAATGCCGTGGATGTCGAGCTCAGGCCTCTACTTCTCAGTAACGTCGTGGTAACTGGAGGATCAAGTCTATTGTTTGGATTTACGGATAGAATTAACAACGAGTTGAGTTCATTATACCCAGGCCCAAGGGTCAGGCTGAATGCACCAGGTATCACGGTAGAGAGGAAGTTTGCCGGTTGGTTAGGTGCTAGCATTCTCGCGAGTCTGGGAACATTCCATCAATTGTGGATAAGTAAGAGGGAGTATGAGGAGCATGGAGCGGGGATTGTGGAGAAGAGATGCAAGTAGGCGACGGGGGACCTTAATATTCTGTTTAATGGATGGCAATGTAAATTGTAAATGGTGCAAAGAAAATGTTGCTATTTGAGAAGTGTACATTTCGATACATTGCACAAGTATTAATAATTTCGCAAATCGACATGGGGGACATCTCATCGGATCGGTTAAGCCTGCCACGTTATTGGGATGCCGATCCCTGCTATCGCACACTTGAGTGGAGCGATCATAAGATTCGGGGGCTGCCACTAAGTACGTACTGTATATATATATATATATATATATATTGAATCGGCTTTGTTTTTGTCTCTCGGGGTGCGCTGCCCCGGCAACGTGGTGTACTTGGCGTACTGTCATACAATTTGGAGTGCCTGGACCTGAACCCCTCCCCCCCACGAGTGTACCCTGCGGCACAGTATTAACTCTTACGACACGACAATATGGGCTGGAGCTGGCTGTGGACTCTGGGGCCCTCCTCCCCCACCACATTCTCCTCGCCCCTACCGGCATCTCTGCCAACTGCAGTTCGAAATGACACCCCACCACCGCCACCACCAGCAACACAATCTACATCTACATCTCTACCCACTGGCCCACCCCCACCTCCACCCACCCCCACCCCCCTCCCCGAGCACGCCCGCCTCCGCCGCCAACTCACCCTCCTCCTCTCTGGCCCCATCTTTCTCTCTGCCAGCATCCTCATCACACGCCGCGCCCTCCGTCGCAAAGCCCTGCAGATGGTCCCCCCCCAGTTCCACCCCAACAATGCCCCCCCTCTCCACCCCCCCTCGGGTGCCCTCGAAGCTCTCGAGGCACTCAACCTCGCTACGCTCAACATCGCCGCCTTCGCAA
>Ga0307514_10002052_pt1 | contig 21760 bp, 26 predicted proteins | sample 16_EM_MG_FD_203088 | JGI IMG/M metagenome (GOLD analysis project Ga0307514, IMG submission 203088) | Populus trichocarpa ectomycorrhiza microbial communities from riparian zone in the Pacific Northwest, United States - 16_EM | ecosystem: Host-associated > Plants > Roots > Unclassified | place...
ACATTTATGCGGACTATGACGTTTTTTCTATGCGCAGTACAATTCATACCTGCTTTTTTCCGTCATTTATCTATCATCCTACGACCGCAAGGGGTGGTCTTATCGCTGGAAGTCCTTTAATTTCGTGGAAACTATATATGTACCCCGGTTGGAGTAAATCTGCGTAGGCAAAGTTTCTGCCGCTTGCGACCGGTGACCGGTAACCGGTAAGTGGCCGATGTGGCCAGGGCGACCAGCCCACACTGTTGGCCTCGCCTCTCAAACACGGTGCCCCCATGGTTGTTGAACGTTTCATCCCAAATACAATACACAGGGTGCAAAGATCTCAGGCGTTGCTGGTGTCACGACTTTATCTTGGGCTACGCGCCCGGGACCTATACCGCGGAGTATCAGCAACGGCACCAATCGGTCAAAGATGCGAGTCCATGCGAAGGTTTTGAGTGGAAACCATTCAAGAGGAAAGTTGAAGCTGTCTCTGATGCTCTGCTCTTCGCCGGTCGTGGGGGATACCGCTTTACTGGACAAAAGTGGCATATATAACAACCGGGTGGGTGAGGTTCGATATCCACGCCGCACCATGTTGTGAAGTCTAGTACATTCGATCGATCAAGGGTGACTTCTAGCTTTCCTCTTATCTCTGCGCTTCCCGTGTTCGTACTTGTTGATATACTTTGGTTTCGAGGGGATCGCCACCTCTGGAGAATTAATTATGGCTGAACCGGTTCCCTCTGTAACCATCTCCACGCGGCTTTGCGAACTATGAGCACCTGTCGCACCAAAAACCTGGTTGCTCCATCATCAATTTTTTTCGCCTTCGCCGAGAGGTATATATAAACTGCCCTATCGAACCTCACGTCCAACCCGCCAACCTTCCCCCAAGCCCCCCAAAATGGTTACCACCCCAGCGGACAAAGCTCTTGCGCATCATTTCGCCGATGAGTACGCCAAACAAGTCTGGTGGTTGGTCGCGCCCCTCTTATTCCTCATTGGAGCCGCCAACTATGGCTCTATTGCCCTGGGGAAGCTGTTCCCGAACAATAAGGGACCTGCAGATGTCGAGGCGGACGGTCGTGTGGTCCGACACGCCGCCTCGATCAGACGTCTCCCCCTCACTATCGCAAACGTCTACAGGGTGCTCGCATTCCGAACGACGCTCGCTATTGGACCATTCAGCCTCAACCTCGCAGAGGTCACCCTTACTATCGCCTATATCGTTGCCCTCTTTGTCTGGACATTCATCAACAGTGCGTCCCGCAGTACCTCCCTCATACATTAACTCACGATCTCACGCAGCCACCTCCCTCGATGGGACGAAATTTGCACTCCTATACTATTCCAACCGCTCGGCGAACATTGCCTGCGGTCAGCTCCCACTTGTCGTTGCCCTCGGCACCAAAAACAACATCGTTGGATGTAGGTTTTCCTTCCCCCCCCCCCGGTTGAAGCGCTGATCCTCACGCAATTCCAGTGATTACCGGCCTCAGTTACGAGAAGGTTTTATCTTACACCTCGTCCCCGTTGTCGCAGTTGAACTGAAAATTGCATCGTAGATTAATTACATGCACCGGATGACCGCGAGGGTGGTGTTTGTTTTGCTCTGGGTTCACGCTGGTAGTAAGGTATGCATTCTGTCTACGACCCACCCCAGGTCTCATCATTCTGAAAACTTCCGTAGATCGCATTGTCAGTTAAATTCCTCCAGGGAGTGCGCCGAAGCGTTGACATTGGCTATTCTGTAGCTTGAAACCAGGAGCTCTCCAAGTGGAACTTATCCAGGCCGGAATCCTCGCCACCGTCACTTTCACCTTCCTTATCGTCGTCAGCTTGCGCCCTATTCGCAAACTTGCCTACGAATTTTTCTTCTTTGTGCATTTTGCCATGGTTCTGTGCGTGCACTTCCTGCTCTTGCGCACCTCCTTGTTGACATGGGTGCCGCTAGTCTTCTCCTCGTTGGTGGTTACATGCACACCAAGGAACCTGGGTAAATAGCGTACCACCAACCTCTTGACGCTTGGTTTCTCACGTCTATCTTCAGGGTCAGCTACTGGTTCTGGGTCTCCTTCCTCATCTGGGGACTTGACCGTCTCGTCCGCTTCATCCGCTTTGTCGTCTTCAACCACTCCTACTTTGGATTCAAGACGGGCTCCGGTACAATGGACGCCAGCGTTGAGCTCCTCTCCCCGCGTCTCGTGCGCCTCCGCCTGCGCAGGCCCCCTCATTTCCACTGGTCGCCCGGTCAGACCGCTTACTTGATCATGCCCGGTGTTTCTACCATCCCTTTCGAAGCTCACCCCTTCACCATCGCCAGCGTTGATACTAGCGCCCACGATGGGGCCGGTAGTAGTGTTACCTCGATAACTGAGAAGGATTCACTCGATGAAACCAAACCCTACTGGAAGGAGCTCGTGTTTTTCGTCAACGTCCACAGTGGTTTCACCAAGAACTTGTGTAATGCTGCTGAGAAGGGCGAGAAGGTCAAGGTGTTTGTCGATGGCCCATACGGCAAATCTCCGGATCTCAAAGACTACGATACTTGCGTGCTTATCGCCGGCGGGTCCGGTGTTTCCTTCACACTGCCCCTCTTGCTCGATGGCATAAGGTTAGTGTGGCCACCATATGCCCCGGGGACGCTATCTCACAATCGAATCGCAGGAATGTTGCTGCTGGAAAGAGCAATGCTAAACGGATTGTTTTCATCTGGTCGACCCGAGACCCAAGTGCGCAATTCGTCTCCTCCACAGAGACATTCCTTAATCAGCACTGTAGGAAATATCCTTTGGATCTCAGAAACCCTTGAAGCCGCGATTAGGCTGGCTCCCTTTGGTCTCACGGTCTCCATCCGGATTTACCTGACCAGTGACTCTGTCTTCCAGAAATGGGACGGCAGCTTCTCGATAACGTCTGGCAAGGAAGATAGCGAACCACAAAAAATTTTCAGTTCCCTATTCGAAAATCCCGCAGTTCAGGTCACCAGGGGGTCTCGACCCAACCTGAAACGGGAACTTCAAGAGGAGGCGGATTTCACTGACGGGCGAATGGGTGTTACAGGTTTGTTTTGTCGGCCATCAATGCATCGATTCACGTCGCTAACCACGTTACTAATCGCGATGCCAACGTCAGTGTGTGGTCCTCAATCTATTACCATTGCCGTCAAGGACGCTCTCGGGTTTTCAATTGCTGGCCCATCCAGTATCATGAAGGGCGGACCCAGTATCACCCTCCACACCGAGGCGTTCGGTTATGCTTGAATTCACCCGTTTTCTTCCCCCCCCCCTTACACTCATTCTTGGTACCCTCACTTATTTTTGGTACCCTTATGCTCATTTTTGGCACCCTCACACTCGTTTTTTGCACCCGACATCGGATTCGGGCTCGATACCTTTTTTGTACGCATTGAAGTGCGGCACCAGTATACAACGTGTATTGAGTACACCTGTAACTATAGATACATTCTCATATGTTCACAGAACGCCCAATTCCTGAAGGTCTGAGTTGATACTCCGGGTGGGATCTGTCGCCGACATTGATACAGAGAGCATGTTACAGATCAGTCGGTCCATTTCGAATAGCTCGAGAGACGGTTTCCGGAGACGATGCGGTGAGGAATGTCTAGAGGTCCTGGGTCCAAGAGTTGAAACCTGTCGAAGGTCAGGACGAGTCTTCGGTTTACGAGTCGAGCTTGATCCGTAGGAGAAATTCCCTCTGCTCGTCGGCAGGGAGTGGTAGAGTTTGGGTTTCGCTCGAATGACGCTCCCGAAAGCCGATGCGTCGAAATTTGATCGATCAAATTGCAGGTTTCTATCTCCGGAGGTCCGAGAGGTAGCCTGTGCGCATGCATTAGGCGGTTGCTGTTGTCGCTTGAAAATGTCGTAAGGGAAGATAGAAGCTCACCCTGTATCCTTCGTAGTTCCGGAAGTTTCTTAGGTTACGTGCTCGCGGCAGCGTGGTAGCCTCTCCACTACGATCACGGAAGCTTCGGGTTAAGGAGTGTCTCCGATTGGACCTATGGATGGGGCTCTCCCCTTCAGATCGCATGGGCTTACCGCCGTCCTGCTCTTCTTCCATCAAGTCCGCCAGACGGGGTTTTCCTCGCATCGAGACCGTAAGCTTCCGGCGATCGTTCAAGGACTTGTCCGAGTCTCTGTGTCGTAGTCCGCGAGATGATGGGAAAGGGATAGCCTGAGCGTCAGGGGCTTGGGTAGCAGATAAAAGTCCAAGCAGCCCCAACCCAGAGTCTCTAGAAGTGATGGCTGGCTCCGCTTCCACCTGTGAGAGTCGTTTATAGCCCAAGACCGCCTCGATATCCTTCCTGAGCTGATCCTCGGTCTTGGTCAAGGTATCCGTGATCTGCATCCCAACCGACAAACGAGAATTGAGATCCACGATGAGCCGAAGCAGTCCGTTTATCTGCATCTTCAGGAGCTCTTCGTGGCAGCAGACATCTAGAGAGCCGAACGTGCTGACAACAACTAGGTCCAGATCTTCGTCCTCGTTCATCAAGGCTACGAAGCGTGGGGGAGGAGTCCATTTGGGTTTCCATCGGAGAGAGCGAAAAGCCAGCTGTGAGCTCCTAAGGAAAACCGGGGTCCTGGGGCTCCGTTGCATATCGAGGCTGGCGGTGGGTATCGAAGGAGTGTTGGGACGAGTGTATACGATCGGCGGCTCAATAGGAGTCGAAGCAGAAAGGAGGGTGGGTGTATTTAAGGCTGTGGTCGTAAATAAATATTATAATGCTACTGGTGAGTTAGATAAAGCAAGGATCTACTAAGCATTGGAAAATGTGAGGTACTTCCACCCATTACAAAGATAAGCTGGTGACAACAGATGCAAAATAAACACAACAAGGTCCCAAAACAGGTCACGGAATCAATCTCTCCTTGTCCCCGACTGTCCGAATCCAAATCTCTCCCGGTTTACTAATGTCCAGTCAATGGCAAACCCTGCGCGACGATGGCAAGCAAGACTCACCTTCTCTCTCGCAAGATACGGTACACACGCCTCCTTTCCTCATCCCTACTCCCCTGTCCCTTACTGTCGTTACGAGCTGGGAAGGCAGAACGGCACCGGCTCTGAAGGTCAGCCAAGCCTTCGTTGGTTCCCTCGGCCTCCACGACAACCGTTCCGTGCCACCCGGAATCGATGTGCCAAGTCTTCGATCCAAACTGGAACGGTATCCTCTTCCCATCCGGTGTGGGATAAATCTGGAATGTTGAGCGGTGTACCCATCGAATAACGGTGTGGTAGGTTCCCTGGGACCTGTAGAATAATCTCCCGTTTAGCACGCTGCGGGACGATCAAGCGGGCTGTAACCTACGTCTCAGTCTTGACCTTATCCTGTAACAGCTGCAGATTCATCGCAATCTCCTCCCCCCAGGGGTTAAGATCGATGTGAATAATCGGGTTTCCACTGATCCTGAGCACCTTATGGAAATACGAAGGTGCGAAAGCCAGAGAAGGGAGGTATCTCGGTAGGTCACCCGAAGTCGAGTATGAATAATCAAGATCCTACATTCGAAACCTCAGGGATACGACACGAGTCCAGAAGCAGAAGACGCTCACGAGCAAAAAGTTCCCGTCCCAGACCATTCTCCCTGCATTTCCTTCATCCCCCACAGCAATATCCCACACAGTGTCACCTGGCCTCAACATGTGCAAAATGCCCGCTCGCTTGAGTTCGGATTCGCACTCGACCACGCTCCCATCGGAAAGCCATTCTTCCTGAGAAGGCACAAAAACCCGGAGCAATGGGGCTCTCTTTGGTTGGTAGATAGGAGAAGCGAACGAAATCCGACCCTTCTGTCCATTAGGCGGTCTCGAAGGCTGACGTTCATAGGACGAAGGCGAAGGAGCTCGACTCGAATTGGTTGACGTCATCCCTCTGATGTTAGTGCGAGATCCCATCATGGGACCGGTTGGGAATTTAGTGATGGTACCCCCATGAACAATGACAGCTTCCGCTTGAGCACGCAATCGGACGACAATTCGGCTATATGCTCGAGTGGCGAAAGACATTGCTCTTGCTTGCTCGGTATGCTTCATCTTCTCCTCTTTCGGCACCGTGGAAGCCCGCGCTTGCAGATAACTTTCTGCGATTCTGGCGCACTCATGTGTCGGCAGCGAAACACCACGCATGTATTCACTGAGATCCTAAACATGCTTGTCAGAGCAATCGCGGATGACAACCAACTAGACTTTACCCGCAGGCTGATCACCAAGGGTTCATCCTCTTCCCAATTCCAACGAGCGTACCCAATCGTGGAGAGGTATCGCTCTAGTACTTCTTCCTTAAGCTCCTTAACACGACCAAGTTGCGACCGCAGGCTCTTGCTGACTGACTGGAGGACACACCAGTCGTAGAACGACAGGTAATGCAAAAGCGCGCGGAATAATTGAGGGTGAAGGAGGTGCAACTCGAGTGGGTAAAAGTAGGGTTCTGGTTCCTCGTCGATATCAGCGCGGCTCGTCCTTTCTCCATTTATCATGTTGAGTCTCTTCATCCCAGACAATGAAGCATCTCCCCCGTAGAAAGAATCCATGTGGGATCCCCGATTTGTCTGCGCAGCACCTGTCCTCGAACGTTCACGGGATTGATGTGTTGGTGGAGGGGAAGTTTGACCTTTATCCAAGCGTGAAGGTTGGGTGGATTTATGGGCTCTGTTGTGACTTGGTTGGGGTTCCGCGACCGCGGGACTCCGATTACGTTCCCGGTCCGAGAAAATGGAGGTATTGCTGGCGAAAGAGGCTTTCCTACTGGAATCCTGGGTGGATAAACTCGTGGTAGAACTCTGAACATTCCAACCCCCGGGCTGTCTGCGCGGATCAAGGTTCCGTTGGGGTTCTCGGCTCGAAGCACTGATGTCTTCGCTAGAATAGTCGTTGGTAGCCGGCGGGCTACTCTCCGTGTTGAACGATGATGGTGTTGGTGGGGAGTGGTACCGGACAGGTTCTAGTTGAATGGAGTCCGAACGCTGACCAAAGCTCCTTGAAGATTTGGGCGGAGAAATAGGCGGTTTATTCAAGAATTCCGTGTCCACTGTGTTTGTTGTGGCAGCAACCACGGGGGAGTACAGTGAACGGCGGCGATCCAGTTTAAATGTGACGCCGTCACCATTGAGATTGGACGATTGTTGCTGGTCAACAGACTGAGCCCTGGGACCCACAAAGCGCTGTTGAAGTTCGTTACTGCTTCCGGACGAATCCTTCCGCAGAGGCGCTGGCGGAGAAGGTTCAAAATGAGGTTCTGTGGCTCGTCTGGCAGATACCCGATGATTGGGGAGTGGGAGTAGCTGGGACTCAGTGGGCCTGTTAGCGGAAGTTTCTCTCCCACCGGCACGACTCCAGTTTCTCTCCTTCTCCAGGGTCGCTCGGTATTGCATCGCGGGAGACATTGCTTCGGTATACACGGTCCGGATCGGGATCTCGCTTGCCTGGTCATGAGTTGACGTTTGGTTGTCTCGCTGGTGAAGTGGTTTCCCCGGCTGCTGCTGGTTTTTCCGGGATTCCAGGGTCGGATCTATCCCCGACCGATCGACGCCCTTCCCTTTGATATCACCGGTCCTACTGTTGTAGACGATTAGAGGTTCCTGTTGCGGTTGGTTTCCATGCAGATAAGCTGAGGAGGGTTGAGGCCCATTCGTGCTCCGCGGTTGAGGATCCTGTCCATTGCCAGTGGCGAATATTCGTGGTTGACCTCGCTTCAAGGCAGGGGGTTCCTGTTGGAAGTCGACACCAGTGTTCATGGACGCAAATATCCGAGGCTGCCCCTGAACGGGACCACGGTTGATGGAAGACCTTGGACCGGTGGGGGGCAGGGCTCTGGTACGATTTAGTTGGTCTCTCATCCTGGGATCTTGATGTTCGCTCGACGAGTCTGCGGTCTGAGGCTGTGAGGGCGTCAGAGTCAGGGACGACGACGTTTAGGGTAATCAACACTGACACGTTCATCCAGACTTGTCCGAACCGGCAGGCTCTCGCGGCGGGGGTCGTGGTCCCCTGTGGGAGTCTGACGGACGTCTTGAACACAAGAAAATTTCGATTTTCAAAACTACTCACTGTGTCAAAGTCTGGAGAGGTTGTCTTTCCAGGGAGGGAGGGAAGGGAATCACTACTAGCGTTCGATGCCGATGAAACGATGGGTTCCCGCTGGCAGGATTATTATCAGCTTAGTCTCAAAAAGATTGAAATGCGGAATTGATATGGAAAGGAACGGTCGCGGTGGCTCGACAGAATAGGAACGTTGGAAGATAAGCTCACCAAATTCTGAGATGGGAGATTCACAGAACTTGTTGTGGTCGATGGCACGGGGGAATTTTCACCAGACATCAGGCCAAAAGCTTCCAGGGGAGAGTACTTCCTTCTGGGCTGGGGCCGATCAGGTGGGTTCTGGAAGGCCAAAAATGGGGATGGCACAGGTTCAGGCACAGGTGCTGGTCTTGCCGAGGGTTTCCTCTCTGGAGAGCTGGACGCTGATGTGTGGGTGAACTTGCGGGCGATGTCTTCGGATTTGGTTGGAGTGGAGGGAGAGTCTAAAGACTCTGAAGCAGATTCTGCTTCCCTCGAGAAACCCTCACGTCTCCCAAGTTCGGAGATGTACTTTTGGGGCTTCGGTGACGGATCGTTGGCGCTCATAGGAGGGTACCTGGACTCAAGCGATTGCCCTTTTTCACGGTAGAAAGCATGAGGACCCGACCTTTGGGTCAGAGTCTGTTCAGGGTCAGGGAATGTTTTATTGTCCCTTCCGCCGTTCATGGTCGGCTGCTTCTCGAATGGCATCCGATTCCTCTGTACCTGCGAGGCAACGACACGAGGGGTAGATAGTCTGGGTGGACTTCCATCGTTAGGACCGTTTTGTCTGCGAACCGATTCGCGTGGGGAGAGTGCGACGGGGCCGGAGATAACGGGAGAAGGGGAAGAACCAGTCGAGTGTGAGGACGCGAACCTTGCGAACAAAGGAGGCGGAAGCGGGGGTGACTTCTGGACCGTCGGGGGCGGGTCGGACTGCTGAGACGGGTCAGCCTTCTTCCTGAGCAGCTTCTTCATTACTGCTGTTTAACGTTTACGCCCTGGACGGTGGCAAAGTGAACGACCACACGTGTCAGATCACGGACGCAGCTCGCGCATCTTTCCTCAAAACCTCAACATCTGTCCCGACGCGTCCCCCGCAAACGCGGATCCTCATCATGCAGGATGGAAAGCCAAAGTCCCTTTTCTCCCTTTCGACGCGTACTCTTTCCGCTGTGCCTCCATCGTCTCAGTCGTACGAACCGCTCGTCAAATCCATCCTGGCCCAACGTACCAAATCAACGATCATACCCTTCTCCTTCTTGTTCACATGGGTATCCCTCGTGGCATGGCGAATGTGGCTAGAACCCAACGGTATCTGGACCATCTTTTATCTACTCCAGCCTAGCTGGTCGATTGGCAGCTGGTTGGTTGGCGTCCTACCCTTATTGATCCTGCGCAAATCGTATCTGAAAGGTGTGTTCAGGTTCTCTTGTAAGTCGTGTTAATTGATCCATGTACAGTACCTGTAATACATGCCACCTCACCTTCGACAACGATACGAAACGCCATGACCCAACACTCCAAGATCCTCACTACAACCCTCATTTGTTACATGACATCTGCTGTCGCCTTTGCGTTTTTCCATGTGATTTCATCCACACAAACGCCTAACAGTAGCCTACGTTTCTTCGTAAAATCGAAGTATGTCCTACCGGTGTTTGGGGTGGTGAACGTGCTAACCTCGCGGAGGAAACACCCGTTCTATTTAGATGGTCGTGTAGTCTTCCTGTTCTTTTCCCAGATCGTCCACGGAGTCCTATTCCTACTTAGAAACGTACTCCTTGGCCGGTCTGTTATCGGTTGGAAACCCAGAAACCCAGTCAGTCCCGCCATCTCGCCAATCGTGGAGTTGAACTCACATTTCGCAGAGATCGGACCTGGGTTTGACCTCCAAGCTACTTGCTCTCGCCGTCACCGTGCCGATATTTGGGGTATTCTGTTCCTCTCTTCAACTCGTGCTGTTTGTTGTGGGGCGGGCGATGGTCTTGCCTATCCTCTTCAGGATTCCAATCGTTTGCCACTTGCTAAGACCTTTCGCGGCTCATTTCTTAAGGGGCTATACACCGGTCCTGTTTTTCATTCAGTTCCCGACTATCTTGAGGGCGCTGTTCTTGGGCATCATGACTCTTGGGTCTTGGGAGGTCTCAGAAACCCTGTTTGACAGCTCGGTATCAGAGGTACATTTCACGATTCCACCCGAAGGAAATACATTGACGGTCCAAACAACAGCCAATCACTGTGGCGTCCTCTACAGCGGAGCCCTTTGTTACGCTCATTTCTGGAATTTCTTCTGGGGACGCGTTTTACAAGTATTCCGCATACCTTGAGTTGGCGAACCTTTCTGGGGACCAGTCTGGTGGAGCTGTCGCCGCCAGGACTGCGTTTTTCGCGGACCAGAAGTATAACCCTAACCTGTGGTCACACCTTTGCAGAAATGCTTTGCTTGACCTCGGGAGGGACTATCAACTGGCGCTTCGTAGAGGAAAGCCAGCCCCACCATGTTTGCCACTCGTTATTATCCAACCACCTCGATTTTCTGACCACTCATTACAGCTCCGGCCCCAGTTCCACCTCCGGTTTCAAAACCTCAACCACCCTCCAGTCCACTTTTGAGAAAACAGATATTCAAACCACATACCAGCACCCCGGTCAAGAATGTGGTCGATTCCCTAGCCTCCGGCGGAGATATTCCTCTGGCTGTGGACGAGGCAGTCTCGGAGGTTCCAGAACTCTTTAGGTCCGTCGGCGCTGCGGTGACGAAACCGGTAGAAACAGCTGTCGCACCTGTTATGCCTTCTGTTCCCGAGGTCAAGGGTCTCCATGTTGTGCTCAAGACCAAAGCTACCGAGGTTGTAAAAAGTAATACCCCGCCTGTCGTTCTTAAGGTCCTTGGTGGAGCGTACACATGGTGGACGAACGATAGGTTGAAGAGCGTTGTCCAGGGAAGTGTTCTCGGGAGGGAGACCGACACGCTCATCGTACAAGGTTGGTTTAAGCTTTCGGATTATGTCAGGATGTATTAATAACGACATCTCAGTGCTGTCCCATCTCGCTTGCGCTTCGTTGAAGGAGGATAGGTACGGGGTCGTTCAACGAGACTTGCCCAAAATCCTCGAAGCATTCCTGTCTTTTCTGGGAGCTTTAGAAGACTATCGTGAGGAAATTGTCAAGGCATGCCCGAGTCACGAGGACATTGCGGCTTTGACAGGGAAGGAGCAGGAGGACAAGCTGAGAATACTGCAAGAGATCACTCAAGCCGTCGAGCCACTGGACCAATTACAGGACGGTATGTGTCATTTGCTCGGGGGGCAATCACCCACGTGTTGCTGAGTATAAAACATCACTAGCTCTAAGGAATGGAGTTGAAGAGATCGTTGGAACGTTCGGGGGGACGTTGTCGGCTTTCAAGTTTCCTCCGAGGATAGCGAGGAAGTTGCAAGGATATGTAGATGTGAGAACGGGCTTGGATTAGTATATACACATTTTCTATCACATTGTTGGGTAATATGCATATCATTCCAAACTGTACGTGTTCTTCTCCAACTGAGAGAAACATGAGCGCCGTTCTGGGTAATACGCGGTTTGGAGCAACGCCGCACCTCCACTTCGAGTTGTTTCCTCACTCTGTACTCTTCGTCAGCCTTGATGATGACGTGGAAGTCGTCAAGGTCCTCGACGATGAAATTGTCTCTCTCGTTCATCGTCAAAAGGATCTGCTTGACCGCCGAATCACTTGACGACATTAAGCGAACGCAGTGTTCAGATTCCGAGAAGTGATTTGAAGGGCGTGCGGAGGACCTCACCAAGTAAGGAGAACGCCTGCGGTCGAGCGTTTTCGATGTTAGCGGAGAGATTGAGGGTGGAACAATTTCCGCACCTTTGACCGCCCTCATGGCCCCAACTATCGCTTTTACACTCTACTTGCGGCCTCGCGCGTGGAGATACGGGCGGTGTGTTCGAGGATAAAGCGGTGGATGTTTTCCTTGAGACTCTCCTCTTCGTCGCGGCTTATTTCTTCCCGTAACCTCGTCAGGACTCGAATCGCCGGGTTCGGTCAGGGTGAGCGAACGAGGGAGAGTGTGATCGCCGCTTTAGCTGATCCTCTCGGATTTGGATTCTGTTTCATCTCGAACTCTGTGGCTGCCTCCCATTCCCTCAGAAAGAACGAGATGGCTCTCCCCAACACCGTATATCAACCAGACCCAACGTTCGTTTTCATTTCCCTCTTTATTTTCTTTCCTCTCCCCTCCACCATCTTCTATCCCCCACACAACCTTCAAGTTAACTAAACATGGCCCCCATCGCTACCAACAGTTCCCTAGTCTCGGACAGGGTGAATCAAACTCCTTGTGAGAATCCGTATCCGTTCCCTTGATCGCGACACCAAGGCATTGACCGTCGGTTGCCGGATCGGGATGCTATGTAGTACCCGAGCTTATCCCTCCCGTATTGGCGGTCACCTCGGAAATCGAGGCCTCGAAGCAACAAGCCGCCTGGGCTGCTGTTGATAAACACATCTTGCCTCATCATACTGTGAGTTTGTCTGCTCGTTTTAACTGTTTCCGATCGGTGAGCTCAGATCTGGGATGTAGGTTATCGGAATCGGCTCTGGTACGTCCACCTTATCAGATAAGGTTTCAAAGGGTCACACTGACGCGAAATAGGCTCTACCGTCCCATACGTCGTCCAGAGGATCGTTGCTCAAGGTGCCGAGGTCAATAGAAACAGGGTTTTCATCCCAACTGGTGGGTCGACCCAGCTGGCCTTCAATCGGTCTTTTTGACCAGACTGGTTGCATCAGGATTCCAATCCAAAGAACTCATCGTCGCTGCCAACTTGCGACTCGGAGATGTCGATCAATACCCGGTCATTGATGTTACCATCGACGGTGCTGATGAGCGCGTTACCCCAGCTGTCCTCCGTTCTCACCGCAAAAACTGATCGGTCGACTTTACTAGGGTTGACAAGGATCTGAACGCCATCAAAGGCGGAGGTGCATGCCATCTCCGGGAAAAAGTCCTCGCCGAGGCTGCTGAAACGTTTGTCTCCTCCCTCCCCCGGCAGAACCTCGCAACTCATCGGTATCCTCTTGCCAACAGGTTCATTATCGTTGCCGATTACCGGAAAAACTCGGAAAATCTTGGAACTAATGTGAGCTTTCGGACAGTGGCCCACCAATATAAATGACAGGCGATTGATCGTTCGCGTACAGTGGAAGGCTGGTGTTCCCGTAGAAGTGGCCCCGTTCGCATACGCGAAGGTTCTGCAAAATCTGCGTTCCCTGGGATCCCAGAATCCGACACTCAGGATGGGCAAAGCGAAAGCCGGGCCTGTGGTCAGCGACAACGGAAACTTCATCATCGATGCACCCTTCTCGACGGAAGACCTCAAAGATCCCCTAAGGGTAAGCTTTTTGCCTCTTGCACCGCATTCGGACCGAACTTTTCAACAAGGTTATGCTTCTCACTAGATCCTGAAATCAATCAAGATGCTGACAGGAGTCGTCGAGGTCGGTTTGTTTTGTCATATGGCGCAAGCAGCATACTTCGGCAATGTGGTAGGTCCCCCCTATTTCGCTTCTGAATTGAGACGTCCTCCATGATAAACTGTCGCTATTCCGTAGGACGGAAGTTTGACCGTGAGATGGGCCGATGGTCGCCTCGAGCAACTGGCTAAAGGTGTCAAGGCACAGTAACAGCAGTCCAATCGGGAATGGCAGGACCGAAGATGTATCCTAGACTATAAGTAGTCTGTCGTCATGTAGAAACCAATACGTATCCATCGATTTGTACGCAAGCTAGCGTCGCGTGGTGCTTGGTAATTGCGTATTCTCCCCTCAACAACAGAAGACCCGGTCGGAGGTAGAAACGACGCATTGATCCACGCCCAGACTCCTCTCCGACTTTGCCCCACACAACCCTCCCAATCCTACAGATAGATATACCCTGGTTTGATGGTCGCTCCACCTCTTCCACCGACCACAATGCCTCAGTGCACTTCGCGAACGGTCACGGTGGAGGAAGCTCTCAAAGTCGCCGAATACCACTACGGTTCCTCACTCCAGCTCGTCTCGTTATCTCGCTTGGACGTTTACGCTTTCCGGTAAATCTCAAAAACCCTTCCTTGATAATCATACGAATGATCCTCGCGTCCTCGCACAGATCCGTAAAGACATACGAAGTCCATTGCATATCCCGGTACACTTCTCCTCCCTCGGAAGTATCGTACATCCTCGAGGCTTATTACCCCGGTGGTGCATGGGTAACATCACCTGACGCCACGAAATCGATCTTATCTCAGATCTCCCAACGATCAGACGTACCCGTCCCAAAAGTCCTCATCTCGGACGCGACCAAGACTGTGGTCGAGTTTGACTACCTCCTTCTGCCCCACCCATCTCCCGCAGCCCTGCCGACCCGTACTCTCGCCGCGGCTGAAGAACGGACGTTTGGCCAGCACCTTAGAAAGGTCCATGCGATCGACAACGACTGGTTCGGAGTCCCAGGCGAGCCCTCGGATGTAATAAGTTGGGAAGAAGCTTTTACGCTCTTACTCGAGGCACTGTTGGACAAAACCGGGGGAGATGAGCTTTGGAACACGGTCAAGATCGAGTACATCCGAGGGGCTTTATCCCGAGCGATCGGGTTCTTCCTCTTCGATGACGTCGAAGTGCCTTCGCTCGTCTGGTTGACGGGAGACGAGTCGTCTGCGATGGAGGTTGAAGAGAACGGGGAGTCGAAAATGACGTTCCTCGGGTTCTCTCACGCGGTGTGGGGAGATCCGAGGATGGAACATGTATTCATGGACGGGCTAAAAGACGTGCAAGAAGGTTATGATCAAAATCTCTTTTTGCTCCCACGACAGAGGATCAAGGGAGTATGGTATTCCCTCTTTTTCGCCCTTTTGATGATAGCGGAGAGCGAGGACGTACGAAGGGTAGAGAGGGCGAGGTCGAAAGTGGAGGAGTGCACGAATCAGCTACGACTGGTGGAATATTGCTGAGGTTGTTATTATTAATCCGTGGCCATAGCCAGAGGTGTGTCTCCGTCGACGGAACCCTCTTCCAACGCGTTTTCCGTTTCCTTCTCCTCTTCGCTATCGTTGCTCCCTTCCTCAGAAGGACCAGAAGACTCGCTGTCAGACGAGAGCACTTCCTCTTCGCGAGCCATCGTTTGTCGTAGAATTCGAGGGTCCCAATCGAGTTCCTCCGGTTCCTCCTGCTCGACCATGACGCGAACCTTCCAATCGTACTTTTCTCGTAACATAGTGACGGCCTTCATTGCCCTGTCTACTCTTTCGTCGTGTTCAAGCTTGATCTGATCGCATTCCCGAACAACGTCTTCGTGGGAGGCTTTCGAAACGGCGGTTACGATGCCAAGCGTCCCGCCGGTGTGAGTGTGTTCGGACATTCTGCGGACGGTGTCGTTTTCCATCCGAAGGACCTCGGTGGTTTGGAGGTTGCGCAGGAAAGGAATGATACCGGCATCGAATTGAGCGTCCGTCAAGCCGAGAGTTGGGTGTAGGGCGAGAGATTCGAAGATGTTCGCGTTGGATTTCGGGAAGGTGGTTGCGAGAGAGGTTGAGAGACTGTGAGTCTGGGATAGGAGGATGTTGTACCGAGTGAGGATGGTGGGCCATTGGGGCATGACATTTTGACCTCCTGCTTCGAGGATACGACGGAGGTATAGTATCGAATCGATGGTCTGATTGACCTTGAATCTGAGAGATTCTAGTTGGCCGATGGGTAAATTGGCTTGTGTGGATGAGGTGGAATCCATGAGTTTCTTGGCACACCGCGTGAACCTCTGCCGGGTCGAAACTAAGAGAGATTGGAAAAAGTGGAGACCGAGCCGAGAGCTTTACTCTGATTTTTTTCTCTGACCAACGATACTTCACAAAAACTAGGTCTAGCAATGAACGTAATCCCCGACAACTTTACATTGAGATAGCTAGAGTTTGAACCTCTAGACCACACAGGTGTCGTTACTTTTGTTACGGATACCGAGGCAGAGAACCTGGTCATAGTGGGATTGGGAGAAACGACGGTTGAATGCACTGAGACACTGCAGTACCCTCGATCGTTGTCAACCACGAGGATGGACCCAAGAGTGTTCAGAGTACTAGTACTCGTTCGTTTCCTTCCATACCTCTCGGCCTGTGGTGAACGTTCAGCCAGAATAGAGAGGTTATTTCGGTGTGCCCAAGTGAGTATATTTAGCTTCAGACAAGGGAGAGCCAAGTGCATCGGACCCCCCCTACGATGATGATGAACCGGCGCAGCAACGGCAACGGCAACCACCACAGCAAAGTTCTCCTTTTCGTCGCCACCATCCTCTCTTTGTCTCTCAGCGCACTCGGCGGAGTCTTCATGTTACCCCCAGACATTGCTTCCCAATATTCCCTCTCAACCTCGACGAGCCTCCCATTCCCCTCGGCAACGCAGTCGAACGGTGATACCCAGAAGACTCTCCTCGATGGCTGGTCCGTAAACCAAGGACGGATTCAACAGGGGGCTGGCAACATCGAATTCGTCTCAGACCCTTTCCCCAACTATCACCTACCGAGTTCGAGTTTGTTCCCCTCCCCATCTGGTCCTGTGTTACAAGTCACATACGTCAAGGGCGGCGACGGATCGACAGGTAGCGGAACCCAGTTCTACTCGACATGGAATTCCACCGGCGGCGCGTTCAGAACAGTCCTTTTGACGTACGAGGTTGCATTCAGTTCCGGCTTTGAATGGGTCAAGGGAGGAAAACTGCCTGGCCTCAGAGGCGGGCAGGATCCGAACAGCTGTGACGGTGGATCCAAGTCTGACGGAACCTGTTTCAGCACAAGAATTATGTGGAGGAAGTCAGGGGATGGTGAAGGTACGTACAACTCCAGATGCCTCGGTACCGTTCCTGAACTTGGAATCGTTTTGTCTCCAGCTTACGCATATATCCTGAGTCCGAACGATCTGTGCAAGAACCAAGGCGTGCTATGTAATGAAGACTATGGAATCAGTCTCGGTCGTGGCGAATTCAGATTGCAACCTGGGCAGTGAGTTTGAACGCCTACGTTTCATATGATCCGAGTTAAACTATACCTCGTGGGGTCCTTTGTATAGGTGGAACCGGATCTCTCTGCTCGTACAATTGAACAATGAGCCGGAAACAGCCAACGGTCAAATCCAGGTCTTGTGAGCACACGAGCTCGAGCTGATCACGGTGGGAAAGGACTCACCCGTTTTCTTGCAGCTACAACGACATTCAGGCAATAACGCAACAGAACCTGCAATTCCAGAAGACATCTGAGCTCGACATTGGTGGCATGTTCTTCTCGTGAGTATTTCGAATCCCAATGTGAGGAATGCGCTTAATCCCGTGTTCTTGGCAGAACATTCTACGGAGGGAGTGACACATCTTGGGCGCCTTCGAACACGACGCACGCCTACTTTAGAAACGTACAAATGTGGGGCGGATCCTCGGCATCGAATCTTACTGGACAGAAGGTGAACGGAGCATCGGCGATCTCACCGTCGAGTCCACTTTTGGCGAGTTTTGTGTTATTTGCCATGTATTTTCTCCGATGGCTTGCCTGATTGGTGAGACGGGATGTTATATCACCATTAGATGTATTGTGTTTAGTCAGTGTCGTCATGATTGAGTTGGTTGTCGGTTTGAGACTGGTTACGACCAAACGTTACGAGAATCAGTGATGATCAGGATCTTCCCTGCTCATAACTGCCAGTGTTCGGACCAGGCGGGGCGCACGGTGCGGGGGAGTGGGGGAGGATCTGGGGATGAATCTTGGATTCCATTCCCCAACTCGTCTCTCTGTGTGACAAACCCTGACCCTATGATCATCCGTTGGGGATCTATACATGTCAATCCGTTTTCGGAACGATTATCAAACGTCGATGGCTGTGTAACCTGTCAGGTTCACCGCAGAATCCAGTTTACAGGTTTGGTGTCATCGACGTTACCGCTAGCCATTTAGCGGGGGACGAAAAGGAATCGCCGCGGTGGTGATTTATCAGAGAGTGCGGGGTTGCTGAGAGAAATCTGACTCGGTCATGGGAGCATTCCAGAGCCACGAGACCTTTCTTGAATGAATTATCACAATATGAGGTGATGATCACTCCCGAACCGATGAACCTTACGATTTCCGCAGGAATGTAAGGTTTCGTCTACGACCAGTATGGTGCGTACAATCCAACAAACTACTGGTCGACACTCGCACCCCTTCCGCAAGGTTCAGGCACGAGCGGGGTTTTAATCCGGTTCCCTGCAGGATCACAAACGGAAGAAGGGAATCTCTCGCCTACTTGCTTCTATTTTTCTTCCCGTTCGACTCGCCTCAGGAGGTCAGTCGGGCCTGGACGTCTCGTCCGACCAGCTGAATGGTCTCGTGTAGGGGGGGGAAATGTGGCAGGACCGACGAGCGATCGGCGAGAAATGGAACCGACCGGAACGCGAGTCCGTCACTGTCGGAACGGCGGGGCTTTGACAGTAGTTCGTGCGTCCGTAAGCCGAGAGATCGCGATGACAGGTTACGCCACCGATGACTAACGCGAGTACGTACCTACACGCCCCAAGCCCACGTTGAAACCGTGTTCCGAACCCCCCAAGACTGTGCCGAGGATGGCCTAGGGGGGGAATGCAACGATTTCTTTGACAGTCGATCCCCAGGAGTATAAATACACTTGTTGTAACATCAGATGGAGTATACGGAATGCGTGGGAATAGCCGAGCACAGGAACCGACGGAATTATAAGAAGGACCCGTGGTTGTGGCTCCATAGTTCCCTATCTTCCGAACGTTTGGCCCCTCTCTCCCCTCATCCTCCCCCTCACTCGGCAGTCATGAACCACCAGTCTGATGGTCACCAGGCCTACCCCTCCTCTTCGCAGGATGTCTATCATCACCATCGGCCCAATCCAGCCCACAACCAGGCCATGTTTGGGCCCAACCAGCGTCTGGCAGCCAATAACGCACGAAGAGTCGAGTATGCGCCCGGCAGCTACATTACATGCGGCACCGGCATATTCGCCGGTCAAACCATACGCGCAGAGGTCGTCGAGGTTCAAAAGGCAAACGTAGGAAGGAAGTGCGTCCTCATAGTTCACCCCATGAGTCCCACCCGACTTGGGCCACTTTCTCTTTTCGAAACTGAAGGCCATCCGGCTTCTTTGCAGATACGCTGCATCCAAAGATCGACGTGCGCTAGACCCACCACCAGTCACACAACTGCGGATCTATGACATTCGGGACGCTGGGAATGGCACCACCCAAGAGGCGGAGCTCGATTACAGGTGGGCATGATAACCACGCCAATCAACATCATCCGACCGTCCTTCTCGTGCACAGGGGTCTCCAGCCGAATGGCCTCATTTGCCATGTCGAAGTCTTCCAAGTCTCAATGACTACCGAAGAAAACCCGGCTCAGGTGACCGACTTTCCTGTGTTGCCTTCAGCCAATCCCTCTTGTGCGTTACGTATCCTTCCACTTGGAGTCGTCGAATCTCAGTCAGATGACCGCCGATAGATCCGCCGGTCACTTCAAACGGTCATGCGGTCGAGGCATATTGGAGAAATCAGCCTATCACCGCTGCTACCAATCACACGAGCAGCTTGGTAGGTGATCTGTTCACGCAGGCACTGAATCTGCCGATCGGACAGAATGGCAGAAACTCTCTTCTGTTTGTCTTTGCGGTATGCCACCTGGAATCGCCTCTGCTCCTTCGCCTCTCACGCTCTCCTTTAGGATTTGTCTGTCCAACGGGAGGGCTGGTTCCTGTTCAGATATCGCGTTTTCGACCTGTTCTCTGTCACCAATGTCATCAATGGTTCCCAGCCAATCCTCGCGGAATGTTGGGGTCGTCCGTTCAGAATATACGCGACCAAACAGTTTCCAGGGCTAGAACCCTCTACTGAACTGACAAAGGTAATCATGACTACGATTGTTTTCGGTTAGTTGCCGTTGCTCACCTCTTCCTCAGCTGCTGCATGGTCATCACGTGCCCGTTCGCGCGAGGGAAGTACGCAGGAAGCGCAAGAGGAACTCGAACAATGACTCTAGCGCCGATTCTGACCAAGATCAGTCCGCTACGCCTTGAACTGAAAAAGGATCGCTCTCTGTTGCGATTATTTGTCCGCTTCATTCTCAGTATTCATATGTATCGAGCTTCCGTTGCTCTCGGGTCCTCACTATGCTTTTATCCTCATCACACGTATATAATGCATACTGGCACAGTGTACACTATACGAACCACTTGTCCTTCCCGCCAGTTCGTCTGTCCCATTCCCGATCAACCTTGTTTAGATTGTTTTTTTACCCAACAGAGCCATTCGATCCATTTTGATTTACGCGTAGATCGCCCCCAGAGCCATGGTTGTGGTACCGAAACCACACAGGTGAAGATTTGCGCCTTCTCTTACAAGTGGTAACAACCAGGGAACAGGGCTTTGGTCCCACCCGTGTCCCAGTGGAATGGCGAAACCGAGATCTCGGCTACTGCCGAACACGTCCAGTGGATCTGGTGCCTTGTTCAACTGCTCGTCGGGAGCGGACTTGTTCCTTCTTTGTCATTCCACCACCGCCCATGGTTAACCCCCGACGCCAGCGTACATAGTGACATCGAGGCTCCGCGGGCCGCACGGATCTTAGTGGGAGATGGTGCACGTCCTCTCGTGAAAGATCGTGGGAAGCGACGTGTCCCATCTCAAGAACCCCGACTGCACATAAGCACACAAGCGACTCGTTTCACGTTTGAGCTTCCTTTGTGAGGTTATAGAATCCCATTCATCCGTTGACCCTGCACCCATTTACTTCTCGCTCGGTGGAATCATAGTACACACACAACGAGGCCATCCTCGAACGTTCAAAAACTTCCTGTTCTGGTGGGCACGCAGAGCGTCTATCACGGTTCTGGGAGCGCCCTGACATCTCGACGGATTCTCACAAGACAGAAACAGGGTCCTTCCCCAAACCTGCCAAAGAGATCAAGATTGGTGAGTGAATTGCTGACTCGTTCGGAGCTTAGCTAGAAGCCCCTTTGCGAGCGCATCAGCGAACGGATCATTACTGGATCCAGTCCCCGAATGAATGGAAGTACACATGAACACGGGATCTAAAGGTGGGCCGGAGTTTGAAGGTCATCCCCATGGATGTGGCGATTCAGATCCTTGGCTTGGGTGCTGCTTCGCCGCGGTCTGGGAGCGAGCCAGGCGATGACACGCAAAAGGGAAAGTCTCCGAAGTCGTCGAGAATAGACATTCGATCTGGACATATCAGGGAGCCATGGAGTGTGTTCTACCTGTTTCTTGGAATGCCGAGTCCGAAGGAGGTGATCATACGCTTCAGATTCTGCCCACTGGTCCGCTAGCTGATGTCGTGTTTTCCAGCTTGACCCCAGATTAAGTATCACAAGTTGAACCGTCCATCACACGATCGTCCACCGCAAGTGCGCCTCCCAGGAGGACGCACGCCAAGGCATCGGTCGAGCTCTTGGTCGTCTGCCTCTACAGAGGCTTCAGACATACCCTCGATTCCATTCACAACGTCCTACCGTGAGATAACCTGCGACCTTCCCTAGGTCTAGAGGCCACCGTATTTGCGATGTGTCTGCTGACCAGAGAAGCTGGAACTTTCCACACTTCTTGACAAACGGCGTAGAGGACGATCCCTGTTTCTAATCAGGAGCACCGATGCCATT
>Ga0307514_10002053_pt1 | contig 21758 bp, 19 predicted proteins | sample 16_EM_MG_FD_203088 | JGI IMG/M metagenome (GOLD analysis project Ga0307514, IMG submission 203088) | Populus trichocarpa ectomycorrhiza microbial communities from riparian zone in the Pacific Northwest, United States - 16_EM | ecosystem: Host-associated > Plants > Roots > Unclassified | place...
TGCAATCGGAACTGGCTCTGTCGTCATCAGAACCTCCTCATCTGGATCGAAATTCATGTACTCCTCCAAAGCCGCAGTTACCATCTCCATTGTGAGGTGATCGAGTAGCAGGGGGACTCCGGGCTGCTGAAGTAGCAAATCCCTCGGAGTAAATATTGATCCAAGTTTGGGATCATTCGGGCGTGTGACTCTGATTTCCACATCTAAGGCTGGTCCTAACGTGCCTGCTGAATTTTCCCTGTAGGCCCCGATTAGATTTCAGTCAGTGCTATCAATAACACGGGTATGAAGCCCTACATACCAAATTGTCTTCTCTGGTCCTTCATTGTATTTCCATGTTGTAGTATCGCCTCCTTCTCAGGAAACTTCTTTCGAATATCCCCTTACATTGGCTCGAGAGGTGTGTTTCTGGAGGGGTCTGATCGAGCGGTTTATTCGTTTTCGTATGGTTTGTGGCAGGAGCCGGCGAGCAACATTTGACCGTAGGTTAAACAATAGGAAGACACAGAACAGGGGACCAGGCAATATTCGTACCGGTACTATCGTGCCTCCTGAAGAAGCGGGAGAAAAAGCCGGGACGGTAGTAGAAAACGTTCCGATTGACTAACCGGAGGAATCTGTATTATCCCCCGAGAGTGAAAAAAAACACCACATTTCGAGGATGTACTACTGAGGCTAGGCCTTCGAGTCAACTAGTACGCGGATTTTTGTTTCGATATGGGATAGTTGCCGTAAGTCAACTTAGGGATGAGTCCGTGATTGGTTCCTATCTCTGTCAGTCTGTCGATTGCTGTCGTGGTTGTTGACTTACTTCGTCGATACTTCCGTTCCATAGTGCAGCCTGTTGATCAGGTTTTTGTTTGTTGTAATCATATTGCATTCGACCGCTTGCAGCTATGGCACATATCTTCCCAGCTAGCCCCACTACTCCAATGAAATCGCGAAAGCAAAAAAAAAGCAAAGTCGTAATTCCCCATAATGTCGTGGAGTCGTGTACATAGCCGACCATCATGCATGCCTTTGATCGAGCTCCCAGTTTCTGTCGGTTCTTTGTTTCTCTGGGATGAGTCGGCTAGTATAACGACCGAATTGACGCAAGTGTTGGAGTGGCGCTTTATAGTTGATTCGCTGAGTGTAGGGTTTTCGAATGACTCATCGTACTCCGGCTTGCCATAGGAATGCAGCATTCAAATGGAGTCTGGTAAGGAGCCTTGTATCCATCGCGGTCATCTCTCTTGTACGCCCCTCGTTTGGCATGCGCTGATGCAGGTAGACAGCCGTATTGACGCTTCCCCCCAGAACTCGAGAGGTCCTCCGCACCGTTTTCCCCTCTCTTTTGCAAGGACGTGGGATGGATGATATTCGACTATGATGGTGTTGAGTTTTAGTCTGTGTTTGCAGTGTTCCCGACAGGCTGGGCCAGATGAGGCCGTTTGATTTTTGAAACTGCGCAGGCCAGGCCGATGGTTTGACAGCCTGGGGCATAACTGTGGGTGACTGGGCGGACTATAGGCTTTTTAGTGGGATGTTTGTTGTTGTATATTCATACTGTATTCACTCTTACTAGAGTATGACAGGACCTAATAACCCCTCCACCTCCGGGCGAGCCGGCTAGATGGCGGAAACTTCTTAGTGAGTTGCATATGATGACAATCAGTGAATGGTGACTTACAATTGATAAGCTGTGAAGTTTCTCGTAGTCGCTACTCTGATTACTCAGTGCAAGGTGACAACTCGCCCGAATGGCACTTGAGGTTCTTAGCATTCAAGCAATGTCAACTGAACCAGAGAGAGTCTCCAGTGGAGCGAAAATAACAATGTCAGACCGCCAATGCCGTCTTGGTGATAATATAATTGAAGCATTAGAGTGCCGTAAGTCGTGGGAACGAGAGGGTCTAATTTCTGGAGTGCATTCTGCGATCAATGAGATGGAGCATATGTTGGAGGCATTGTATCAGGAATCGATGGCTAAGGAAAAGTAGACTCTTGGAAATGTATTACTAGATGTACCAATTTGAAGTTCAACGCCTGGACCATAGTTACCTATAGTTACTGTAGTCAAACTGCAGGCTTTTCGAACCATGGGGCACCTGCAGTTCCCACCTGCTCAAAGCCTGCAGGCGTGGGCCGCTCCACTGGCCTGGCCTGCGATGCGCGGGCCCGGCCGGGCTTATTCTGAAACTGGCCCGCCTGGCCCACCAGGATTACGGTGTGTTTGTGCGGCTGTCGCTACGGTAACGGTCCGGGAGCCGTCGGTGGTTAGGGCTACGGAGACTCTTGTACATCAGAACATAAATAGAGTCGGTAGAGTAAAGATAGATTCAGATGGTAGCGACTACCGGGCTCATAACCTGTTGAACTGTGCGGCGGCGGTCTGGCGGTTGGCAAGACTGAAAACATGATATGGGTGAATACCAGAGTCGGTCGAGTAAAGATCGATTTAGATGATAGCGGCTGTCGGGCTCATAACCTGTTGGATTGTGCGACGGTGGAGTGGTGGTTGGCGAGACTGAAGACATAATGCAGGTGTATACAAGAGTAAACATAGATTTAGATGGCAGCGACTACTGGGCTCATAACCGGTTGAACTGTGCAGCAGCGGAGTGGTCGTTGGCGAGACTTAAGACATGATGTAAGAGTATACCAGAGCCGGTCGAGTAAAGATAGATATAGATGGCAGCGACCGCCGGGCTCATCACCTGTTGAACTGTGCGGCTGCAGAGTGACGGATGGCGAGGTCGCGACATGATGTTGGTGTATACCGGTGACTCCGATAGACTCTAGACCTTGTCCTAGGCCTCATAGCAGCAATTGATGAGTTTTCCGGTGCGAGTGATGGGTGATGATGATGATGATATGCAGCATTTACCGCTCTCAATGTATCCATATATCCGGCCGAATCTGATTCATCGATAGGAAAGGTAGACGACAAGTAGGCGTATATAGGACATCGACTCGGTAGCCCTGTGTGACATCGACAAACGAGTGAAGAGTAGTATTGGCTGTGTTGCCATCTCTGAGCAGGATGACCGTGAGAGATGATAGCTTGAAAGTCCAAACGCTGCAGCGGCAATTGCACATACGGTGCGATACTCCCGAATCGAATAACCCACGTCGTCTGAGCGGCTGCATGATCGTCTGGTCAGATTGGGTCGCGATCTCCGCCGTCGAAAGAGATGCGGTGGCGGTAGCCTTATTGACATTGTTGCGTTGCTCTTTCGTATGTTTGTAGTGGGTGAGTCGAATCGACCGTGAAGAATCCCAGGAGTCCGCAGTGGTAACACGTCCGTTCATCGTTTCCTCCACTCCCGAAGTGGCTATATCTACCGCTTCACAAATTGTCGTTTGCGTTTTCCCCATGCTTTCGGTAGATGGTCATCGATAATGCAGTAAGCGTACCGTTCACACGACGTAGGTCGGTGGTGGGGAAATATCGCCCTCAAGAATCTTGACGGTAATCAGGCTCCTCTGCTTTTGATTTGTGAAAGGCATTGGCCAACCTTTGCGGAAGTAACGGCGGGTAGACGGCAGTTGAACGATACGCTTGAGGGTGTTGTCATCGGAGTCGTAAGGCGGGTGGCTAGTAGCAGAGGCTCAGGGCGAGATAGAGTGCTGGGCGGCATGGATAGTGTTTCTGGAGGGTTTGCTCGAGCGGTTTATTCAGTTCCGTCTGGTTTGTGGCAGGAGCCGGCGTGCATGATTTGAGAGGGCCCGAGTACCGAGCAGCATGGAGGGTGTTCCTAGAGGGGTCTCCTCAAGCGGTTAATTCGGTTCCGTCTGGTTTGTAGCAGGATTTGGCGAGCAAGATTTAGGAGAGGACGAAGTATTGAGTGGCATGGAAGATTCTGCTGTAGATCAAAGATAATGAGAATCCGTAGGACCCAAGTGCATCACATCATACCATTAGGAAAACGTTATCCCAAACCCAGGACTGAATACCCAACCCTATACTTGGCCGTTCATGATACCAAGGAGAATGCCTACATCTCATCAGCGGTGAAAGAGGAAGGGAGGGTACGAGAGCGGGCCGTGTGCCAAAGTGCTATGTGAACTATGAATAAGAGGGCAAGGGGAGTATATGACATACTTGTACGCTGCGCTTCGGGTATTGGTATCCTCGGATATGGCGGGTAGGTGCAATCTATGATCGTGGACAAGATCCAACCAAGAATGAACACCGGCTAGTATCCATATTCTAGGACAAGTCGATTTTGTTAGTTGATGGAGATGCCATCGCCGGTGTGTTACCGCCTCTGTTCGATGATTTCGAGATCCGTAAAGCTTTTAAGTTTGATTCCCTCCGGTTCCCCTATTGATGTCGTTAGGGATTCCGAACGATAGTCGCAACTATAGCAGGCTTGTTCGGGCACAGCATAGAAAGAATTACTCGCTAGACTGGTCTCCATACCAATGCTGCAATCCACTCTTGTACTTCTGCTTCATTTCCTGAGTGAACTATGTTCGCGGCATAGGGGCGAGATCGGTGGGTACTGCGTTCCCAAAGTCGACGAACAGCCCCTATATTATAGATAAACGAACGAAATAGGACAAGTAGCTCTCGATCGAGCGGCAGTCTGTAGACTAATCGAGCGGACGCAACAGACCCGTGTTGACTGAGAATTCATTAATCCCACGGAGTCGTATTCTCCATTTTTGTGATGCTGTATGGAACACGGTGCATATATATCGTAATTCGGGCTTGGGACGGGGTAGGCGAACAGATCGCTAGGATATCTGGGTCCTTCTTGCCGGAGCCTTCATTGTGCAGCAGAGATGATTCTTTCTTGCGAGTTGGTTTCAGAGAGGGCGTTGTGTGGTTTGTGCAGAGAGGGGAAGTTGATTAGTGGGTGTGATTTTTGGAGCAGAGGTGAAAGTCATGCGATCTGTCAAGATACCGCCGGCGGCTCGTGATAAGCATAGGATCACCCACAATCACTCATACCGAGTGATACCGAGTGACATAGATATGGGTACCGTACCATTAGACTCCAACAATTAACTAGCGGAAGTAATACATACACTCAGACCGGATGTTAGTGCTTGCTTCAGGTTCATATCTAAGTCAATTCAATAAGTTCCATACTTGCCAGAAGGTTTGCGGTATGTACTACTATTTGTTCCTAGTTACCATCGATCGCTCGACTCCCTCTGATTACACGAGGATACAGTGCCAACCATTAAACCCGGTACAGTATCATTGGGACCGCTATATAATCTGCAGCGCAGAATGGAGAGGATGGAACACCAGCATCAGCAGATGACAGTGTTGCATCCCATACGAGGTATCACCCGACCTATGAATTTGCGATGATCGGATTATATACCTCATCCCCGGATACGATGCCAAAAACCACTCTGTCCACAAAAGGGTTGAATAATGCAACAGCGAGCTTGGAGTTGTGGAAGGTAGCAGTGGAAATGGGAGTAGGAGGAGCCGGTGCCATTACTAAAGTGATCTGCTCGACCTAACCGCGACGGTACTATCCAGTCACGTTATTTTAAGTGCTCCGCCAGCTAGCGAAATATACTCAATGGTTACACCTACAAACTACCAACTACTGTTTGACCGAGCTACTCGAGTCGTCCGACGTCGTCCTCCTACAAATACTCGTACTCCATATCAGACTCTAAGTCTAGTGCTTACCGAGCACTCAGTCCATCTGCTCTCGGCCGCGGTAGGATCCCTTCTTTCCCACCGCCATACCACCACTTGAAAAATGAGACTTCACGATACTGCATCTCCTCCTCAATCCTCAGCTGCTTAAACGCTGCCCTACAAGCGTCCAACATTGCACCTTTGATTTTCTCGACCTCTAGCCTTGCATCGAGATCATTCTTGCCGAAAATAATCGCGCACTGCCGCTCTACTGGTGCAGTGTTCCACTTTCGCTTTCCGACCAATGCATCGCCGATGTAGGAGGAGAATGGAAGGTCTACGGTTGCTTCAAATTCCTCCCCCGATAAATACGCCTTTGCAGTGCGGCCACTGGGTGACTTCTTGCACCTCGTCCGATGAAGGTGGCATATCGCAATCTCATCATAGTTCTCAGATTCTTCGTTGTCCAGCGTGAAGTGATCAGACAGTATACCGGTCCACCAGGGATAGATATCCCGCCGGTTACTGTTTGCTTTGGACGTGGATCCGTGTGGTATCATTGGGAAGGTAATTCGTATTTCGCTGGCATTGCACGGTACCGGCTCGTAATCACCAAACTCCGCTTTATCGGCAGCTGTGTAGAGAATCTTCAAGTCTGTGGTTTCGCCGTTTGGTATTTCCTGTTGACGCTCCTTGATTCGTTCATACCATTGGCTCATTTTCCGATGAAAGCCTTTCACCACAACCGTGCAGTTTTCCTCGTTCTCATTATCAAGAGCTAGTGCACCTTGCACAATGTTTCTGCCTCTTCCAGATTCAACACACTGGCGAACATTGAGGTCTAAATGACGAAATCCAGTCTTCTCGCCCGGTATCGTATCTTTAACGTAGTAGGGATAAGAGATCAGCCAGTGATTTCGATCCGTAAGGACAGAGGCCAGGAGTGCGTAATAAACGGGGTTCTGTCGGACAGCCTGCTGAATGATAGAGTACCACATATTTCTGAGCCACCCTAGCTTCGGGCCAGACGCGCCCCTGAGATACCAATGGTGGCGATACATCTCGAATTCTTCATCGATATAGCGGCTGATTTCTGGATCTTTAAGAAGGAAATCAAAGATTCCAGGGACATTGATGGTTCCATGCTCCTCGAATTCACGAAAAGCCTCAATAGATGCAAATCGCTGCCAAACAACTAAAGGATCCACTACAATCTCATACTGCTCTCGTCTACTATATCTAGCAGAACCAAGCCGTTGGCGTACTTCATTATTTTGTTGGTCTTTGATAAACCAGTCAAACTGGCAGTATCGGATATCATCAAACTCTGAGCTCTGCAGGACAACATGCTGAATACGAGATTCCAGCATACTACGATTGTTCTTATCACCGGAGGTTTTCAGGCCAACCGTCATCTTTGCCATGTTCCGCAAATGCTTCCAACAGATTTTTCCTAACCCCAGTCGATATGCCGATATGAGTACCGCAATACCGTCCTCGTTCAATAGCCGATGGTTAAGCTTCTCGGGTAGATTGGCAATGATAGACTTCATTGGGCGGTCACACCTGCATGTCTTTGTACTGGAAAGCACATGGCTACGTAGGTTGGGTTTCCGTTTCGATATTGTCTTGTGGCGATCCTCCGGCGCTTGCGTGTGGGAATCCGGTGATTTGCTACTTTTATCAGTTTCTCTTTGTTTGTTAATTTCATCTCTATCTTACGATACGATATGATTCTCGTTGTGCTGCTCGTGATCCTGCTCGTGATCCTGCCCGTGGTCCTGCTCGTGATCCTGCCCGTGGTCCTGATCGTCATCCTGCTCGTGGTCCTGCTCGTCATCCTGGTCGTCATCCTGCTCGTGGTCCTGCTCGTGGTCCTGGTCGTCATCCTGCTCGTGGTCCTGCTCGTCATCCTGCTCGTGGTCCTGCTCGTCATCCTGCTCGTGGTCCTGCTCGTCATCCTGCTCGTGGTCCTGCTCGTGGTCCTGCTCGTGGTCCTGCTCGTGGTCCTGCTCGTGGTCCTGCTCGTGGTCCTGCTCGTGGTCCTGCTCGTTGTCCTGCTCGTGGTCCTGCATGTAATCCTCCTTGTCGCCCTGTTCATCGTTCTGCTTGTTGTTCTGCTCGTCGTCTTGCTCGTGGTCCTGCTCGTCATTCTGCTTGTTGTCCTGCTCATCGTCCTGCTCGTAGCCTTCAACCTCGTCCTGCTCTCTGCCCCACTCCTTTTCCTGCTGCTCATGACCACGCGGTTCACCATGATCATCCACCTCCCCATCGTTCACCACCGAATCGTCCAGCTCAATGACATCTTCATTTTCAGCGATCGCTACAGCAGAGCGACAGTCGGCGACAATAAGATAAGTGCAAGCGCGTTTTCCACCACGGCCAGTGGCCTCACTTTCCTCTAGGCGTTTGGCTTTCGCGGCCGTAAGAAGCTCCAGACCCCGGGTACTCGTGACAATCTTGCTTAATGAATTGAGTTTGTACAGAAAGTCGCGGCTGTATGCTGCGGGCACATTATCCGGGCCTAAGATCACATCCAGTGGCAAACCCCATCGACCCTCCACTTCCTGTTGTTTCAAATCCTTTCGTGACTGGGTAAGATGGTAACGATCTATGATAGGCTCTATAACTGTAGTATAGTCGATGATAGTGTTGAAGCTTTCAAGGGTACTATACTGGGCATTCCATAGCTCAAGATTCAGTATCTTCTGGTATATGTAATGGCATGCAGCAGTGTTAAGCTCATCCGCCGCGGTACATTGATCTAAAAAGTTTACTAATAAAAGTAATGCATCCTTCCGGGGAACGCCACGAATGATGGAATCCAGTTTGCAGGGGATACTGCTCTCAGAATTGGTGACAGGGGAGAGCCAGTCGAGGAAGGACATTATGCAGCAAGAAAGTCAGGTCGCAACGTTATCAGGTTGTGGTAATATAGCGGTGGGATGGCAGTTGGCGAAAGGGGGCCAAGATTGTTCAGTAAAGTCGTTCTACTGGATTGCTTTACTAGGTCCGATTGGGACTCTGGAGCCTCGCCAACAGCCTTATACTGGGCCCATATACTAGGCTCGATTAGGACTAGTAAAGCAATCCAGTATACTGGATTGCTTTCCTAGGCTCGATTAGGACTATGGAGCCTCGCCAACAGCCTTATACTGGGCCCATATACTAGGCTCGATTAGGACTAGTAAAGCAATCCAGTATACTGGATTGCTTTCCTAGGCTCGATTAGGACTATGGAGCCTCGCAAACAGCCTTATAAGTATATTAGATTGCTATACTAGGCTCGATTAGGACTGTAGAGACTCGTCTCGAACTGCAAGTGAGGAACCATTATACAATCTGAGACTACCAACAGCCTATCCCTTCTGATATTCATTAGGCAACTGGAGAGGATAAGATGTGATTCTTTCATACAAGCCTCAAAAAAATCTGCTCCGATCGTTCCAGGGTAGAAATGAGAATACTTAGGGCCCGGTCTAGGTGACTGGTGGGCCCGGGCGGAGGATCCTATGGAAAGAACCGGGGTGAATGCTGGCTGCGGGTTTGTCTGAGATTGCCTGGGCGGCTAATGTCAGTAAATGTCTAAGGAGGATGAGCTTGTATTTACATATGTTGACTGATCCGAAGCCGGTTGACCTGGTGTTAGGTCGGAACCCGTTCGGGTTGTTACTGGTAGCCATCTAGGTTCTTTTGTAGGCATACATTTTGGTAAGACAAGTATGTCACAGTATTTTTGCATCAGGTTAGAGCCCGTTCGGATAGTTTGCAAGTGCCACTCAGTTTTTTGTGGGGAGAGTTAGAGGCCAATTGGCAACAGTACTTGTTCTGCACTTCATTCGGCCCCCGTATGGAAACAAACCGCGTGAATTTCATGTCCTCTTGAACAAATAACTCCAAGATCGTGGGAGACTGACTTCCTAGTTATAAAGTATTCTAGGGTCCAAAAATTCGTCACTCAGAGGAAGAGTTGATAGGTATACCCTGTGAATGAGACAGGAGAATGAATGGTGTTAACCACACGTAGCATACGGCAGACGTCAAGTGCACCCACCGGCGAGAGTTGCCTCAGATGATAAGTGCGACTGCAAGTGCACCAGAGAGAAGATGAGAAGCCAAGCACTTAACCGAACGAGTGCGAATATGGCTACAGAATGGGCTACCGAATGGCCTACCAGATGGCCTAACGAGAGAGGATCGAGAGGACTACCGAGAAAGATACCACGAGTTGAGAGGTGAGTGACCGTTGATGTCATGAATGGCGCCATGATTGTGCCGAACGGGACTCTAGCTCCCTAAGTTGGATAGGTCTTTGTCAATGATTCCACCAGTCCAGCAATGGATCAGTCCAGATCGGAACCGTCCAGTCCAGGTCCAGTCCAAGAAATTTTTGGACTGGGATCGGACCGATCCCAGATACTGACAGACTGGACTGGGCTTGGTCCGGACCGATCCCTCACGGTGTCCAGGGTTAGGGTATACTTCACTATTGTACTTAAGCTCGAGACATGCTACTCCCTTGAAATCTAAACATTCAAGCTCAATTATGTCCACGAGTTTTGATCCAATCACGAAGTATCTTATACACAACTATGTCCTTTTTCACCTCTTAGTCTCTGATTTACGATATTCCTAATATACTTAAGTATGTGAAACAAGTCGGCCTGAACATGATTTCCCATTCGGCCAGAGAGTCGACCTATTCGAGTTCCCGTTCGTACCATCACCCATGGTTTGTGGGTTTCGGTTAGTTACATCTCTAAACTAGCGAATAACGCACTCCAACCCATAACTACTACTCCGCTCACTCTTCTTCCTCCCCTTCCTCTTCTGCACCTGGGAGTGCAATTAGGTTTCCACTGTGGACTTCCAACACCATCTGGCATCGCGTATTTCTGATCCAGTGATTATTTACCTCGAACTGTACCGTTCCTGCTCTCGTGACGATCTCGGCGGTCCTGCACACGAATACTCCGCAGTCATTCCCATTTGTTTGCTGCGGTGCATCCGGAAGCCAGTAGTTGGCCCATGTTTCGCAATCCAGCTTGCCGTGTGTTAATTGCGGAACGATTCTCCGCAAAGCCTAAACAATTATGTTAGCACAGTGATCTCAGATAACGATCGCAATTTTATCTCGGGTACAGACCTGAAATTCTTCGATTCTGGCTTGGAGCTCCTGGAGACCTCCTGGTTGTCCGTGAGCGGAGTTGTACAATTCAAACCGCCTCTCCACGATGTTTGCCACCCCCAGCGTCCAGTGAGCCTGGTGGTGTTTGGCGATTAGGATATGCTTTAGATTTGGAACCTCGCTTTCCTTAGGTGCCTGTTTTGCGAATGTTCTATCCTTGGGCCTTAGAGTTCCCTTCCTAAGCTGTTCTCTCAGAATTGGGTCCAGAGCGAATACACCCTCGCGATGAATCCTGAGCAAATTGAGGTATGTCATGATACAATTATCCTTGAGCCATCCACGGTGTATTCGGTTCCGCCCGTATATTCGTGACAGCTCTTCCCACCCCAACACAGAAGTTATCCCATTCACAGTTCTCTTGTTCTTAGTGGATTCGTGTTGGGTGGGGTTGGGATTTTTTGCTTCCCATGCGCTGATGGCGTTGATTATCTTGTTGAATTGCATTTGATATTCGTCTGTGGGTTCTGGCACTGTTTCTGGCTCTACGTCTCTCTATTTAGCGAAATCTATTAGTAACCGTGGAAGAAGGTTCATGCGGAGATGACTCACCCGATAGACTGCCGAAGCTACTGTGTGGTAATGGGCAAGTTCCTGCCGTGCTCGTAAACTCTGTGTTGACCAGTACCTCCTGATGAGTTCACCACAGTTCACCAAATCTTGTTCATGTATCCATGCAGCTGTTCCATTTCCGTTGAGCCACTGCAGTCTGAATTCCGGTAAGGAATTAGCTGCTCGCCGATGGGCAACTATACGTTCAACCCCATATACATTTCTTTCACCGGTAGGCGACCTCCAGTTGGCACAGTTATCCTGCTTAGGATTCCAGTTGGTCACGGCTGCATTTAGCAGAACCAGCAGGCATTCCTTGCATGACCTGGGTCCAATCATTTCGGGGTTGGCGATGGTCATAGCATGAATGGCTTCGGAGTCGCCTCTTGGTAGTGGAATATGACGGTTTATGCATGTTCTTTTGGAGCATTGATATACGTTTCGTGGAGCGGGAGCTGGAGGGGCATCGTTGGTTACTGGATGTTGGGGTTTTGGGCGTTTGGTCGGTGGTGGATTGTCTCCGTTATCACCACCAGGGAGGGGACGTTTCGCTCCGGATTTGCTTGGTCCAGCCATATTCGAAGGATAGAGAAATTCGGAGCTTGTATTCGGAAGAGAAGAGAGAATTTTCGAATGAATATCGGGAGAGCAGAGAGAACTGCGGAAGGTATATCGGGAGAGGATAGAGAATTCTCAAGGTATGTCAGGAGAGTATAGAGGATTTTCGAACGAATATTACTGAGAGGTATAGTCTGGGATTGGTTGCAAAACTCGGCGATGGCTCGAAAAGAATCTGGGAGATGTCTAACCGGACGATATGTATCAATAAAGAATGTCATCTGTTTCCCACTTTCGAACGATCTTGTCTGCCAACTTGAATTTTGTAATCTTTGTATCTTGAAACGAAGTTCTCTAATGGCAATGGGCTCTTTCTCATTGTATTTGCGGATTGTAATTTTGTAATCTTTGTTCCATGAAATAAGGCTACCTCTAAAAAGTACCACTTTGTGAATGGGGCGTTTTCATTGTATCTGTCAATCGAAACTCCTTTTATCCAACGAAATAAGGGAAACGGTGGAAAGTAGCGCCTTGAAGTGTTTCACTACTGTTTTTGTGAATTTGAACCTTATATTCTTGATTATTCAGTTTGCGAACACCGACAGCTGCTGCAGATCTACACTCATGATACCAACGAAAAATGAGCTGTCCCCCAGTTACTTGGTCTATGAGAATTGACACTGAGAGGTTAGCATATGCGGGCAATGTTCGATAAAGAAATACACCTCCCAGCATGTAGACTACAACTTTCTAGTATTCTTTCCGGCCTAATTTGGTAAAGATTTAAGTGTGGGGTCACGACCCCATCAAACAATCGAAATGTAGTAGCATTTCTATTCTGTTTGAATTGACAGTTTGGATACTGCCATGCGACATACCCCAGAAGGCTCTCTCTCCCTTCTACACAGTACTGACAATTGATCCTATGAGCAAGTAATGTAGTTTGATGGTACTTACCATATGACCATACAAAGAAGCTTTCTATATTAATACTGTTATTTCGTGATTAGCTCTTATTCCTATGAACCCATAGTGTCGAGGCTGGATATCGGTATGGTGGGATAGATGATTGTGCGGGCCCGCGCTCTTGCAAGCATGGAAGGATGTTGAACTAAGCTTTTGATGACCGGTCTCTCCAAGTTTTCTCCGAGGCTAAAGTAACGCCGGTACCCTACTCTTTTAGTATTGGACTGGCACGTGGTATTGGGATGTGTCAGCACATGTATGTGCAAGCCTATTACCCATCGCATGATCACTTGGCTTGCGCAATCGACTCCGCTCTGCTTGCCTGCACCATGCAGAACCAGAATCAACGCTACTTCCCATCCTCCCCGTCTTTCTCTGATACGCCCCAGGGTGGCAGGCCTGGTAAGCTCGACCCGTTAGGAAATCCTACCCCACCGCGGACGGCGGATGCGAGCTCTATCGACAATTCGCTGATCGCCGACGTCGACGTCGCTCTACGACCAGTCGTAACCGGAGAGGACACACGGTGTCAACAGATCGTGACCTGTTTGGCGAAATTCGTCGATCATACTCTATCTGCCTGCGACGGCGAACTGCAACAGGCAAAAGGTTTATTCACCGGGAACAGGTTACTGTTCAGGGACGTTACTCTAAGCGATTACGACACTATTCGCCATAACATCCGTGACCAACCGGGCTACTGCAACATAACGTATGTTCATACTACGTATTTACATGATCTTCTAACTGTGAGGTAGTGTTGAATACAACGCGAGAACGGAGGTGCTACAGTCGGGAGTTGTCATGAGCACGCTTCACTCCTCAGTTGGAAGCGCCTTTGGTCACATGCTAGGCGCCATGTTCAAAGCCGATTTTTTAAGCGAGAGGGAATTCGATAGTTTACACAATACGGGGGAGTCGATCTGTTCTGCTTTTGAGGGAGAATATGATGGATCGGCTAAAAAAGCGGATTATTCGTTGACCGTAGAGGGAGGTGATGTAAATCCGGTTTTTGTGGTTGAGGCTGGAGTTAGTCAGAGTTATCGTCAGCTAAAGCGGGATGCAAAGTTGTGGTTGCTAGGAACTCAGATTTCGGAGGATGGCGAGGTGATGACCATGATCATCGTGAAGATTACACGGAAACCGATGACCCCCGAAGACCCTACTGCAAGTCATCTTGAAGAGTTTAATGATTCAAGTATGGAGGAGTTGGAGAAGGCCATAGATCCACCGGAGGGATACACAGGCCCTTTGTATCAAGAACTCATTCAAGACTTTCCACTGGCGGCATTTATGGAGCTCTGGCGTAGTAATCCCGAAGATCCGGATGGAATGAGTCTGGAGAAACGAATAGTAAGCTTCACTCTATCCTATCCTATTACTTCAATGTTGACTCGGAATTCATCAGAATTTCCTCCCGGATAATCCTGATATCGACTATGGACTTGCAGAGAACACCCTTGTGCTACGTCGTAGGGATCTCCTCGGCCGTAATATCTTGGCTGAACGAGACACAAACGATACTTACCTGTTTCCAATACGCAAAATGATCCGCGAGATTAAGTCCTGCCACGGTATCGCTCACAGGCATCGTGAACGCCAAACGATAGCGAAAAAGCGCCGCGCTAAGGATCCCGTACACGGACCATCTTCCTCTTCTAGAAAGTCTTGTAGGGTTTAATGATCTGAGCGCTGTCTGCATTTGTTTTCTGATTTGTGTTAATATACTTCTCATTCTATCTAAGTTGCTACGATTTTGCTTTGTGTTCTATATTCGAATCGGGAATTAGGGATCATTGTTTGAGGGTCTGGTTTTGGATGCATCTTGCAAGGAACAAGAGAATGAGTGGAATGTGTTACTAGGAACGAATGTATGAGATGAATTGTTGTCCTAAGCTTGACGTTGTACGACCGCAGGTCTCCGAGTGGAGGCCGATATGATAATGATGATGCGATGACAGTGGCGAATTAAGAGCTAGGAAACTACTTTATGGATGGTATACCCCTCCAAAAATAACCCATGGACAAATAAATCTCTAATATAGTCATCTAATATTTATATTGTAACACACTGTTATAGACTCCCAATTCCGCAACAGCACCCCAAGTTTTCTGTAGCTCTCGAATTTACAGAGCTTCCGACTTATACCCGGCCACTATAGTGGATGTTATCAAGGGAATAATGGAGATGAAACATTCGAGGCAAACCCGTATCCGTCAGCGGTGGTAATTTGGTGAGGAATTCATCGTAGTTGTCCTCCAACCAAACCAGGTAGTCCTCACGGGGCATATCCCAGACATTGAAAACTGGAGAGCTGTCTCCTGACGAGGATTTTGTGGGAGCCTGGCACGGAAGCCTCACGGTTACCAGCCCCATGGATAACCAAGTATCAGGCCTAGGGATGGGCATAGTTGTCGTATACCGGGTTGGGACTTGGTGATCGAATGGAGTATGTTTAGTGGACGGGATGTGAATAGCTGAGGTGTGTGTAGATATCTTGGGAGGAAATGTCGACCGGGAGTGTAGATACTGAAGCGACAGCAGTTAGTAACTACTACATATGGGGTTCTTAGCTGAAGCTTTGACTAGCTTAACTATGAGAAGGGAATCATCCCTTCATTTAACTAGATTAACTCAAATTCAGTGCCAGATATCATCTGTTGCTCTCAGCTGAACTAACACAATTCAGAGCATACGGATTAACGATGTAAGGGGTGAGGGCAGTTTTAATGGCTCTGGAGTGAACACATGCCCGCGTACCAAAGATAGGTAACTCCTGGCGGAAAATGTGATGGTGACCGTGGTGATGGTATTAGTGGTGTGGGTGAGCAGGCTGCATTGGAACAAGGTTGTTGAGAGATTGTCAAGCTATCCGTGCACCTGGCGAAATATGGCATTCAGTAGACATTAACATCAAACGCATTTCTCCCCTCGAAATGTCGCACTATACAACTATACCGGTTAATGCAGAGTTGTTTACTCTCCGTAACTGCTACTGGAGTATCTTTCTAAGAAGGTCACTACAGTGTAATTCTGCTTAACAAAGCCACCTATTTAGAACTTGGAACAATAACTGATTGTGCGCGTAATAAATGCCTTGACTGTGTAGCTGCTAATCAATCGATCAACCATTACATTTATGCTCTCTTATTGCGCTTACGTTGGTGTACAGAAGTTGCTATCTCTTCAGAATGTCGTTTACCATCTAAAACTCTCCAACTAACCTCCACAGAGTTAGGGAAATGCAAGTTGCGGTGACATGATCTGTTGGGAGTTATCTGTTGATTGGTGTTGGCTGTGGCCAATATCGGAGGCGTAGAATTGGCTGACCCTCTGCTTTCGTCATCGAGCAAATAGTTCTGTATTGATAACAATCGTTGATCATCGAAAGGACGATCTAATGCTACGGTGGCGTCCGACGCTTGTGCTGTGACCCCAGAAGATGTCCCTTGACGAAGCCTATGGTCTAGCTGCACAGAGCGCGTGGCAGAGTGTACCATTAGGGTGAACATCAGCCGTCCATATGAACTCATAGCGGTTGCCGTACGGGTCGTATCTAGTAGCTCTTCGATGTGCATCTTAACAAGAGGGCTTTGCCAACGCTCCGCCCCAATCAATGCCCTGCAAATTGGGTGGGGATGCACGAACAATGCGGCTCGGTCGTCTTCAAAATCAATAAGTTGGTATCCGTTCACAATCTGGATTACCGCACCACCACTTGCGTTTGCCTGGGAAATCGTGGATAAATCCTGGTTGCTGAGAGTTTTCAACTGCTTCCAATGGACGTTACAACCCAGCACATCGATACTCTGACGACTGACCGAAGCCGTGAAGCCGCTTAAACGTTTTCCCAGCAGCGGTCTGTTTAATGCGGGGATGGGTAATGTAATAACCTCGTACTCCTCAAAGAGCCAGGCTGCAAGCAACCATAGGAGGAGATCCTGTCTTGTTGCTAGCTGTAACGCGGTATGCACGTAGTGAATTGTGACGCCGTGGGCTAGCCCAAGTTTGCTGTACATATCCATCTGTGATGTGACTATGTCACCGATACTGGATTGCACTCCATCCGAAGGTGACCAAGGAAGCTTGATTTCTACAGTTTGTCCTGCTCGGATTGCATCCACGGTGGGCTGACCAATAATCTCGGTAAGGGCTTTCTCAAATTGCAATGCACTAGGTACAGGAAAGGCGTGCGAAATGGAGCAAATCCCAAGAGGTTGCAATTTGGGAGTCCGGGTGGTATTGATGCAGCTGTCTACCTCCAACCCAACATTGCATAGAGAACCCCCGTCTAGACTTTTCTTGTCCGCCGAAGTCAAACACTCCTTTCGTATGGCACCAGTTGGATCCGGGAGTGTAATGTCGATTAATGAATCCTGCTGATTGGATCGTTTCGGCCGTGGTATATGGTGTCCTAGCTCCCCTTCCTCCTCTTTGGCGTCTACCAGCACCTCATCTTCTGTCTCTACTCCTTCTGATATTATGTATCGTGACGGGTCGTTTATTAGTGGCACACAAACCTCGGTTCTAACAAGACGTTAATCCTATATCTCACGTAATAACATATATACATAGCGGATCTCACCGGTGTTCCACTGGTTTTTTTTCCTGGGGGGCAACCATCACAGCCTCTAAGCTATTCCTCATGACCGCAGGGAGGTACTGCTCTATATGATTTACTTCCACATCGTCGCCGTCCACTAGAAGACAATTTGGGACGTGACAGACCTCGGCGGTCAATATGTCCTCCGGGTCTTCGAGTAGTCGGCGCTGTAGAATCTCAAAGGCGATAACCTCGCGTAACCTGCTGAGGTAGTCGTTGCTTGTTGCATATGTTACAACTTCGTTTCTTGTAACTTGCCTCGCCATTTCACAGACTAAGAGTCCGCACTCAGTACTGCCATTTTGTTTTGGCACAGGGACCCATATGACCTGTGGCTTGGTCATATCCCATATGCTGATTCTGCTGAGCAGACGTTTGAGATTCTGTATAGAACTAGTCAGAAAAATAATGCTGTGCGCAGCACAAGAGGGGTGAACTGTGACGTACAACTTCGAGATCCCGCTTACCAGCTGTAGTTGGCAAGGAATCATACACTTTCATTTGTTGTAATTTAGGGTGCAGCACGGCGAGGGCCCAATGATATTTCAGATGGAGGGGTACTAGAAGCTGTTCTACTACCCCTGGATCGCCAACTCGTTTCTGAAGCCATTTTGCAATCGAGATGCCCATTTTGTCGGATTTCCCTGACTGTAGAGCGTAAAAGAAGGAATTCATTGTGACCACAGTCTGCTTTCCCTGACGCCGATTCTCAGATGCGGCAACCAGCTGTAGGTAGGCGTTTATAGGCTCATCATTGAGCATTGACTCCGGTGAGCAAAGCCTCTCCATGTCCTTATGGCTTAATATAGACGGATCGATGGGATCCAGACATGACCACACTGTTGCTTTATCTTTGATAGCTGCCAGCAGTTTTGTCCGCTGTTCCACCGAAAGAACCTTGATATTGTTCTGTGAGACACCCTCTGGGCCGGCTGTGTCCAGGTTTTGGATTTTGTGAGGGGATGGTGTAACCGACTTCGGGGATGAGGGTGGTGAAAAATTGCACTCTTCTGTGGCATCAGACTTAATCTGGAGAGACTCTGGGGCGGATAGCTGGGATGAAAGCCTGACTCTGGAGCATGGCGGCGGTGTGCATGTGGTGCGTCTCGTGTGATAATCGGAGCTATCAGAGAAGTGGTTGTCTAGTGGCTTTGCCCGAACCAATTTGTTGAAATTCAACTCTGATGAGTCTGCGGACATACAACGAATTAACAATTGTGGCCGAGTGTAACTGAGGGAGTGTGATGGAGCTATTGGGAATGTAGCAGAGTAGAAACAATCCCAGCTTAATTCACGTAGATGTGGGAGTATGGTTAAATGCAGAACGCTAAATTGATTACAGGTTGTGCACTCACCCATCTGGTTTGGTAGCGAAGTGATCAGGGATGGACAGGCGTCTCCTGGGGCGATTTTATCAACAAGACGAGATTCCTGCACTGCATTTGGTATCAGTCATAGCCGAGGTAGGTCTAGAATGGATTAGGCACTGATTAGACCCGGTAACGCTTGCTCTGCCGATCTGACATCTTGAAATCGTGATAATGCCAGCTTGAAATCCTTTAAGGTAGCCTTAACCCCCACATACCCTATTTTCTCGCCATTTATCCTCCTCTGCAATCTTTCATTGACTGCATTATTCAAGAGCATGCCGAAAATGGTGGGAGTACCAACGCCATGTTTTGTTGCCTTTTTGATAATGCTTCGACAATCTTGCCCTAGGGACACCTCCTGTTTACCTTCTGTGACAACTGTTAGCATTTGTCAAATATCTTTAAACGTTCTTACTTACTCATGGTAATCACCTCTAACCAGTCCGCTCCCCATGCCTCTGCCACAATCCTAAAGTCCGCCACTTTTCTTTGCTTATCAGTAATCCTCCTCCCTGTCGCCTCCCGGAAATACTCTCTGATTTCCATCGCATACGGGTGATTGAATGATTTGCCATCAATAACCTCCTGGGCTACCTGGGATACCACCTCACCCATCTTGTCCTGAGCTCGCTGCATTGCATTCGTACACTTGACATAGTGTGCCAGCCAGTTTGTCATCTCCTCCTTATCCAATAACCTCAGGACCTCCCTAAAAGCCTCTCTGAATGGCATGCTAAGGCCCTTGTTCAGGATTAAATCATCGTGTATTTGTTTATGCTCCATCCGCCCTTCCGTTATATGGGTGAGAAATCTCTTGCACTCGTCCCAAGTGAAGTTTGCTGACCGTCGGTGTGTTAAACTGCCTACATACTGGAATTAAATTAATAGCGACCCAAAACATAACTTCGGGGGAGCAAACTTTATCCACGGCATCAAAACACTCTCCTCGTTTTGGCAGTATATTACGCAACTGGTCGCCCGAGTGCGTGGGGGTGACTTGGTGCATGGAGAATGGAGCTGGTAAAAGGTTGTATGTGTTGGGAGTTGTGTATATGTACAGTAGCTTAGAGAGGATGGAGGACAATATATACTTAAGTAGTTATACAGCTCCAGGGCCGTGTACCACTTACAACCTAGTACTTCCGGAGATTGGGGGTGAGGAATGAAATGGTCGTGATTAGGGTTGAACTCGATAGAGACGTTGGCTGCCAAGACATAGCTGCCCAATCAACTAGCTGGATGGATGGTCTATGTAGTGATAGACCATCCACTTCACTATTGCAATTGTCTCACCACAAACGTCATGTCTCAGGATATTAACTAGGTCACTTCATTCTGGGCCCGAACAGACTTTTAAACTAGGTTAATTACTAGGATTACAGTTTGTACATCAAAGCCACTGAAATGGAATCAATGCTACGGGCTCGAGTGCCGATCGGGAATCCTCTACGGGGGTTTAGCAAATCCAAAATACAGCACAAAATTCCAGGAATCTAACAGTTACTAGGCAGAACCCCGAAACGAAGTGAGCAACCTTTACTGGGCAGCGGCGCTCTGTTTCTTCAGCCTGATAGTGACATTTCGAAAGCGGAGCCTGCCACTGTGTATACCCGTTCGGGCTTCCGAACGGGACTAAGAAGTGACGTAGAGTTTGGAAATATGTTGCGTGCAACTGAATGGGTCCTTCATATCTACAAGAGAGCTATCTTTCAGTAATATGATTCTCTTTGACCGAGCAACAGAACTCCTCTAGATCTGCGACATGCGTTCGGGGCGACATTATTCGATGATTACGAATAGTCAGACAAAGTGATCAACTGAAACTTCCTTGTACTTGGTTTGGTCTCAGCTACTTGAAGACAGGACAACAACTGAGAGGAAGTATTGACGTACACTGACATCTTTTGTATGTGAAGTTTTCGAACAAACATATCCTGTTCGGGTACTCAGATGGTATCGAATGGCTCAACTTTGTTTTTCCGCAAGTGAGTTTGCAGTGCAACTCCATGGTCATGATTGGTCGCGATTGCACAACGAAGGCATCTAGGTAAGTTTGATGGTTTTGGCAGGGAAATTTCTGACACTTTGCTGTTTGCCTGTAGAGGTGGAAGGACAATCTGTTGGAAACTTTCCAACAAGAGTTAGACTGATTCCCTTTCGAGTCATTCTAACCCTTTTTTGGTAATGTTTCGAGGGGCCTGTGTGTACATTGTACAAACTTACTAGGTATCTCGTAGAATAGTGTTTTCCCTGCCGTACAGCTAAACTAGCACGAGGCATCAGGGGTCCAACCGCAACCAGGATCATCAACCGTCTGATTGTATTTCACATATATGTACGGGTGACCACCTTCCGCTCTTCGCGTCATCGACATATATATCACCACTACGTGCTTTCCAGCGTTACGAACTTCTCCCATCAAACTCACGACACCGCCAAAAGAGAAGCGCAACCCACACCACTCGAGCCTACACAAGGGGATATTCGCGAGAAGTTTCCTGAGAAGGAGGCGATACTACAACATGGAAAATACAATGAAGAACCAGAGAAGACAATTTGGTATGTAGGGCTTCATACCCGTGTTATTGATAGCACTGACTGAAATCCAATGCGGCTCCACAGGGGAAAATTCAGATTCCTCCGGTCAGGGAGTCGGAACGTCATCTACCACCGTCCCGGCGTTTTCTCCATGTTCTTCAGCAGGCGCGATAGGGCCAGTCTTGGATGTGGAAATCAGAGTCACACGCCCGAACAATCCCAAATTTGGATCAATATTCACTCCGAGGGATTTGCTACTTCAGCAGCCCGGTGTCCCCCTGTCACTCGATCATCTCACAGTGGAGATGGAAACTGCGGCTTTGGAGGAGGACATGAATTTCGATCCAGATGAGGAGGTTCTGATGACGACAGAGCCAGTTCCGATTGCG
>Ga0307514_10002054_pt1 | contig 21756 bp, 26 predicted proteins | sample 16_EM_MG_FD_203088 | JGI IMG/M metagenome (GOLD analysis project Ga0307514, IMG submission 203088) | Populus trichocarpa ectomycorrhiza microbial communities from riparian zone in the Pacific Northwest, United States - 16_EM | ecosystem: Host-associated > Plants > Roots > Unclassified | place...
AGGAGGTTACCCTCTTGAGGGGGTTCTCTGTCGACTTTACCGAGGCCCTTGTGGTTTTCGCAATTGACAGAGTTCGGCGGCTGATTGGATTGATTGTAAACAGGTGATGGCGGATGTCAAGGATGAAGACAAGTGTACGTGCCCTCGCGCGTAAAAGCGTATGGACTGGCGTTGGAACTGTTTCTCAACCGAAATCGAATTGGATATTCGCACTAGGAGCTGTGTAGAATATTTGTAGGGAATAAAACACGATCAGCCAGCGACCTGATGTCCAATTTGAGTTAGCAGTTATTGGTCGTCTACTTATTCCACTTTGCTACTTTCCTCCCTCCATCCCCTTCTCATCCTCTCCCTTCCACCCCTCGCATCCCACTCTGTTTCTCGGCTGGGCCCAGACCTAACTCGCGCGTCGTCCATTCGACCGCTGTTCTCCGAACTGGCTTCATCCCATCCATCTGCCTTGTACATAACCAGGCCGTCGCGCCCCCCCAATCCCATCCCCCCCAGACGACAACGATGGCTCGCCCAAATGGTCTGACTGAAGACCCTAGTCCCGTTCGAATGACCGACCAAATAGACACCGTTCGCGAGGGTGACGTCCGGATGATAAACCAGTACCGGATTCGTGGACTGGTAGGCAAGGGTCAACACGGTGAGGTCTGGCTCTGCGAGGACACCAGAGACGACGATAAAGAATTCGTACGTCGCGTCCCTCCCATTTTTCCACCCGTTGCTTTTAGGTTGATTTTCTTCTAATCTAGGCGATGAAGATCGTGAAGAGAACAAACCCTCGTCTGGACAAGCTGAACAGGCTGAGACGCAAGCCATTAATACCTCCCTCCGGCCACACCCCGCTCACCGAGGTCATCGGCGAAACGGAAAGACAGATTCGCAAGGAGATTGCTATCATGAAGAAGTGCCGGCACCCTCACATCGTCAAGCTCCTCGAAGTCATCGACGACAAACTCAAGTCCAAGATATATCTGAGTGAGCATACTTTCCCCACTCCCTTTGTCCCCGCCCTATTGTACGTTGCATAGGAGGTTTCTCACAACTCCTCCACTCTTCTTCTCCTTCTGATCTGGCCGCGCCTATCGAACAATCTCAAGCTAACCAATCTCTTCCCGAATAGTCATGGAGTATCTCGGTGGTGGAGAGATTCGTTGGAAAGACGACTATGGTAATCCCACGCTACGGATGGACCAAACGAGGCGCATACTCAGGGACGTCACCCTCGGGTTAGAATACCGTAAGTGAAGTGTACGCCCCTCCCCCCGTTTCATATGCACACTCATCGGAATTCTAGTCCACTATCAGGGCATCATCCACAGAGATATAAAACCCGCCAACCTTCTATGGTCTTCTGACCGCCAGACCGTGAAGATCACAGATTTTGGCGTTTCTCACTTTTCGTATGCACAACACCTCGCCGCCGTTGGCAAGGACATTTCCAAAGCCAAGAAGTACGAGGAAGACTTGATATTCATGGATGACTCCGCCCTGTCAAAGACCGCTGGAACACCTTCCTTCTACGCCCCAGAGGTCATTTCAGACGACCGGTACAAGACTTTCTCGTCTGATTCCTTGACCAACGCAACTCAACCGATTCCTCGCCGCCAAATCACCAAAGCAATCGATATCTGGGCTTTGGGAGTCACGCTATACTGCCTTCTTTTCGGTAGGGTCCCGTTCGACCCTCCGGACCAGAGCGAATTCACGCTGTACCGGTTGATTTGCGAGGATGATTGGGGCGTTTTGGAAACCATGGGCTCTGACAAGATTCCAACTTACGGCAGGAAACCACGGAAGATGCACAAGGACTCAGAAGGGTACACTGCAGTCAAACTTCTCGAGCGACTCATGGAGAAGGACCCTTCGGAACGTATAGGGTTGGATCAAGTCAAAGTATGGTTCCTGAATCGACCGTTTCTGGGGTGCAGATCTGACTCGTGAAACGATTTCCGTAGCGCTCGGCGTGGGTTCTCCGTGACCTCCCTAATGCTGATGGCTGGCTAAAGCAGAATGCGATTGATCGCGTCGATGTCACCGAACAAGAGAACAGGAGCGCCATGACGGTTGCCTTTCGGTGGCTCGAGCGAAGTATTGGTACCTTGCGGAAACTCCGTAACAGGATACCCCCTCCGCCAGCTCGCTCCGCTGCAGCTTCCGGGCAATCCCACAAACAAGTTCGGTCGGAACCAAACATGCGAGTGGCGCGGCATAAAAGTGCCAGCGTCGTGGAAGGCAAACGCCGGCACGACGCTAGTCCAACCTCGACGCTTCGCCGCGCAGCCTCTACCAAGGTCTCAGCTCAGCTTGGCACCCATGGCATTTCTTCGACTTCCTTGCTTTCGGGCTCCCAACGACTGAAACCCAAGCATCGCTCCACAATCCTATCTCCCGTCACACAGTCGAAGTCACAGCAGCTCAGCCCACAATCCACTGCTGCGACTCCTACCCAGAGCCGATCGTCGACTCCGAATCCAGATTACCAACTTCACCATTCATCCCCTTCCACATCTCCCAGCCATCCCAATTCCCCTGGTGGCCAGACTTCGCAAAGTCGGCCACGCAGTCGGTTCTCGTTCCAGTCTCTTAAGAATTGGCGACCAAGTCGCTGGGGATCGTCCTCAGTGTCATCGACAGCATCACCTTCACCCATCGAAGCATCCAGCCAAGCCTCGTTCCCTTTTAACCTCTCACCCTACCCCACGTCTTCGAAGCGAGTGGCTCCTGTCCGATCCGTACCGGATGTGTTGCAGCATCAGGGACGGCAACCTCCAGAGAGTCGTTGGAGGGACCGAGATTCTTTCCACGAAAACAGGATCTTGAACTCTGGTCTACGGGCATCCAGCTGGGGTGACTTTGTTGATTACCCTCGTGGATCTGGTGACATCTATAGTCTCCACTCGGGGAACGCCACGGACAACGAGGAGCTCGTAGATTCCATGCAGCGAGTCAGGCCGGGAGTCGGTTATACGAGTGGCGGGAACAACTGGTTGACAAACAGCAGCTCTTCCATTGGAACGAGCCGAACCTCAAGTGGGGGGGAGTTACAAAACATGTTTTCATCTCTCACGATGTCCCCGCATCGGGTTGTCGAACCCTCGTCGAGCCGACACAACCGGGAACCTTCCGCTGGCAGGCCTCACACGACCAGCCCTCTGAACCAGGCGCATAAATACGCGGACACGTACGACTCTGATGATTCAAGCGTCTTTGACAGAGGATACTGTGGACCAGACTCTCGACCTGGCCCGTCGCGATCTTATTCGGGCGAAGACGGTGACGACGATGACGGGGGGGACAGCGATACAAGTCACCAGATAGAGATTATGAGGCGCAGATCGACCGCCACGCCCCGGACGCAAAATCCTGGACAACCATCCGGTGAATGAAGTTGTGGGCTGTTTGAAAGTAAACTGGTTGGATAGACGAGTATATTATGTACACATGGACTTTCCCTCCCAACCCCTTCCGCCTCCTTCCCCCCACCGCAATCCACCTGCCATTACCTCACTCACATTTCCCCCTTTTCACCTCTTATTCACCGCTCAGTCCATTGTTATCGTTCGCTGCTCAATGTTTCGTTTCAACCCACATTCGCTAGAAGTCTCGCCCCTAGATCGCCATTTGCTTCCTCCCCCTTACATCTGCGTTTGTTCTTCATTTATCTCTGGTTCGTCACTTTCTCTCGTCATCTTATTTGGTATTTCTTCGGTCATTCCCGTATTCGCTTTTTTGTCGCGTTTTTTCCCTGCATGCCGTTTTCACGTCAATTTCCTTCACGCACTGAATCGATCGACAGCTTCACATCCCTGGCGCCCCTTACATCCCTCCTTTTTTTCACTTCCATGCATAAGTGTCGAAGAAACCATGGTCACCCCAAATCCTGTCGCTTGTCATGTCTTACCTCATCCTTCCCCTCAACCTCCCCATTGTTCTCACTCCCCCATACGTTCCCCCTTCTCCCCGTGCTGGCTTCTCTGGTGTGGCACCCATTCACCTATCCCCCCTTCCCCAACGCAATTTCCCTTCCTGTCTCATGCATGCGCGCATCCACGACCGCCCATAAAGATCCGATCCGGGACGCAATGCCGCCTCCTGATCTTCATTCGTTTTGTATTCTCTTCGTTGTTTTCCATTCGTAAATCCATACCATGTTGAAGGCGTCAATCAAGCTGCTCCCGATCGCCTGGAAGGTGTGGTGCGTTCGTGTGCCCCAGGTCGACCGAATTATCTAGTACGAGCGGGCTTCGCGATAGATTGGGTGCCGTCGCAGAATAGGTAGGATTGCTGTTGGGTCTTTCGGATCCCGATAGGTCGCCCGACATGGAGGACCGGCGCGACTGCCGAAGGGGGATACGTCAAGTGTTCGAACTGCGACGAGTAAAAGCCATTATTCCCTACGGACGAACGGGACGACCTCGCTCTCCTCATGGGTTGTAATCAGCAGAATGTGGGGGGGATCTTGAAGCCGGGTGCATTCCTCGGGGAGCGCGGTATCTCGGAGCGGGGTCCCGAACGGTCCCCTTTCCGAATCGATTTGTCGTGTGCAAGTTTTCAGAGGACGTGCTGCACTAGGCGAAACCCAGGACACGGGCCGGTGGGGATGTAGGCTGACAGATACTACCAGATGTTTCCAAGAATACATGATAGATAGATAAATTAGAGAAGGCCACCTGAGCCGAAACGACGATTCGTTTGTCCCGGAAGCACATTCTGGGATATCGATGATCATGCATGGCCGCTTTCGAGACGATGAAGGTCGCAACCAGCGTATTATGGGGTCAGTAACCTCTCAGCTAACCATTGTCGATAGAGGTAGGCAGATGAAATGTAGATGCTCAGTGTAACACTGTACTCATCCTGTTTACCGGTTGTGAAAATCTGATAAGTTCCTGGGGCAAACCCTCAAGATATGTATGACGTTGAAGGATTACAACAGAGACCCTCACCCACCCCTGCTCCTCTCGGGACGGGTATTTTTCGAAATGGAAGAATCCACGTTCACCACAGTTTCGTGGTCTCTACATGCCACATTTTGCAACCAATGAAAGCGAGGAGAGTATGATATTCAGCACCAGGGAGAATTAATTACCCTCGAGCCTTGGATATCTTAATTTCATTCCTCACCGCACAAACTTTCTTCACCGGGTCAGTCTGCACTCTCTCGACTGCGATCTGATCGATAATCATCGGGGTTTTGCCCATAACACGTTCTCTCCCACTGCCCTGCACTCGCCAACTTACATGCTTCCCGACTCCGTGTCCTCAATCGTGGTTTCATCAAACGCGGTCCTAGTTTCGCCAGGAGATGCAACGGTATTTGACGAAATAAACATGTGCTGGCAATACCGATCACGAAGGTGACCCCTCCTCGGATCTCCCTCGCCTTGCCCATCAAGAGTCCTTTTTCAGTTCCCAAAGACGTCTGAGACGCCCTCAGAAGCTAATTTCCTTGGGCCTTGTAACAAGCTTGAGCTCTTGTACACCCTCTTCTCTGCCGGTCGTTCCCCAGTGTTTCCCGCCCTCTGACGAGTTAACGGACTTGATTGGCTTGTTCGAGATCCCGCTCGGCGAGGAGAGCAAAAAGTTGTGGACGAGATCAAGCGGGCGTATACGGCTCTGGTGTCTTTATCCGCGTTCTTCGAGACGGCGCGTGACAGATCGGGGCGAAGGCCAAGGCGAAGTTCTAGGAGAGCTTGGTTTCTTCGAGAAGGCGGCCGCAATATTGGAGAAATTGTTGAAAACGAACGAGAATGGTCCAGGTATGAGTTCATCCTGTCTGGTGATATGCCAGATGCCCCTTAACCCTTTGTCAGCTCGAATCGCTCGTGCGATCGGTTCTATCCAAGCCTATCCGGCCCATGCCCCCTTGCACTGCAGGAAATGGTCGGGTAATCATTCTACGGCATCAACAAAAGGGGGAAAAATGCAGGCACAACCCCTCAACTACAAACATGACGATGTCGCTCAACTCTCCGCTCGTAGAAGCTTCCCATAGGCCTCATAGGCCCGAGGAAATCCCATGAAGTGAGGGCGACAAATACCCAGAAAGCCACGTCAACCGTAGTCAAAGTACCGATGAGGTGCGCCACTCAGAAACCTTCCACCCATCTCGACTGATTGTGTGTGCAGATCAACTGTTATGAGGTTAAATTCTTCATTCCGGACACCCAAGATCAGATTTGTCAAAACTCATTTCCGATTAGGACCGCCAGTGATCCGATACTTGTCAGTTCTTCGCCAGATCACCCGGACGCACCTCCTCTGGATCCTAAGCTGCTTGCCCTTCACGCAGTGTGTGCTCGGGTTGCGCACATGTCTGGTGCTGCTGAGTTCTTTGACGAGTTAGAGCACTGAGGAAACCCTTGTCCTCGCCTCCGACGGATCTCCAGCCCCTTTTCTCACCAATCTCCTGTCTACTTGTACCTTTCGTGAGGTTGTATGATTGGCATTGTATGTTCAAATCAAACTGCACTTTGAAACCCGTGGTTTCTGTCGTCTTTTCACAGCCTTGCTCATATGGAACATTTGTTCATGTTCTTTGCATTTTCCGTTCGGACTACCTACTTCCGCAACTGCGTCTCTTATGTACAGCGGTTTGCATATGAAAATGAGCATCAACTTCTCTTCCACCCTGAATCGACTGCGACAACTGTCACCCACTACGCCTCTCGTCGGCGTTCCGCGACAGACTCCCACTGCATCCTTCTCCGAGAATATGGTTATTCTCGAGGCGGCATGGCCATGCGCGAGATTGCAGAAACATTCAGCGTGGGATTCATTCACGACGTCGTCGATGGTCTGGGCAGGTTACCAACCTGCGCACCCCAGGCCCACAAAGGGTAACAACGGGTGCTCGATACAATCGACATGCTGTTTATCCGAGAGGTGGTTGAGACCAACGCGTCTATCTCCTTGGACCGGCTTCAGTGCAATTTAGCAGCCCGTCGTGATTTCATTCGCCATGATAACAAATGGCACGATACACCGACCCTGACACGTCTGTGCTCCTCGTTCCTGTTCCATCGCTTGTCAATATTTATACAAGTTCGTCCAAAACCAAATGTGTATTCGGACGTATATGCGGTGGACACGCTGACCAGCACTCTGCATACGCAGCGCATCGCAAACCGTACTAGGTTATGGCGGTCTAAAAATGGCGTGTTGCCTTAGTGGAAAAGTTCGGGAAACCAAGGATGGAATATTGTTTGCTCACAACTACGAAAACACCCTCCCCGGCATTCTATCCTCCATAAGGAAAAGCTCCAATCAAGACTCCGAAGGGGTGCTCGTGCGCTTCATTCTATTCTGAGCGATCTGTTCATGCTTGAGGGCGATCAGCTCGTCGGCACGTTGCTCCCAGTGGTATTCGTAGTAGCCGAGAACCCCAAAGAGCCCAGCAGCGAGAGCGTGGCCGGCGGGGTCTGGAAGTCCATTTAACGTCGCGAGGTCGAGGTCGTGATGTGTATGTGAATGCATGCTTTAGGTCAGTTCCGGGATGTGGAAAGTAGATTCACGGTTTTTGCTCACTGGAGAAAAGCGGTCGTTTTTGGATGGCGAGCTGGCCGACGCGAGCTGCAAACCCGAAAGCTGAGAAACCGAGAATGGTCGAGAGCATAATCGTTTAGTGAAAGAGTGAGTTTGGTGAAAGAGGAGGGAAGACGGATTTTCCAAATGCAGCCAATGGGCGTTCACCGTGGTGTCAGTAATACGATTTCGATAAACGTACACCGTGTTAGCCCACCCCTTTCCCATTTCCCTCTCTTCTCTCCCTCCCCCTCCACTTCAAACCAAACCCACCATCTAAAGGTCCAGATACGAAACCAGGCAAAATATTTGTTTGACTCCCGCGATGAGCTCGTTCGGTGGACCCGTCGAACACGAGAAGAAACTTGAGACCGCTAAGGAGAAGAAGGAACAGGCGGATAAGGCGTTCCAGGCTTCTGATCTTCCAGCTGGTACGACTATCATTCTCTTTCATCGTGTGGCCTCGCTCAACGCGCCTTTTGGTTCGGGAGGATAGCTTTGAGGTCCTATCATGAGGTGAGGCGCGTCAAATCACGTCCGCTGAACTCGAATGCTCATGATCCATGCCTCCCCCGCTCACTTAGGCTCTTTTTTACCTCAAGGGTTTAGATAGGTGAGATCCTTCGCCTTCCTGTCGTGCCCAAGCTTTCCGTTCCCAACCCCTGACCTTGACCCTTATTTCAGCAACACCACGGATGTCGTTGCTGGAAATTCTGGGGATCAACCGGCTACGATGACTCCAGAGAAGAAAGAGGTATTTATTTCTGCTTCGTGTGGGCACACGAGTACAGGATCTGAAGCAGTTGGTACTAGATTAACGCGATCATCGAGAAGGTGTATTCAAATATGTGCGCTTGTCTCATCAAGCAAGGGAAGTGGCAAAGAGCAATCGATACTGCTGACAAGGCACGTATCCCCCCCCTCCACTTTGTTTACTGTCTTGGTCTTGACCAGTCACGCGCCGTGTTGATAGGTCCTCTCAAAGAACGCGGATAATGTAAAGGCCAAGTTCAGAAAAGGCAAAGCTCTAGGAGAGCTTGGTTTCTTCGAGAAGGCGGCCGCGATATTGGAGGAACTGTTGAAAACAAACGAGACTGGCCCAGGTATGGGTTCATCTTGCCGGGCGATATGACGTCGGAACCTAAATCCCGTGCTAGATGCCCCTGCGATCAAGGCTGAACTGCAGAGATTCAAGTTGATGGAAAAAGAGGTAACGAAGAAAGCTGACACGAAAATGAGAGGTTAGTATCGTCGAAAAGCCTATCTTACGGCATCGAGCTAAGGTAATCCCTTCAATAGGTTTCTTGAACAAGGACAAGTCCCTGCTTGCGAAAGAGGAGCCCGCGAAGGACCTCGAGCCCGCCGCCGCATCCTAATGGGCGAAGTGCTCGATCATCTCCCTCGGCTTGACATTTCTTCACCCATTACCCTCATACTTGCTGTCTTATGCTGCTTGTCCCATTCGCAATTATCTTGTTATCATCGTGCAGGCCCCTCACAATCGCAAAGATCGAGTAACTCTTAGACCGAATTTTTCGACCCAATTCTCTCGGAACTCGGAGGATCCACAAAGCTTTGACCAGAGCATGCGCGTTCTCGATGTCATTTCTGACGGAAATCTTGAGATCGACCTTGACTGGGAACGTTTCCTTCGAAACGAAACAAAATTGAATATTGAATATTGAGTTGGGAACCCTTTCCATTGGAGGGGTTCTGCACGTCCACTCCTTGATCCCAGTCCATCGCGACGAGCCGGAAACGGTGCCCTGATTTTGAAGGGGACTGCTGATGGTAGTATTCTCCAGAGATGTTCGTTGTCACAATGTTCGACCCCTTACATTCTACGCCCCATCTTCTGTCCAGGATTCTTCTGATATGGCAGGGCTTGTAACCGTTACAGTGTACTGGATCCGCATCTCTCCTTTCAGCCTCAAAGCGTGTTTTGGCTGATGTAACAGACCTCCTCATGTCGTGAAGTCATGGACATCCCAACATACAGTACAACTATATGCCGTGATGATCAGTGGCTGGCGAGCACTTACAGCCTGCGAGCAAGTTCCGTGAACGACGGATATTTCACACTGACTAGGGCGACCCGCAATTAGCGATATCTTTCATATTTAGCAGGTATGGTTGTCATCCCTGCTTCGCAAACCTTTGAGCCGGAAAAATGGGCCGGGAGAGGTATCCCGAGGGTGGGTACGAGAATCTCGATGATGGTCGTACAAATATTAACAAGTGATGGAAAGTCCTATGGAACAGCCGTCGTGGCATGGTCTGATTGGAGGGTGGGACGTGCGATGAAACACGGATTGTGTGATGTAGAGCTCACACTCAGCAGAGAGCTGCACACGCTTACTTGATCCCCTCCACCACGCCTCGGAATTTTTGCCCTCCTTTATCCCCAAGGATGTCACAGTCCCAGCGCTCCAGTGACGCTGCGTCCATCTCTAGTTCAGGGTGACTCGATGACTCTTTTGAACACCCTACAGAAACAGAGATAGGTTCCCATTGCACTCACAGCGTAAAAAAAACGGCCAGCTACAGATCGAATGCGGTTTAATTCCCCCAAAATCGATCGAGAATGCAGGCGAAATCCCTGCACCGAGATCGGATCTGAATGTCCACGGTCTTAAGAGCGGAAGGATACCGGGTTGTCTCAGTTCCAATATGAGTATTGGTGTGCATTTGAACAGGACCTCCAATGTGAAGATGAGGTCGGGTGACTCGCGAGAATCTCATCGGCAGGGAAGAGGGTGTGCAAGAATCATTGTGAACTGGTCAAGCACTTTGGGTGGCCGGGTCATTGTCGACGTTGAAGGGCAAATCACACCCTATGATCGGGATTTGCACGTGCTTATTTCGTCAAATGCACCCACCGACCCACTGGTGAAATAGGATCCCCGCATTACAGGAGCAACGAGTGGGCCAAAAATTCTGCATTTGACAAAATATCGAATTGGAGATGAAAGAAATGGACCAGAAACCGGACTACAAGTACACTCTGCGCAGAAAGTCGTGCCAGAGGACAAAGAGAAACGAGCAAAGGAGAGACAGCATTGGTACAGAGTAAAGAAAGGAAGCATCCACATTTTGCACAGTTCGAAATCAAAACTTACTAAGAAGCAAAACACGGAAGGTTCGGAGAGATGGACGATAGAGTATATAGAATATTGTTAAGATGGTAGAGGTGTGGGGTGGCGCCGTGTAATAGATAGCGAGGCGTGCAAATTCGATGCAAAATATGTCTGTCGAATGCCAAAGCAGGGGAAAGGATGGTGAGAGCAACGATAAAACAATGAGAGGTAATTGATTGGAAAGGATGTGCCATCCGGACCATCCAATACGAGCGGATTGGTGGATGTGACCAGTGGCGGGGAAGGGAACAATGGTGAAGGAGTGTGAACGTCGTCATGAAACTGGAAGAGGGAAAAAAAATCAAGGGATGGTGATGGATACGTGATGGATAGGCATACCCGAGCCCCCACTCGTTGACTGAAGAGGAAAGCTGAGTCAAGCGACACGAGGACGAATAGAGAGGTCCTACCCAATAACAATAACGAAAAAGCCCAGAAAAGACAGGTGCGCACAAAGCAAGGGAGTTGGTGATGAAGCGAAGGAGGGTGGAAGGAGCAAAAGTCGGAAAGGCAATGGAAGCAGCAAAACGAACATGAAAGGAAGTTAGAGAAATAGGGATCCGAAGCTCGCAAGGGTTCAAGCAACCAAACCCTCACAAGACGGAAGACAGGATGAGGCAGGTTAGCCTCCCCACTACATCGGTCCAGGGGAGGCCAACCGCCATGGGAGTAGCAATAAGAGTGAGGTTGTCGTGGTACACAGAATATACAATTGGACGACGAGATGAGCCAAGAAGAAGTGCCAGACCCGCGGCGTCGTCATCGTCCACTGATGTCGGGAGATACACAAGCCGATTCCAGTCGGTCGAGAGTGAAGTCTTTGGGATCTTCGATTAATATGCTGGGAACGATTGGAATTTAACGCAGCTGGAAAGCGCTGCCGAGTCCCAAGCCAGCGGTTCCGTGTGGGTCGCAGTTCTCCTCAGTAATGGTCCCGAAAGAGATCTTCCTAGCGACGGGTCGCACCCCAAAAGTAGTAACCTTGACGCGGCGCAAGCTCTTGTGGGCAGGACTGCTCGGCGAGAAGTTCAGAGAATGAGTATCATCACCACCGATGCTCATCCTACTTGAGGGGGGAGAAATGGCCATGGGGTATGGCGTTGACGGAGTTTGCTGAGGGAATGGCAGTTCGCCACCCAGAATGCTAGGATTACGTCGCACGTTAGCACGGAACTTGGTCGCTGATCTGGTGTTGTGAGCGGGGGACGAATGGATCGCTGGAGAAATGACCATTGGGGAACCTAGACCCAAGTGCCTTGGGTCCTTTATAGGTTTGGACCTGGCGAGCGACGGCGTTGTTGTGAATTTCTTTGCAGGAGTTTCGGCGGGCGCCGGTGTAGCGGTTGTGGGAGACATAGGACGGCTCCGCTTCCTCGATCTCTTAGCCGGGTGGTTTTCCGAATTTTCCGGTGTAGGGGGCACCTCTTTGACTACATTACCGCCAACGTTCATCGTGTCTGCGAGCGAAGATCGGTTCGAATTGGTACCAAAAGATGGCGCACGCTTGAGAGGCCTGGAGGTCTCAGGAGCGGCAAAAGTGTCGGCACGCTTCATCTTCTGGACCCGAGGGTTGTCTGGATACAGTGAGGCAGGATCGGATGAACTGGATAAGGAGGAGAACGAGCGACGCAGACCTGGCTGCTTTGTGGGAGAGTTTGAGAATAGTGAGGAATTGAGCGTTGAGGAGCTCGGGGTTGAGGGATTGAGCGATGAGAGCTGGCTCCTCGATACGGACTTCTTTGGGGATGGTGATGGGCGAGCATACGGATGGAAAGGGGTGTTGACTATGGCACGATCGTTTCGTTGTAAACGTTGTGATAACCTGCAAAATCCCGTATCAGTTGGTTGTAGAACTACAAGGGGAACCCACTGTCTTACTGACCGATTGATACTTTGATTGTCTTGGATATTGTCCTTCTTGCTAAGCTCAACGTCGGGGATGAAATCCATGCTGGATTGGCGATACAATGCCCTTCTTCGGTTGATACGGCTCGATGGCCTAAGGACCTCACGCGGTTCCTCTTCCTCACACGACTCCTCGGCAATTCCAGCAATGGGGGTACTCTCCCTGGCTCGACACCGAGCGAGCTCGACGATTTTGGCGCGAGTTGCACGCTGCGAATGGGGCCAGTCCGCGGGACCTTTAGCCTCTGCGACACCGCGCGCAATCTTGTCCAATAGATTGGAGGGAGGGACTGGCCCATTGAATGGCGTGAGTAGATGGGACGGCAACGCGTCCAGGGTCTGTTTCAACGCGAAATAAAAAGGGAGAATGGGTAAGAAAACTCCGCGGAACATGAGAACCGGGAGGGGAATCGCGTACTCTTTGGAGCATCCGGATGTCCTCTGGCTTCCATTCTGTAGCAAAATCGTCTTCGTGAATGGAGCTGTTCCAGCTATCTGAGCTCTTTCTGTTTGAGGTGGGAGAGAAGACTTTGGTGGGAAGCACGCGGGAGCGGGGAGTTCGAGGTGAGTTTGTGGGCGATAGCAGGGTGTTCGCTGAACCGCTCAAGGGCGGGTGAGGGAGGACGACGTTGAGGGCCGCCTGCCTGCGGGTCTGCATGGGGGGGGAGGACGATGGAGGTAAAGGAGAGACTCGGTTGAGAAACGAACAGGCAAGTGAGAACAAAGTCGAGAGCCAGATCCCGTACCAAGCAAAAAGGAGGCCAAAAAAAAACAAAAAATATTATTTTCCTAGGGTATTTTTTGGAAAACGTTTCTGACGTGACGTGTTTCAAACTCCGATCAGGTGACTTTGATTTGTTGAATCTCCGCGCTCCGCCCTTTCCATTCCTGGTCTGACCGTGGTCGCCGCTTCGGCAGGCTCGGAATTTCTTTTGTTTCGTCATGATATGTCTAAAAAGATGGAGTTGGTCGCAACGTGGTTGTTCGGCTCAGGGGCCAAAGGGAAAAAGAAATGATGGATCGCCTTGTGGCACATCACCCGATCACAACTTGGCCACCCAAATCATTTTTCATCCTGTTTGTCGGTTTTCGTGGGGAATGCAGAAAACAGGAAGGGCCCCTTCCCTTCTGATTTCTATCGAGCACTTCGTTTCTTTTCCCCATCCGTACCGTATCCCCATCCGAGCTCCTTTATCTCTCATTCATAATTTCTCACCACGTCCACAATGGTTTCGGCTCTTCTGCAACTGTCCAACCCCCTATCAGTTCGCTGACCACAGCGGGAGTGCAGCGGATCCCAAGGCGACCGCCGCCGAGCCCTCGTATGAATTCCAACCCCATACACTAGAACTCGGTTCAACATCAATGAAGTTCCTGGGGTGATCAATATCAATATCAGAATATTATTCAGACTAACCACGTTCAGCCAGAGCGGTAATTCATTAGAGGGAGTAGACTAAAGCAATGATCTCTACTTGGTTGCATATGTCATCCAAGGATACAATCTACACGTGTACGCCACGAATCTCTTGCCCTTCCACATGCAACGAGGTCTGTGACATCGTACACCTCGTTGTCATAGACGCGCCGTCAATTGGGGTGGAGACGGTCCTTCCACGCAAATGTCCCGCATGTCGTGCAAAGCCAAATCGATGGCATCGATAAAAGCTTCCGTGGAAGTTTCTTTGCAGGATTTCTTCGACTCGATCCCAAACTTTATCAAATCCGGTCCCGCCAGATCTTTGAAAAAAAAACACAAACAGATACCGTTAGCGTCAGTCACGTTGCGAATGTCGCGCGAAAACCGCGAGAACATGAACCACCACTCACAATTTATTCCATACCCATCCGGATACACGGTACCAAATCCCGTGCCTCTAAACTGGTATCCAGCGCTCAGCCCACTCGTGCTCAGCTTCCACGTTTGGCTCCTCTGGAATAACTCATCCGAGAATAGGTCCGCAGTCTCCCCGTCCTCTGGCTTCATGAGGAGCCGGAGTCCCATAAGGTGGCGGTCAATTCCTTTACCCGTAGCCGCTTCTCGTGTGAGCCGGGTATGTGTTTGTATGGCCTTATTCAACAACTCGAATTTACGTTTCGACTGTTTTGCGGAAATGGTTAGTCATATGTCATGCGTGACATACGATTCCGCGGGTCGCAGTAGAGGTGGTGATAAGCGGCGCCAAGGAGGGGGTAAAAATAACATGACGAGTGTGAAATGGTGAATAACAACGTTGCACTCTCCCACACACGCAGTGATAGTCGCTCACCGAAACAGCGGTGTCACACATCGACCTCACCCAGTCACAACTATCGTTCGTCAGCGTTCGGATGGTCTCCGTCCGCCCATGATGGAATAACCGTGTGAGCGCCGTCTCGTATGTCGCGGTAAAGCTCCCTCTTGTTCGGAACCACGCTAATTGGAGAGCCATTTGGATGTACGCATCTGGAGAAAGCCGGGCTGTGAATTATGAGGCGAGAACTTAGTCAGGACCACCTTCTGTGTTGTGTGAACGGTGGAGGGGAGTATGACGAGACTGACCATGGACCTTGATCCAGTCCGCACCATATACGCTGAAGTAAAACACGTTGTCGTCGGAATCTGCGATTATCGCCTTTGCCTTCTCCTCTGCCCCCCTAATCTCCCGCTCTATTCGGTCGTCTGTGACCCATTCTAAGCTCCTCCACCCGTTCGGTGTTGGCGATTCACCAGATACCGCTTCTGGCGACAATACATAGGAATCGTCCAAGACCCCTTGAACAATAGCGTATTCAGTGACGATGCTCGGGACGAGCGCGTCCACTGGGGAGTGTTCGCCCGTCGCTCCGGCCCTAGTGAGTGGGTCGACGATGTAAGAGAAGGGCTTGTCCATGAATCGATTCTTGCCGTCCCAGGAAGACCTCACAAGGTGCAGATGCTCCTTAATCTCCCTTTTACAATTCCGGGGGTGCGTTTCAGAAGAACCAGTGGGCGAGGTGAAATGGTCGAGGCTGAGGCACATCACAGAGTGATGTATGGTGTCCAAGGTCCGCGCATTGACCGTGGACAAGCTGCGTAACCGTTCGTAGTTCTAAATCACTTAGATTTATTAATGGATCATGCGGTCGCACAACAGGAACCTCACCTCAGCCCACCGATCACGATGGTCAGTGGTTAGAATCCCAACGGACCTCGCTTGCTTGCCTGATGCAAGCTTCTTCTCGACGTCACGCACACATGACCACAGCCGCCGTTCAATCACCCCAGGGGAGTGGGGTTTACAAGATTCATCATAAACTTCGACAGCGTAGAAGAAGTCATGGATCAATACAACTATCGACCTTGCGTCTTGTGAAGATGGGTCTGGTTTTTCCGTGAGTACATCGCAGTGCGGATAAGGGACCCGAGCGATATTCCACATCTTGCGGTTCGAATCATTCAGCCAGATTTGAGATTTTGTCAATTCAGGAAGATCCTCGCTCCTAATGATACCATCAACAAACTTGGCAACCTCCCTACGCACAGCTGCGGGTTGATGGAGGCAAAGGAACGTACTCGGAGAGGATGTTTTTGTAGACAAGGGCATGATGTACGAGCGAAGCACTTCGGCGGATTTGCCATGGCGATATACCGACGACTGTTTTCAACAGCCCTTTCTTAGCGAATTCCGGTATCTCGATCTCGTCCTGGAAGATAAGCCACCAGTTCGAGTTTATGAGTAGTGGTTCCCGCCATTCCAGATACGCCTTCCGTAACCAGAAGTTATCATCGAGCCAATTATGTGGTGATGCTTTGTCTAGGGCTACAAATCATCACACATGAGATTAAATATAATGGTTACAGCAACTGTAGAGAACGCAGTGTGTACCTATCAAGCGCGCTTGCAGTGTCGCACCGATTCCTGTTTCGAATTCCTTCGCCCACTGTACCCGTTGTTCGTAACCAGAGTCAAAAGCAGAGACTCCTCGCAAATCGTCCTGCAGCAGAAACGGCTTAATGGACTGCAAGTACTTGTCGAGAGTGTTCCTTAAAGGAGGTACGGGCAACCGACGCAAGACAGTCGGTGCTTTAATGCCAGCACCGGGACTCGTCGATGTGTCCCGTTTCCGAACCGGCGGGCTCAGGGTGACTCTCTTCTTCGTCGCAGAGGAAAGAATTCGGGGCACCATCGTCTTGGGGAGAAGAGAGAGGGCGGGAGTGTGACCACTCCACCAGGTTTCTAGGGAGGAAGGGTATCGTGAGAGGGATTTGAGCTGGAGGTGATCGACGGTGACGGAGGTATGAGTCTCCGCTCAACTTCCGACCTCCGGCAGTCCAGGTTGACAATTCCCACGCCACAGACGCGTTCGACTCATTTCACCCTCCCAGCGTTCCACCGTCTAACACCTTGATTTCGATGGCCACTGCGATTCCAGCCGAGATGACTTCGTGGTTGAAGCGAACGTATCCAAAACCGCGTGTCGATCAGGTACATACCTATGATTTTCGGCGGTTTACGCTTCGATTAAGCTCATTGCGGACTTTGGAATAGGTTTGGCTTGGGGAATGTTACCAATGGCTGGTGGACGAGCTCCAGATAAACCCTCACGACACAAAGCGGCTCACGGAAGCGGCCGAAGAGGCGTTGTTAGATTCAGACTTGAAGGACTCCATGCAACCAGGAACCGGATTTCCGGACCTCACTGTCCAAGGATCCTCCATTCTCGTGCAAATCGTGGATATCACGGAGATTGGGCATAGCGCTTTCAGTCTCACGAATGTTCGTCAGACTCGGCTGGATCAAGAGGATCTCGCAGGGTTGGCGAGACAGAACGAGGAGGAGAATGAGAACCAGAACCAGGACGACGAAGATGTTGGACCTATACCGAAGTACCCGCGGTCGATGTTGAAGCTGCAGCTGAGTGATGGGACTATTACCATGCCTGCGATTGAATTCAAGAGGATTCCGGGACTTGAGCTGGGAGTCACGCCGCTTGGGTGTAAGGTGACTGCCTACCTCATCTATCATTCGTGCCTTTTGACTGTTGTCACCCATGCGTGCGTTCTACGTGGGTGCTGATGTGATGTAGATGTTACTTAGAGATTTTACGGTCTACGGTGGTACCATCTTCCTGGACCCGAGATGCGCTAGCGTCAAAGGCGGCAGGGTCGAGGAGAAGGCAACCATCCAAGACGAGCTTTTCATCGCGGGTTTGCGGACAAGAATGGGGTGAGCCATTCATATTGTACCCTCCTCCGATGATATTGACCTCTACTAGGTTACCCGTGGAAGAAAGCGCAGAGCTCGTGGCATACAGAGAAGAAAATCTTAAACCCCCGCCCAATGGGCGTGGGAGGCCCCAACCGGCACCAGCAAAACCCAAAAATGACAATAGCGCGTCACGAAAGCGGAAGGCACCTACTAAGAATCCACCCTCAAAGGGCGAGACCACCGTTGAAAAGTCTCGATTCTTCGTCAATCCTAAGCCGGAAATCACTGCGTCACAATTGATGAAAAACGGTGTCTTCTCTCCACTCACTCGGACCACGACGGTAATCGAGATCGAATCCGACGAGGAGATAAAAAGACCCCCACCCGTGGTTTCTAGTCGGGCGAAGGCACACAATACCAGTCTCACTCGAACAGAAACGGAGTACAGTTTTGAAGGCGAAGACTTTATGGACAACCCTGATTTCTTCCGGGAACTTGAGATGGTCGAAAGTGCCGTCATGTCACAACAAAACGCTCCGAGCGCGTCGGCTGGCCCATCAAAAACTCGTCCCAGCCAGAATCCAATCCCTCGGAGTCAGGTTGTCCGCCCGGATACTATCGAGGTCGACACGGATAAGGAGAACGAATCGGTACAAGAGAGGAGGGTTAGAAGGAAGGTTGTGACGAAGAAAGTCGCAGCTGCCCCCAACCAAAGCGTTATCAGCATCGAGGACTCGGACTGATCTACCTTCACCCTCCTTTGCATTCCATCCCACCCCACGTGTATCTTGTCCATTCAATACATACCCTCCTCATAATCGGTAGATACCCTGCTACTAATGACAGCGATCTTCGCCTGTGTCCCCTGATTTACAGAAATGCTATTTCGGATCCAAGTTTTTGGGACAAAGGAACCCAATGCGCAGTGACGTCACATGACGAGCTGACTGGGTACCTGAGGTATTTTCGAACCTCACCCCATCCACAGGACTCCCAAATATAGTACACAAGGCTCAGAGCGTGACGCTTCCAAACTTGAAGCTTGACCAACCCTCCCTCCCTCTTCGATTCGTTGAACCACACAACTATCTTTCTGCATGGACAACACACCCGGTGGGAAGCAGCCGCTTCTCACTTGGTCTAACGTGGCTTTGGCGCTCTCGTTCGTAGTCTTCGACGCAGTGCTATCTTCGATATACCGCCTCGGAATCTCCAGTTCTCTGATTTCCGCCGCTTTGCGATGTATCATCCAACTCTCGGTGATGGCTTTGGTGTTGGAAAGCATCTTCAAGACTCAGAACCCATACGGAATTGCTGGTCTTGCTCGTGGGTCAAATTTCAAAAAGCGTGTACTCCGCGACGAGGACTGATCATGTGCATGAAGTGCTCCTGAACCTCCTTGGGACGTTGGAGATTGGTGAGTGGAGGGTTGCGAGCTCGCCAGCATAAGTTAATCCTCATGTCAGTCGTGAACAAATGCAAGAGAAGGCACAAGTACATGGCAAGTCCTGCGGACGCATTTCCCTCGAAAGGTTCAACTGATACCATTCCAACGTTCAAGTTCTTTTCGGCCTTCATTGCCATGCTTTGCGCCACGACTCCTGTGTCCATAATTGGAACCAGGTTCGCGATGTCCATTGTCCCATTCTGGACACCAGAGCAATTCAGTGAGTTTTCTGTGTTCTAAAAATCGACGGGGACCTTACCAAGTTTTCAGTCCCCGTCATTGGGATGCTTTCTGGAAACTCCATTTCCGCGATTGTGGTCTCTATTGACTATGTGCTCAAGGAGTTCGTGTGAGTACCCGCGACCATCGTGACCAACGCTCCAACGCCAGTTGTCAACATCCTAATAGCGAGAACCGTGACAAGATCGAAATTCATCTCGCTTTTGGTGCCTCTCGAATGGAAGCATGTAGACCTGTCGCAAAGGAGGCTCTGCGTCTTGCGCTGACCCCGATGATCAGCCAGATGAGGTGAGCTGACACACCCGTGCGAACATCAACTGCTCCGACTGATGAGTGCTCCCAGTGTCATTGGCATGATATCTATCCCTGGCGCTATGACCGGCTCTATTCTTGGAGGTGCCTCGGTCACACAAGCCGCAAGACTTCAAATGGTCCTGGTGTTTTTGATTTCTTCCGTTGTTGTGCTTTCCTCGATCGTCGCGACGGGCTTTGCGCTTATAATTGTCGTGGATCAAGACCACCGGATACGCGTAGACCACATCGATTCTTCCAAGTTCATTCTGTGGAAATACAGAGAGCGACTATTCGAGAAGATTGGAGGATTCGGCTCACATGTACTGTGTCGTATCCGCGACCCACTCCGTAAGAGAGGTCACATTAGATTAGATGGAGAGCAGTAGTCGCATTCTGTAATCCCTTTATTAAGTACTGTAGATTGTATAAACCCTCGGGGCGATGGCGGAACATGTCTCAGATGCGTGATGACAGTTTGATCCAGTCACTGTTGCAGCAGGTCGAACTCGCGGCTGAAACGTTGATATCTTGATCGCCGACTCTTGAGCGCATCTGCTCCATCCGCGTTCTATAAGTAGTTCCTTAAAGTCACCCCGAGATGAGTCAATCAGAGTTGCCAGAAACCACAACGGTTTCTTGAAGAGTCATTCGATTGTGGAACGACATGGTCAACTCCTTGCCCAAGGAATACTACGACAGATTCTTGTCGGATGTCTCGAAGACGAGGATACCGAGTCCAAGTAAGCGTTTTTTCTTTGATCTGGTGGTTCGTGGAAGCTGAACGCTTCTTGGCGGTCACAGTTAGGAGTCTCATGCCACTGGAGAGCAAACCTGGCCTTATCTCCATGCTTGCCGGGAAACCGAATTCCTCAACTTTCCCATTCACCTCGATCCAGCTGACGGCTCGTTCTCCAACGGACCCCACGAAGGAAGAAATCCTAACCATCGGTTCAAAGCAGCTGGAAACTGCTCTTCAATATGGCCCGACCGCCGGAATGCCCAGCCTTTTGGAGTGGATCTGGGGTTTACAGGAATTCGCGCACGGGAGAAAGCGAGGTGAAGGGTGGAGACCGAGCGTCGGAGCAGGATCTCAGGACGTTATATACAAGGTATGCGGGAGGTGATACAAGGCTTTTCCCTGGATCAACTGTCCCGTAGGCCGTAAACTCGATATTGAACCCTGGCGACCCAGTCTTGGTGGAATCGCCGGTGTACGCGTGAGTAACTACTCTGCTTCCGTTGAGGGACCCAGCTGAGGAAATTTTCAGTGGTGTCATTCCAATGTTCAAAGCCCATGGCTGCACGTTGATTGGTGCGCCCTGGTCGTTCTTTGACTTGCACGGAATCTGACGCCAGTGTCCTATCAGAGGTCGGAACGGATGGGAACGGTATACAGTCAACTTCTCTCCGCGAGATTCTTGAAAACTGGCCGGCCGATAAGCCAAAGCCAAAGGTTCTATACTCCGTTCCGGTATGTACGGCCTTCGATGCTTCGAGATCGGATATGAATGTTCTCTAGTATGGTTGTAACCCCTCAGGGGCTACCGCTACGGTCGAAAGAAAGCGCGAAACTCTCGAGCTGGTTCGAAAGCATGATATTATCATTTTCGAAGGTTCGTTTCGCTTTGCGGAACCCACTTGCTTCGATTGCATGACGCCCCCGTTTTCTGCATTATAGATGACCCTTACTATTTCTTATACTTCGGGACCAAGCCCCGCCCTCCTTCCTACTTTACGCTGGAATTGGAACATCCTGAAGTAGGACGAGTATTGCGCTTCGACAGCTTGTCGAAGATCCTTTCCTCTGGGCTTAGGATCGGGTTTGCCTCTGGACCGGAACCTTTGTTGAACGCCATGGACATGCATGTACGTGTTCCGCCACGACTCGGAAACCGATGCAAGACTTACAGATGCTTCACAGACGGCGACCTCGAATCTCCAGGTTTCAAGCTTGACCCAAGAAATTGCATCGGTCCTCCTTCGCTCGTGGGGGTACGACGGTTTCAAAGCCCACACCGAAGCCGTC
>Ga0307514_10002055_pt1 | contig 21748 bp, 25 predicted proteins | sample 16_EM_MG_FD_203088 | JGI IMG/M metagenome (GOLD analysis project Ga0307514, IMG submission 203088) | Populus trichocarpa ectomycorrhiza microbial communities from riparian zone in the Pacific Northwest, United States - 16_EM | ecosystem: Host-associated > Plants > Roots > Unclassified | place...
AGGTAACGACCTAAATATCCTATGAATTAAATGGTGTCGTGGCCGCGAAGTCCTCGATTTTGGCGGGGGACAAACAAATGTAAACACGGACACTTTTTTTGGCGGTGTTGCCTATCCCCAATTACCCACGTGAAGAGGCGCTTTGACCCTTGTCCCCATCGATGGATTTGACGGCCTTCAAGTTTGAGCGTATTCTGAATCAGGGTGTGTAGAGCGGTTCGTGGGTTTGCTTGTTCTTAGATGCCCTCTCTAGATCCCGTATCCCATGCGATCTCGTTCTTGGGAACCCTCCCGAACACGGAGGGCATCCGGGAACCGGCGATCGTCAGGATAGAGAAGACAGCTCTATCTGAATCATCCGCCACAGAATTCGCTCAGATCATTCACGATGTGGAAAATATTGAACACAACGACATCGTTCGTCGGTTCCCTGGGATCGGAGAGTTTCTTCTGATGATACCCGTGATTAGTACTCTTGGTACTTCGGCCGTCTCAAGTCCATCCGAGACGTCAAGATAAACATGATATTCCCTGCGACAGAAGTTCACATTCGCAAGGTCTGTGTCTTGGTATCCTATAACGCATTTGTTTACTGATGTCATTGATATTCGCATTCGTAGTATTCCAAGCAGGACATAGTTATCGTCCAGGAGACGCCTGAGCTCTATGAACGCGTGGTGAAACCCTTTATCGCAGCCTTCCCTCCTTCCCGGACCAAGTGGGTCGACGAGATCATCGCAGGGAGAAAGGAGGGAGATAAGGTCTTTCATCGCGACGATTCTGGTTCATTCGGATACATGATCATCCCGGATATGAAGTGGAACCTCGAGACTGTATCCGATCTGTACCTCCTGGCTCTTTGCACTTCCAACAGCATAAAGAGTCTCCGAGATCTCAGGAAGGTCCATGTACCAGTTCTCAAAAATATCAGGGATGAAGCTGCGAGGATCGTCAAAGCGCGTTGGCAGAACGCTGGGAAGGATATATCTTTGAGGATGTTCATCCATTACCAGCCGTCGTACTGTACGTCTCCTCAACTTCCGCTGCTGCTGCTCACTGAACTGGGGATTTCTAGACCATTTCCACATCCATATCGTAAATGCCAATCATCCCATGGGGTTTGGCATGGCCGTCGGTCAAGCACACCTTCTTGATGACATTATATCCCTGGTACGTGTTCCTACACTTGTTTGATGAGCCTTTCTGATGCCAGAGCTGCAGCTCGAGTTAGATCCCGACGATGGCCCTTCTCTCATAGAACGCCTGACCTTCACTTATGGTCTGGGTGAACAACACGGATTGTATCCGCTCCTCACTGGAGCAGAATAAGTAAATTATTCTTAACTTACTGTAATTTTTACAGGACTCAGGATTATGCCTGAGTTCCGAAGCAACGCTTCGGATTTGTAGCCCTAGAATTAGTGCTAGAGAGCGTTACGCATTCTCTGTATCCCTACCGATGAAATACACATCAATGTCCGTTTCGCCTGCTCAGTCGTAGCGCGCCTTCCAAATCCGGAAGGTCATTACTTCCTTTCACCCCGCCAGCTCTGAGCTCACTCCTCTTATGGCTCTTCACGTCTGGAAGGTGACGCCCGAGAGAGCGGCGATCCGGCTCGTTCGTGCGATTTTGAGGGACAACCCTTCGTCATTGACTACGAAAGAAATCTACAAGGAGGCTATTCGACGCGAAGCGAAACGAGAGTACCCTCATCCGCCCACGGTCGTTGGGGGTGCTCCTACTCAGCAGTTGGAGAAATTGGTGAACAAAAGCGGTGCCGTACGCCCCCCACCTCCCACCCCTCCTCATCCCGAGAATGCCATTCGTTCCGTAAGGTGCGTGTGCATATTCTCCGGACGTGCTCTGTCCGCTTACCGGGTTCGAAACCGACCTTTCTATTGTTCCACGTTTGTGTTTCTAGGTACCTCAAGACCATCGTGCTTCCACACATGCAGGATAACATCCGAGAAGTCGAAAAATTCCATACCGTTCGAACCCTCTCCAACGAGGAGATCAAACACCGCTTAGCCACGATGAGCAAGTCCGCCCGAAAGGCGAAGGAAAGCTCGTTGCCGACTACGGGGGACGTCTGGTTATGGAGGCTGAGGGAACGGCCTCCACCTCCCCTCGAACCGAAAAAGGCGAAACCCGTGTTTGGTGCTGAGGTTGGGGTCGGTGAGGATTGGTCACATTTGAACAAGCGGAGGCAGCGTGCGAGGGAGGAGAAGGTTGCCAGAGATGTTACCTGGTTGAGGGACCTTGGGAAGATTAGACGGGAACGAGAAGCCCTCGAAAAGGCGGTGGCAACTTAATCCATTACGGTTCAGTTTAATAGACTAATTTTTCGTATAAGAACAGAGGAAGCGAGAGACATGGGGAACTTGGATTCCGAAAGCATGAGAGGACCATACAGATACGTGAAAGCTGCGCCGGCGCGTTACACTCAAGATAGAAGAAGGCAGGAAGGTGTGGCATAGAGTCCAATAGGCTGGGTCATGAAATCAAAACACATACCGTAAGAGAATCGAGAGGAAGGGGGAAAAGAGTAGAAAAGAGATAAAAGAAAAACTTAGCTCAACATTTCGGTTAGGACCCTAGCGATCATCCCGGCAACCTCGGAAGCGGCTTGCTTGTCCTTCTCGCGAACCTTGGAGAGGACGATCTGATTGAATTTATCAGAATGCCACCTCTTGAGTTCATCCTTCGCTTTCGTCCTCTTGTTCCTCCTCTTCCCACTCGCATCGGGCTTCTCACGGAGAGGATGAGTGAGGAACTGTTTGATGTGTTCGGGTTGAATCTGACTAGGTTCGGTCGGGGTCATATTGATGACCGGCCAGGGGATCTGGGAGAAACAAATGAGATGAACCTTGGTACCGTCGATGTCGTGGCCCGACCGAAGGATCTCCCACTTCTTCTCGTAGATCTCGAACTGAGCCTTGAGAGAAGGAGGTTGCGGTGGCAGCGGTGGTTGTTCCTGTTGATGACCCGGATCCTGTTCCTGTTGGCCCCCGGGGAAGTACTCCTTCATCAGCTCCTTCCATCGGTGGAGGCTTTCTTCAGCGCGAAGGCGTCTAGCTCTCTCCTCTTCCTTCTCCTGCCTTATGTGGTCCCTCTCGTTGCAAACCCTTCGGAAGGCATCGTCCGTCACCCGGAGATTGTCCAGCAGCATTACGTTTTCGCGCAACAATTTTTCCTCGCGCTGAGCGGCCGACATCGCGTCCTCCTCCCTTAGCTGCTTCCAAAGCTCCTCATCATCGCGCCTCCGCTGCTGCTCCTTGAATACCCTCTGAAGCCTAGACTGCTTCCTTTCAACCTTCTCGCGAGCCAATTCGCTCTCGGCAGCTTGCTTCTCTCTCTCGAGCTGGGCCAATCTCTGGTCCTTCCACCTACCGGCTCTCTCCTTCTCCTCACGTTTCTCCAACTCCTGCATCTTCCGCAACTTCTCCGCCTCCTTTGTTTCCTTCTTCAACCTCGCCTTCCTCTCCCCAGCCTGTGCCTTCACCCGCTCGGAGATCAGCTTGACTTTGAATATGCCCTCGCGTTTGTCCTTTTCGAAGAAGAGAGATTTGAGTTCCTTCTCGAGAAGTGCCTCGCCAGCTGCACTGTGGTCGGGCCGAGGCTCCTCAAAAGTCCACCCTGCCTGCCCCTCTTCGGCGGTCTCGGGATCGCAATCGATGGGTTCGTAGCCGTTGCCCGCATCCCGAGGGATGTCCTTCTTCTCCTGAGATCGTTTAGGGAAACGACCAGGTACGAAGACGGTCGAGTTTTCCTTAGCGATTTCGTTGTATCGCTTTCGCTTAACGCGACCTTGCTTTCGGCCTCTGGGAATCTGTCCGCTCGGTGCGGACTGGGACCAGGTCTTCTTCAGAGGTACTGGAGCCGGATTTGGGGCAGGGTTACTGGAGGTCGGGTGGACGAGAGAGCTTGATTGATCGAGAATGGGAGCTTCCACATGGAAGAGTTTATCGAAATAGCGATTGCAATGGGCGTAGAGGGCGTTGGCTGCGCGACGTATGTTGATAGCTACCATGATGGGCAGAGGTGGTGAGGTGGCTAGATTGTTGAGGTTGTGCTCGGTGGACGAAAAGGAAAAGGCACGTTTGTGGACGCACTTTGGCAAGACCCGAAGGGAGGCACTTCCTGGGCTTTTGTACCGACGCGGATTGAGTGTTTTGGGATTCACGGTCATGTGGGTGGACGCCTAACGCAAGTCAAACATATGCATGGCCGGGGGACGGAAGGACAAATGTCACTCCTGTTTCGCGAAGCGAATTTGTGGGCCGAGTGCGACACCTTTTCCAATAATCAAGGGTCCAATACATCAATCAGCGGGCCATCCAAAGGGTACGGCTTTCTTTCGCCAGAAAAGCCATCGGCAACCCAAGTACCGTGGGATAGCCAGTGTTACCTCCCATTTACTTGGTCGGAACAAATTGAAAATCGGTCCTAGCCGTGGATTTGAGGACCATGTCGAGTCAATTTGCACAGGGAGCGATTTAGGTCACGTGGCGCAGCCACCACGAGGGACAAAGGAGGGTGGCTTTGAAAGAAGGGGCCATCCTACCCGTGGTATATAGGACAAAGAACACGGTCCTAAAGTTGTTAGAAGACTTCCACCATCCACGACGAGTACACCACTCACTCGGCCACACCTTCGACTGCATCCCATTCACTTCATCCCAATGCCGCCGTATCCCACCAGAAGCTACGTCCGCGCACATCCGAGCTTTAATCTCAACGATGGCAGTGAAATTGCCACCCACTCGCCCACCAAGCGTTCTCCGAGCAAGCGTTCACCATCCAAACAGTCTCCAACCAAAAGGTCCCAACGAAACGGGGCGCCTTCAAAGCGACCCCAAGTCAAAGTGACGATTTTCCCCACCCTTCGCGAGGGTTCTGTCCAACCCACTCCACGAACCACCGACCCAACCACTCCTCAGACCTCTAACCCGCCTGCCAGTGAAGACTTACGCCGGGCACCGAGGAAATTGAAGAGGGCTTCTAAGGCTGTGGGAGGTGGAATCGACAATAGTCAAAGCTGGCTCGCAGAGCGCAAGGGGGTCAGAGATGACATATCGCCGTTGACTTCTTTGGCACCTGGGCGACTGCCAAGCCTCGCAGAGATGGAGGCCGAGGATGAGATCATCATGCAAAGAGAGTATGCGAAGTTGATGGAGAATCGCGAGGCGACCACCAAAAGGTTCCAGGAGCGGCTGGAGCGGGAGGAGAAGGAGAACCGCATCGCTGCGGGCAACAACCCTGAGACGAGCATGGACGTTGACCAAGGAGCTTCATCCTCCGTTCGTTCTGACTATCCGGCTACTGTACGTGGCGTGAAGAGGACCGGTACCGAGGAGGTTTTTAACTAAAATAACGTGGACATTTTAGCCGTACTTTTCCTCACTCTCTCTTTAAAATGCATGTATAATAGGCACTCACACGAATGTACATCGGAAGCTGGGCTTGATGTAACAAAACATATGCGATTGGATCAGTTTGTGCGGCATCTGCCGGCCTTTTCTTGTTCCCCAGTCCTTGATTCCTCCCATATGCAAGCGTCTCCCCCGAAGCCTTGGGAGCGTAATCCCTCGTCAACAACGACGACTTTTCCAACGTCTACCACGATGACAACCCCCGCCGCGATATCGACCGCGGCCGCTCAGCCGTCTACAACGACGGCGACCCTTCCAACGGTCCCATCACGACCAGCAACCCTTACTTCGACAGCTGCCACGAATCCTTACTCATCCCCTTATTCCTCCTACAATTCGCCCTATTCACGACTTGGAACAACCTACTCTCCCTATGGCGGTAATGTGTACGGAGGCATGGGAGGATACGGTGGTTTTGGAGGTTATGGGATGAACAGTATGTATGGAGGCATGCCAGGGATGGGGATGGGAATGTACGGACCTATGCCCTACGACCCTGCGGGCCAGTCTCTCGGTCAGACCCTTGAGAGCACTACCCAACACACGTTCGCCCTTCTACACTCAATTGTGCAGACTTTCACGGGTGTCTCACAAATGCTCGAGTCGACATTCATGGCCACGCATTCCTCGTTCTTCGCTATGGTCGGTGTGGTCGAGCAGTTTGGTCAGCTGAGAAACGCACTCGGTAGCGTTCTTGGTCTCTTCGGACTGTTACGGTGGATGAAGGAGCTCATCACCGGTCGACCATCGAACCAACTCCAGGGCGAATTCAGAGAGTTTATCAACGGGAAACCGGTCCAGGGACCATTACCTCCTCCCGGACCAAGGCCGAACCGCAAGCCGCTGATCATCTTCCTCCTCGCCATTTTCGGTGTCCCGTATGCGATGCACAAGCTCATAAAGATCTTAAGTGAGCGGCAACAGCAACAACAGGGACAGATCCTGCCGCCACTTGATCCGACCTTGCTCACGTTTGCGCGTGCTCTCTATCCCTTCCAGCCTACCTCACCCGCGGAGTTGGAGTTGAAGGAGAACGAAATCGTCGCCATCATGGGCAAACTCGATCCCTCAACAGGCGCCGAGGCGGATCCCCGGATGGAAGTCGAGACGGACTGGTGGAAAGGAAGGACGAGGGAGGGACGAGAGGGATGGTTCCCAAGAAAATGGGTTCAAATCATCGAGAAGAAACAGCCTGAAGGACAACTAGCACCCCAACCAAAGGTGGTCGCTTAGTATACGTCTCCTTGTATGCCTCCTCCCCTCTGCTTCGCCTTTTCTCGCTCACCGTTCACCGTTCATGCTCACCCCGCTTCTGGGTCTTTCGATCCCGTATTATATGTTATTACTACATTAGGTACAACCGGTATGCGTATTTGACAAGTCACAACAGTATTCGTGTATGCACTGTCTTCCCGTCGACGATTTAGATGGCGCCTTCACTCTTGGCGATGATGTACCTTGTGATCAAAGGGCAAGTGAGTGTATGTTGTTTATCAGAGGTATAAGCTAACCAGGAGTGAATCACACCCGGAATCCATCCAAAGATCCAGAGGAGGATGTTGATGCAGAACTCTTGTCGAACACTTGTCAAATCGATCCGATGATGTCATATGTCAGCGGGATCGACGCACCTGCTCCGAGGCCGCGTTCTGGAGGGAGGAGATGTGTGAACAAGGGATAGGATATACATGTCGGGGAAACTTACTGAGTAGGACGGGCACGGGAGGAACAAACCTGATAAGCGGACTGCATGAATACCTTGATAGGGGTGTCTGGGGGGAGGCGTGGGCTTACAGGGCGACGAAATATAGGAGGACGTCATAGCCCGAAGAGCCTTGGGATCTGGCCGAAGAGGTAGGTCTCTGGACAGCAGTGCGAGGAGGGGGTGGGGCGGCAGTATATGAATCAGCCATGACCAAACGTATACAAGGTGGAAAGGATCAGAAAGAGGAGAATCAACCGAGTTGGAGCTCCTCGATTTATGGGCGGAAGGAAAGCGACGGTCACCTGTCCAACAAACGATTACCCATTGCGCCTTTTTCGCGTATTCACAAGTCGTACTTAACGCGCCAGAAAGCTGGAATGTGTATAGATAAGTACCAACAGTCCGACAGGTTGAGGCAGAACGAAACCAGATATAGTCGTATATACAAGTTTCCTCGTGATTGGGATCACTGGCGAATGTACGCAGGCCAAGCACGAACGTTCTTCGGAATCCTAGTCGACAGTTGGGAAAATATCTCCTATACACTTGACCCGATTCTTTACTTGACTTCTGACCCTCGGGTTATTCGGACATGCCATATAAGATCATGTGACGGCATCGGCAGAACATGGGCCGTCAGCCGCATTTTCACGCTCGACCAGAAGATCCCTCCTCGGTGATCGTCAGTGCTTAAATGACTTGGGGACTTTTGACCGTGACACTGACTTGGGGTCATAACCAAGTCAATGACAGGTCAACGACTCGAGTGGTAGCAAGCCACCATCGTTTACGCCTACAATGTAACACGGATTTCCTCCTGCCCTGGGAGTCTTCACTTCTCGTACTCTTGCTTTGAGTAGTGTAACCCCTTAGTCGTTTCAACACTCTCGGCATCTTCAAGAACCTTCGTCACAGCACTCTCCAGAGTCTCCTATCTAGTCTCTGATTTCGAGCCCGTCGATCATCTCATTTTGTCGCTCTGGTTCTCAAATTTCGCCGTCTCTCAGTCTCACCAGTTTGCCCACCCGCCCACCTGTATTGTCTCGCATCATGCCTGCCATCTATCGCCCGCCCCATTATCGTGATCAAGATGCTTCTGACTACAGTGTCTACTCGTCAGCGTGTCAGTTCAACACGTCTCATTTCCAGAAGCAACCATGCTATCATTTATTTCCTGGCCCAGGAGTAGCAGCTCCAAGTCCCCCGTCTCCACTTCCAGTTGTACCTCATCCTGCCGCATCGCCTACGTCCCAGGATGCATTTCCGCTGATTTCTGCGTCGTTAGCGCCCGTCATCATGTAAGATTTTGAGTCCCAGGTCATCATGACACAATTCGCCGCCTCCCCAAGTCTTGTCTCCATGACCGGGCCTCGGGGTTGGGGCACGCCGAGTGCGATGACAGCGCAGGGGAACTGAGGGTTTATGCTGTCGTTCCAGATAAATATACCATTTTCGTTGGATTAGATCAACATTATGAGTGCATCGATGCGTGATACCACGAGCCGTATGACCCTATCATATACTTGGCAGAACATACACACAACAGCTATCTTATAACGGCGATGCAACGCTTCGGCAGGTTTTGCGGGGCTCCCAGCCCGTGGGAATCTCAAAACACGTGGTCGATATTCCAAGTCCGTGACCACCGTCGCGTCTTGAATCTCAAACATACACTACTTACAACCAAGGCTTGGCCATGAGGTTTAGCGTACCACGGTCCTTATCCCCCTCTCCAGTACGGAAAGCACGGTACATAACTCCCTTTGTGTTCTCCTCTGATCTCATCCAAAACGTCATCTTACTAGGTCACCCCGCAAGAGCGGAACCTTTCGCGCTCCGTCGGTTTCATCAGACTCAGAAGAAGACGGAGATGGTAACCCCGATTCAGGCAATTCCAGCGATACCTCCGAACCCGAACTTCACCCCTTGTCCGCGTACGCACCAATCCTACAACCCGATCCGTTTGCGCCCTCACTGACCCGACAACTGTAGCAGCACATCATCGAGGAAGGACAAAAGCACGGAAGAAACAAACTACATCACGGACGCCATAGCTTCTATTAGGCTCGCTATATCTCATCATGACCCATACGAAGAATGGTCAAGCCAAACGAGACGGGAGGCACGGGTACGTTTCTTCGATTCAACCAACAAAATTGAGCTGTACCTTTGACCCGTCGTCTAGCGAACAGCACGGTTGGAGCGGTCACAGCTTACCAAAGAGCAAAGAGCCAAGTTGGAGGCCGCTCGAGCCCGGGATGCCGAACGCCTCGCTCAGATCCACCAAAGGTCGAAACAAGAAATTGAGGATCGCATCGCCGTCGTGCTCTCCAGGAAACAGGCTTTCAAACAGAATGTGGACAATGGCACACAAGCTCGAGCCAATAAAACGAGGGACCGGATCGAGGCCGTCATAAAATTCGAAGAGGATAGACAGAAGGAGATCCTCGAGAAGGAACGACTGGCTAAGGAGGCTGAAGAAAGAAGAGCCCAAGAGGAGAAGAAACAAAGACAGTTGGCTCTCGAGAAGCAGATGGAGGAAAAGCTTAAACAGGAGCTTCTCAAGGCCAAACAGGATGCCGAGAAACGGAGGCAAGAGCAAGAAGAGAAGGAGAGGCTGGAAAAGGAGGCGAATCAGGCGTCCCTGGGTCTCTCGACCCCTTCCAGCGATTGGGAGAGTGCTCGAAGTTTATTGAAGGTATGACGACTCGCACGGTTTTCTAACTTTGTAGAATGCTGATCATTATCATAGCGGGTCAAGGCTGGGCCACTGGCAAAGGTGAAGGCAAACCGAGAGATAAAGCTGCAATGGAATAGGATCCGACGGGCCATAACCCCTAAGATCGGGCAGCTGACCAACGATAACGAGGTTATCCAGCGCGTCGTACGTTCCCCTCGTTCACAATTCTGGCTTATCACACATGACTCATAATCCTTCGCAGTGCAAAGAGTTGCTGACCCTGTGTCACCAGAGTAATTTCGCCGGCAACCCAGACCTCTACATGGCCGTGCTGTCTTCCCTATCCAAGGCCATACTTCTCCAGGCAGAGGTGGAGGTAACGGCGGAGAAACGCAGCGCCATCCCCCTCTCACAGGTGGCATCGTTCTTTGTTCAGAACCTAGAACGGTTCCCTCAAATCTTCTACGTGAAACTCGTCCAACGGACGGGTGGTTGGCCGATCCCCGTGAAACCGCCCCCCGAAAATGGAATAGAATACCCCAAGTTGGCTGGATTCAGGGAGGGAGAAGGCTTTTCTGAGTATATTTCGAGAGTGGCTGGTCTCATGAGGGTGTATTTCCATATACTCATCACGCCCACCAATCAACCCACTAACACCTTCTTCCGACCTACGATGTATTGGACCTACTTCGCGAGGTTGATGTGTAACCGCAGCTTGCTCGAGAGCGGACCGGTTGGTCCAGAACTTTTGGCTAGTGAGTGTAACTTTGTCGTATCATCCCACGCCATCGCTGACCTCGCCTTGCATATCCAGCCGCGCTCGATGTCGGAGGCGTTCAAGCGAGGGAAATCTTCGGAAATCAGTGGCACAAGCTGATGGAACTGCTGTATAGCGGGCTGACGGAGGTGAAGCCTAGCAGCCCGATAGGCGGCAACACTCCAGAGGGAACAGCAGCAAGAACGCGAGCGTTACTGGAGGTCGAGAAGATCATGAACTCTTGAGTCGAGCCCCTGCCCTCTTCGTCCTTTGGCCATCATCTGTAACTTGTATGCGGGTTCGACGACGTTTCATGAAACGATCACGACATCATCCAACTTTCCCTTGTAGTCACCACACGCGCACAAACCCAGCAACACGCGCTGTACATTCGTTTTGTAATGCGACCTTTTTACTTCCGGGAATTTCCGTGTGATTAAACCCAAGAATCGATGCATGTACTACAGGAGAAGAAAGACGGAGAAAAAAAGGGAAACGGAGGATGAGGAGGAAACATGCTACATGTAGGGGTGCACAACATGTGTGAAAATCCAATGTACGTACGAGAGGAAAGAAAAGAGTAATAGGGGAGATGGATATATACGCTATGAAAGATGTGAACGAAAGAAACCGAGAGCTAGAAGAGTGCGGAAGAGTATACCATGGCAGAGGAGAACAAGGTCCGAACAGAAATACGAGCGTAGGGTGTGATGAGATCGGATAGCTATGGATCGGAAACAAACGGAGCTCGAAAATGATGGGAGTGAGATGTCTATTTCTCCTCTACTCCTCCTCATCCTCATCTTCTTCCTGGATGACAGGAGCCGCGGAACGGGCGCCTGGTAGTTGCCTTCGAGACGCTCTCCCATCCATCGTCTCCCCAAACATGTCGACGGGCTGTTGAGATTGTCCGCCGCCAGATGCTGGTCCCTTCCCACGCAGGTTGGTGCTCCCGGCGCCTAGCATTTGGGGAGAGACCTTTCTGTTCTTAGGAGCTCGGTTGGTAACTTTTGGAAAGTTCAGCGGCTCGTTGAAGAGGCTCCCACCACCAGGGGAAGGGCTCGGTGGCTGGGCGGTAGAGCCTTGCCGATCTGTAGAGCCCGCGCTTGATGGCAGTTGACCAAGCCCCCCGACGTAGTAGGGGGTATTCTCCTCTTCGTCTACCCAGTCTGATTCGTCGTCGTGGCCGGCACTGAGCGATGGTCTACCAGAAAACACGTCCCGAATGTTCGCAGAGTTCTCCGGGGCAGGTGAGATGGCCAAAACCTCAACAGTCGTCGGTCGAGTAGTCCTCAATTGCCAACCAGGAGGTTCGACACCCCACGCTTTCTTCCAACTTGAACGGCCCGCGGATCCGTTGAGGGGACTCATGAAGGACGCCTGTCGCTTCTGAGCAACGAACTTTGTGGCTGCGTTGCGCCGAGGAGTGGACTCGTCGAAAGAATTCCTGTGTGTGCGGTAGGGGGAGGCGGTGTGTGGTCCTTCAGACTCTGATTGTTCATAGAACGAGTTGCGACGCGAAGAAGATAACGAATGAACTGACGACGCAGCCGAATTGGAGCGGACGTGAAGGGTTGGCGCTCTTGAGCGATGTGGAGTGTGCAGCTGCTTGACGACACGTGTCGACGAACCCGACCCTTCCCTGCGGTGGTACTTGTTGTTAGTCGGAGACACTGTCCTTGCCCGCATCGACCCAGAAGAACTTTGTGAGGGAGACTTCCGATGACGGCGTCCGGTGATGCTCATAACAGATGAGGGACGTGAGGGGTACTCCCCCCGCTCGGAACTAGGGGTATGGGCACCATAAGACTTGCGGCTAGGGTCGCTCCTCTGGCGAGTCATGGCAACCATATGATCCTGGTAGCCCCCCTCAAGCATGGCGATTGAGTTGATTGATGACCTGCGAGAATTAACACTGCTTGACCGTCGAGAAGACGAGGTGTGTTTTGCACGGTGCCCCGCGTTGCGCTTTGAGCTACCACTCCCATGGCGCTTGACAGTGCGAGCCCGTCCGTTCGTGGGAGTCCCAGGTATAACAGGCAAGCCAACAGTCCTTCCAGCTTCTTTTCGCTTCGCCCTTCGGCCCTCGTCGAACCACGTCCTGAAAGCGGTCAAAAGGCTCGCCCGATTTCTTCCAACGCTCCCGCCTTTGGATCCCCCAAGGTTGGGTAACGCAGTCAGAGTATCCCCCGGAGATGTTGCCTCTGTAGGGGAGGGGGATTCTGGACTTGAAGGTTTCGGTGGTCTGGTCATTACCCAAGGGGACGAAAGGTGTGACGGATCCAGGTCGTAGTCGGTTACTGCTGGAGCTTCCAGCTTGGCGGGTGGCGATTTAGGGCGCTTACTAGGCAAACTTCCTTGTGAACTCCTGGTCTCTTCGCCGCTCCCTTGTTTCCTTTCGCTTTCCTTGTGCTTCTCTTTCTCCCGTTCCTCGCGCACGGCCTCAACTGACTTCTTCCTGACCAGACCAGCAGCCTCCAAAGCAGTAGTTGCACGCTGCATAATACTAACACTTCCTGCTCTCGTCTTCCGGTTCTTGGCAGCATCCTTGAAGGAACTTCCAGGAGTTGAAGGGAAAGACTTCGTAAGGTCGACAGAGGGTGATGGCGACAATGCTGGTCGTGATTTGGTGGATTTGGGCGGCGTCGTCGGTGTGATCGAAGTGGAAGTAGTGGGAGTTGCAGGGATGAACGCAAGTTCGGGGGCTGAACGAGTCATAGCGGAGAGTGCGTCGAGGTCGCCCGGCCGCTGCTTGTGATCAGGCTTTCGCGACTTGTCTACCTGTTTCTTAGAAGTGGAACGCTTTGACTTGTTTTCTGCCACGGGTCCCTGCTCCTGCTCAGAAACCTCTGCCTTTCTGATGAGCATCCACCAGAGTGACCCTGAGGAATCGCAGGCATCGCTAAGGACGGAGTGCACGATTTGGCCAGTATCGAAACCCAGGCCGCTCAACGAGTTCAAGAGTTGTTGTTCCACAGCGGTCGAAAATATCATCGGAGCGGGTGAATCCAACAGGGTGGAAAAATTGTTTTGTTGAGCTGCTGGGGGTTCTGGAGTGTTAATCACGTTATCCTCATGATCAGACAGCGCGGAAGAGATCGAGCGTCGCTTGGTCCTGACTGGGGTACGAACAGGATATGCCGGAGGGTCCTTTGACGAAGAGTTGGAACGGGAAACTTGTTGGGGAATGGAGTGGACGTTCAGAGTCAGGGTCGGAATCTGCTCCTCGACTATGGTTTCAGTTTGCATAACTTTCGACTTTCCATTACCCTCGGCCGTTTTCTTGATCGTGACGTCGCTTGCATTTCGTCTGATTACGCGGGTAGCGTGGTCGGAGGTAGGCCCGTCTTCTTCAGACCCTTGTTCAGGAGTAGTCGTTGGAGAAGAAAAAGTTGGGAAGTAATCTGAGGGAGCGGAGGTATTGGAGGCATCGGAGGCGTTTGATGACATGTCCTGGAAAGGTTCGGTAGTAATGTCCATCGACTGAGTCTTCTGGGAGGCAACGGGGGAGGCAGGTCGATGTGCAGCAAACCAGGGGTGGGCGAGCATTTGAGATATTGACAGTCTCTGTAAAGGGTCCTGGTTCAGGATCTTCCCAATCAAGTCACGAGCCTCTGAATAACCGAGATCAGAACGCGAAAGGCGCCCACTAGTGGAGTTGGAATCCCTACCGTCCGAGAGCCACTCGGGGTCCTCGTAGTCTCCTTTGATTATCTTTTCTCGCATCACAACGTCGTCGTCGTCGTCAAATGGTAAGCCACCGGTGAGTAATGTGTATAGGATGATCCCCAGCGACCAGACGTCGACCTCTGTTGTAATAAGTCATGCTTGATATGCCAGATAATTGCAAAACTCACCTGGTCCGAGATACTTCTTCCCTTGCAACATCTCAGGTGATGCGTATCCGGTAGTACCGCAAAAGGTCTCCAAAAGGGTGCCACGCTCATACTCGCGTGTGAAACCGAAATCTCCTAATTTGACGCGACATCTTTCGTCCAACAGAACGTTCTCCAGCTTGAGGTCGCGATGGATGATCCCTTTGCTGTGGATGTATGCCACTCCGAGACAAAGTTGACCGAAAATGACTCTAGTCTCCAACTCAGAAACCCTCCCCTTCTCGACCAGATAATCGAATAACTCTCCTCCCGAACAGAGTTCTGTTACAAGCCAAATGTGATTTTCGGTGGCGATGACTTCGTATAGTTGAATGACATGTGGGTGGTGTAGTTGGCGGTGATGATGTATCTCTCTGGTGAGGGTGGTAGACATCGCTTTCGGGATTTGCTTGACGGCCACACGTGTGCCTGTGAGCCGATGTGTCCCGAGTCTGACGACACCGTAGGTACCTGGTTGCAGGAGGGGGTCATTGGGCCGATCGCATTATCAAATGAAAGGAAACCCACCTTCACCGATTACTTTTCCAAGGGTATAATTTCCGACAACTCTAATCTTCTGAGAGGCCAGCTCCTTCCCGAGTTCGTTATAGGCATTGGCGAGTTGCGCCTTGTGATTCTGAGACAATGATGCAGAATGACCGTGTCCAGCGCTCATGATGGTAGTTGCATTGAAAATGTGAGATTGTGAAAGAGGGGCGCAGGCACAGTGGTCTGAAGATGAAGAGGCGTGGACGAAGATATGAATGTACGAGAACAATGGACAATCAAGGGGAGGAGCTGGTCGTTGTGCGCACACCGAGCACTGTTGTGGATGAGGTGGAGAAACAACGCTCAGTGGTTCAGATCACGTGTTCAACAAGGCGTACTTCACCCTCGGCCAAACCGACGTAGAGGAGGATGGGATTAGGTACATTATGTGTCTCGGGTACAAAACGTAGTGCATATCTACCAGCGCGAATAGTGGCGAGATCGAATCTAGAGAGCCATTATTAAACCGAACAACGAGGGCCAAAGAATGAAGACAAATCGGAACTTCCAGTCCACGCTTCGGCTCCCACGTGCGGCGTTCCTGGAAACAGTGGGTTCGGAACGAGGTGGCACAGAGGTAGGATACGGAGCTATGTTGTCAGAAGCCGACGAGACAGGAGTTGCCGTCAGAGGGACCCAAGAGATGTCAGTCATGTTCAGAACCGCATGTGTGTGAGGAAGTTCGCCGGAGTGAGACGACTGAGAGTTGTCAGAGAAAACTGTAGAAATGCTTTCCGCATCCGCGGAGAGCGCCAGGGAAGGTGTTCCGTCAGTTGAATTGGATCCTAGCGTTGGGATATTTTGAACCACAAAGTATGCGGTGTAGACTGTGAGGGGAGGTTCTTCGCAGGTGAACATCAGATAGCTATGACCCCCAGCTCGTCAGAAAGTTCAAAACATCGCGAAAAGAATCATATACTATCTGTCACTCTCGGTAGTATCCGAAGGGATCTCGACGTTCAGTGCCCGGTTCACGGGATCAACACCAGTCGCTAACGTGCCAACGAACTCCTGGAAGCCGAGTCAACCAACGCAGCAACCAGGACAGACCAGAGAGACAGACATCATTATCGTGGTACAGATCGACCTTTAGCACAGATATTTCGTAGAGATGGGGTTTGGGGTCATCATCGATCCATTCGACCAGGTTTTGACGGCCAGCGTCGTAGACAGTACCAGCGACCGGGCTCGTAGGGTACAAGGAGGCGAGAGCGCTGCTGAAGGCAAGCGAAGCGATAAATAGGGCTTGAGCGCAGGTCATCGTACGGGGCACCGATGAGATACAGGGGGATGGTCGTGGTTCGTGACGAAGAACAAGAACCAAATAGTTGGACTTGCAACCTCTGAGCTCACTCGCTGAACCCATCACGTGGGGGACGTCGCGCCTGCAGCCCACGGGTTGTTTCTGCCAGCGCGCTGTACGCATCCCATACGCTGTTTTCCGCTCCCACTTCATGTTGGCCTTTGACCGCGTTTTCGGATGCTTCGCACTCTCCTAACCCCGCTTAGTTCTCGGTTCTCCGCAACTTTCCCAACTACACCTCATACTGTCAATGAAGAGGACGACGTTTCGCCAGAGGATTTCGCTCGCGATGTCCTGATTGAGCTGATGAGGAATTCGATTGCAAGGTTGAAGGATGCCCAGGATGTAGCTGCCAGACTCGAAGTTCTGGAGGAGATTCTTCGGGTTGCCCAACAAGATGGCTGCACGAAGGATGTCTTCCGTGAGATGGACGGTTTTCTCGTCCTTATTAATCTGTTCACCACCGCCGACATGGGTGAGCCACCGACGGCACAGATTCTGGAGCAGCTGCGCCTTGCCTTTGCCATTCTTTCCGCGGTTCTGAAGCAGCATACGATCAACATGGATTACTTCCGTGTGAGTTGGCATCAATTGGATACTCGTATTTATTATTCACGGTAATATAGCTTCGCGTCGGATATGAATCTCTCTCCAGGGCACTATCTCCATCTATTGTATCGGCACCTACACGATTGCAAACGTTGGGTCTGTTGATGTCCTTCGCAATGCAGGATTTCACCCTGTCAGATTACTACAAGCCGGACCAGTCAGACGCACCTGAGGTGCAGGCGCATCTGGATATCATCCGTCAGCCCGGCGGTATTCGAGTGCTTTGGGATTCCCTCGCAGATATGCCCCCCGAATCCCGGGATGCTACACTGCAGGCTTTCGAGTACCTTACGTCTCAATGCCTCCGTAATCGTGCGATCTTAAACAACCTCAATATTGCGTCCTCCCTTCTCCAGTTTTTCCTGGCATCACCACCGGATTCTCGTGAACGGAGGCGAATCCAGAGGACCCTGAGGCGTGTTCTGGAGCTCGGAGTATCGGTCTCGGAGGCCCGACTTATCCTTCAGTCGGTTGTTCTTCCCGATGATCGACTACACCCCGAAGTGTTGGAAGTTGTTCGCGGCGCTGCGCGAGGCAGATGGCCAACCCACATATCCTTCATGTCTCCTGCATCCCTCTCCTATCGTCGAAGCGGAGTCAAAGCACTACCGTATGGGGGTTTCACGTACATGGTCCGCTATTCTTTTTTATTTATTTCAGGAAACACAGTGGTCTAATTCCCCACAGGTTTGGCTATGGGTGGAAAAATTCCCGACACATGGCAACCAGAACTTGTTTGCCTTTGACGTTGATTCCACCCGACTGATATCACTAGAGATTCACCCAGATGGAAAACTCTCGTTCAAGAGCTCCGCGCAACAGGAGCCTGGTGCTTTTCCCCACGCAACGATAGCGAAGGCACGATGGACACATATCACACTAGTTCACTATACACATAGATCTCTCAATCCCACGATCCGTCGGTACCCTCCTTTCATTTCACTAGAACTTACTAAACCATGTTCAGGTCTATTTATCGATGGCGTTCTCTGCGATGGGTTGAACTGGCCCTATCCAAAAAACCCCACTACCGCAGTATCCGCGTCATATGTTATCGGGGATGACACTTCGGACGCTACAATGCAGTGGTGTTTATCTACCTCATACCTAATCTCGGTCCCGCTAGGTCAGTGACACCACGTGTCAACCACGACTTTTTCTAAATTGTACTCTCAAGACAACGAGTTACCGCGTTTCATCCACCACCTCGGACTCAAATATGCTGCCAATTTCCAGTCCGATGATCTAATAAAACAGCTGACATACGAGGCTTCGACTTCCCTGAACATCCACCTGTTCAACCTTGGGCCACAAACTGTGACATCTGGGCTGCTCAAGGTCCTAAAGACTGGTGTTGGTTTCAACGAGGATTCGGTCGTGTTTTTGCTCAAGCCCAGTGTGCTAACCGAAGGCGATGAGTATTTCTCTGACTCCCTCCTGGATGAGCCTGTGCAAGCGCCTGCCAGCCCATGGAAGAGACAGGGAGATATAGTAAAGGCCGAAAGCCATGGGTTCGATTATGCGGTATGGAAACTTGGGGGAGCTGCGGTATACCTCCGTCTCGTTCAGCTTGCAAGCGTAAGCCTGTCCATTGTGGGGATGTTTACCGATGATAATCGAAGCAATCACACATTACAGAACCCCCATGAGCTGTCCCGTGCTCTGGGAATTTTGACCGACGGACTGCGAAACAGCTGGCAGCTCTCGGAGGATATGGAACAGTTACGTGGGTTCCTGTTCATCTTTCTTTGTTTACGGGCAAGGCTCAAGTGTGACCCAGGGGGTTACGATATCCTGAATCATCTCTTGCGATCGAAGGCGAATTTGATCAACATGACCGGGTTCGAGACCTTGTTTGAATTCCTAGGGCTCAATTTCCGCTCTACCGAGTAAGCATCACTCTCCCGCAATGTTCTCCGATAGCGATTCTACCCTGATAGTCATTCAACGATAGTGAATACAGTTGCCTATCGGGCAATCGCGCTGGATTTTCTCTTATGGTCACGCGCCAGTCCAGAAATCCAGCGCGCGCATCTGGAACATTTCACGATCCTCGTACAAACCAGTCGCTATAAGCGGTTCAATGTCAAACAGAGATACCACAAGATGGGGATTGTCCGCAAATTCCTTTTTGTCTTGCAGACAGACCTATACCAGCCTGCTCTTTTACCCGCCCTCACAGACGCTCTGCGATCGGTTGTTGAGGCTAACTTTAGCCCAAACGAGACTATAAAACCAATTCTTTCAATGATTGCGGCGAACGTCCACACGGGTTTGTCGCATACTGGTGGTTATTTTCCCGCACCTCTTCTAATTCTTGAACAGACTCGGGCCCAACTGCTTCCCCTCACTCTGCTATATCTCGTATTGATCACGCGCACCAACGTGAGCGTGCGGAGCATGTCTTGATCATGCTCATCTCGCTTCTACGTTCCTCTCCCCAACTGCTACAGAAGTTTGCAGCAGCCGTCCCTTTCACCCGGGTTTGTTTATTGTTACTGGGGGATCGACCGTCATCGACTGTTGCGACGGAGGTTCTTAAGCTCGTGTGCATCAGCATCGATTCCAGCCAGACCTTTGTTAGGAAGTTTGAGTTGGTTAGCGGTTGGGTCATTTTGAAGAACGTTTTACCCTATGCTTGGAGTGAGGATGTACACCAGGTTGCGTTCGACATCCTTTTAGATTACAAGGGGGACGATAAGACCATCGTTCGATGCCCACACATTATCCCTGCCATCATTACTTCCCTTCACCGTGGACTACAATACTCTGCGACGGACCTCCCTGCTATATTCGACACATTGTCTGTGGAAGGTTGGAGCGTCCCTACTTCGTCTTTCTTGTGCGTTAAACAATTTGGTGTAGGATCTACGCCACCGAAAGTCGCAGGGGCGGACTCGGAAGTATTGCTAGAAGCGCTCATTCAGCTGCAGTCGACAAGTCCCTCATTTAAACAAATCTTCAAGTCAACGCAGGTCACCCAGCAATTCATCGATACCCATTTAGCGTTCGTTTCTGCCGTCAAGTCCCTCCCAGAGATCAGCCAAAGGGTTACCAGCCTCATGGACAAGATGTGTCACTTCGCTATTGCGCTCGCCTTGGACCCCTCAGTCTCCGAAGCACAACAAGCAGAGGTGATTAGATTACTTTGATGCGTTGTCTTACTTAACTCACTCGATTCTAGCTAATGTTTACCGCTGAAGAAGCGCAGAGAGCGCTAAACCCTGAGGCGCCCCCCTCAACCATTGATCCTCGGTTGATTCCTGGAAGGCGCATGAGCAGACACAAGTCATCAAGTTCTATCACCGGTGACAAGGGGGTGCAGAAGTCCATGCAGCGACTACAAGACTGGAGGAAAACGATCATGGTGTCCGAAAGGAAGCGGCTTCGTCGGACGGCGATCGACATGTGGGTGGCATCCTGGTTGTCATATGGCCTATATTGAAATTGCGCATTCTCAGCCGCGAAAACCAGCAACAGATTGCAGGTTTGACCGATTGGGTCAAGATTGTCACGGGCGAACGTGGCCTTTGGGCCAACACTACGGCTGAACCACATTGGAAGTTAGACGAGACAGAGGGTCCGTACCGTGTGAGGTTCGTAGCTTCCCCTGCTCGTGGCACATCACGGGCTCTGACCTTACGTAGGAAAAAGCTCGAACCCACCTTTGACCACATCATAAATTCCAAGATTGACCCGAAACGTCGCTCGGGCGAGGCGGGAGACGTGGAACCGGACGTAGAATCCGTGATAAACATCGAAGTTCCGCCATGGGCCGAATCGTATGAGCTTACTTCAACGGAGACCGAAGGTATGTGTCATTGTCACAACTATCGGGCCGTGCTCATCCGGATAAGACCACTGGGCCGACGATGATCCCGAGGATAAACATCGAAGAGTTCGTCACCAACTTGAACCAGGTGACGTGATCGAAGCGGTTACCACAGTTGCAAGGGTCATCGGTGTGGACTCGTCTGGTAAGGGAGAAATACTCCGTTATAAGGTCGTGAATCTGAGGGATTGGATGCCAACAGCCGGACTGCTCATATTCGGTCGTAATAACCTCTACTTCCTTGATGGTCTGGTGGAAAACGACGATGGGGAGGTAATAGATGCCCATTATGCTCCGCGGAAACTGCTTTTTATCCCGGGCAGTACTGTTGAACTGGACGGGCGGCAAGGTGCTCTCCGCTGGTGAGCATCACTCATCATAGGAGCTTCCTGTCACTTACCCCGTGTCAGGCCCTACGACAAAGTCCTGAATCATAGCAACCGGTCATTCTTATTCCGTGACGTGGGGTAAGATTTACATGAGGTCACCCCACGAGACACTTAATGACATGCTTTGGCAGGATTGAAATCTACTTCCAGGACAGCATCTCGCTCTTCTTGGTCTGTTTAAACAAGAAAAACCGGCAAGTTGTCCACCAACGGTTATCAGCCGTCCTTCAAAAACGCGTGTCGATAGAGCCACAGTCCTCTGCGTTGCTGAGGTCACCTGGTATTCCCGCAATCTTTGGAAGAGTGGGAGCTAAAGTTCTCTCCGGGTTGCGACCGGATGAGCTTTCAATAGCTCAGAGAAAGTGGCAGACTCGGGAGATAAGCAACGTGTGTCTTTTCAAACGCGCCCCCATCCCCGAGGCTAACTATCGCTCATAGTTTACATACTTGAGTATTCTCAACCAACTTTCTGGCCGAACCCCCAGCGACGCCACCCAGTACCCTGTTTTTCGTGAGTTTGCGGTTTTACCGGTTGTTCGTAATCTTAAGCGGGCAAATCCAGCATGGGTCATCCAAGACTACACGTCCACTACTCTCGACTTGAAGTCCGCGGAGA
>Ga0307514_10002056_pt1 | contig 21743 bp, 24 predicted proteins | sample 16_EM_MG_FD_203088 | JGI IMG/M metagenome (GOLD analysis project Ga0307514, IMG submission 203088) | Populus trichocarpa ectomycorrhiza microbial communities from riparian zone in the Pacific Northwest, United States - 16_EM | ecosystem: Host-associated > Plants > Roots > Unclassified | place...
GGTCCTTGATCCCACGGCCGTACGAGGTCTTGATCGACAGTCTCGAATTTTTTGACTGTGAGAACGGGCCAGGGTCCTTCCGGTACAGCAAGACACCGTCTTCCAACTCGCGCAAAACAATTCGACTCCCCATGCCTTCCACTACCCCGCTGTTATGCCCCTTCAATCGGAACCGCAGCTGTCCAGAATGTCCTTGAAGACGATAACCATGGTTCCCCTTATCAGCGGGGTAATAAGACCTTTTACCGTGGTCGTAACTCCAGGCAGTTCGTTGACGCGTGACGCGAGATTCGTAATATGTAATGGTGATCCCATCGTTGTCGACTGGGGTAGTTTTGAAATTGCGGGCGCTTGATTTTGACGACTGGGTTCTGCGGGACATCCGGAATGCCGCAACCTTGTTGGGTTTGTTCTGCCGGAACCCCAAATTTTCTCGCTGCCGTCCCTTGCGATCGATGGCTTCAGGGCCATCTTGTTGGTCAGATATACCATCTCGTTATCGGTCCCACGTACCATGGGCTCAATGACAGACATGTGGTAATTTTAACCCTCTCCCTCCTACTTATTATAGGTGCTCCGTTGGCTGATTCAACCGCGACTCGAAGAGCACTCCCCTCTGTCCGCGCACCCTACCTTCCTTCCGTCAGTTTCAAAGTGCACGCTGGACTAACCGCCATGAACCAGACCCGTAGCATGATTATCAGTGCTGTTGTCCATCTACTAGGCGTCTCTGTAGTCAGCCACCTGATATCTCGCCGGGTCCTGGTCAATGGGGTACAATGTTCCCTGAGGCGAACATCATGGCCACGGCTCTGTGTCCTGATTGTTTTCCTCGACTCGTACCTCTTTCTTTTCACCTCTGGCATCTTGATCCTTGGTGTTGGGATGACTACCAGCGCGGCGGCATGCTCGCTCGGTATATATCTTTGCATCATATTCTATGGAACTTCAAAGTTCTTTATATACCTCTTTCTGAGTAAGTTTTTCCTCCCTTCCTGGAGGTGCTGGCTGTGATTCCATCCATTTCCTCCAGTCGAGCGCGTACACATCGTTTGGCGTCCAACTCCCACGACTCCTCGATTACGATCCAAAGTATATGTGGTGTGTATAACTCTCCTCACATTCTTCTTGGCTGTTGCCGGTGTTATGTTTTATGGTAGCAATTCCAAGTACCGCTCCCGGGGAAACCAGCTGACCAGTTGTTCTAGGTAACATATCCAGGATCGAAGACGGTTTATGTTACATTGGTCTCAAATTTATCGCTTCTGCTCCTCTCCTGGCCTACGATCTGTAAGGGCCCTTTTCCAGCTCCTCTATTGCAAGTCTCATCCCCTGCAGTTTCATTACACTGTTTTTGACCACGCTATTCCTATGGCCTCTGCTACGCAAGAAATTCCGCAACAATACTATCAAGCGCCTTGCGGTCAGGACTCTTATGTGTGTATCCTTCGTTTTGTGTCGATCGTGCTTATGCATTTCCCACCAGTTCGTCATTCATTGCTTTGGTCACTTCCTGTGTCAATGTTCTCGTCTTAACCTTAATGCATGGGCGACAGCTAGGATGGGTTTGTCTGGCGTGTTGCAGCGGAGACGTGAGTTTTAGTCTGGATCGACTGATTTTGCGGAAAAATCACATCTTCACGGGAAACTGATCATCCGCAGGTTGTGGTGAATGCGTTGGCGTTATTCTGGGTGACCGACTCCGTATCAGAACGATCTGCTGGAGCGCCTCCTATGGGGGTAAGCGCAGCCCTGGATCATCCCGCTTATGAAATGTCATCGCGGATGTCCTCTCGTCACAAGGATCCTGGCGCTTCAATTGGCGAGGTGGTTTCTACGCACCATCGGCTATCGCGCCACTCATGGTCACTGTTGACGGCCCTTGATCGGAGCTTCAGAACGTTGTTCGTTCGGGAGTCGACACCTCGGGAGACCGGTACAATAGACGTCGAGGTGAGTTTCAGTTCGGCTGGGCCCCCTGCAGTTACTGAGGTTGAAAATGTCAGATTGCGGTTCACACCGAGACGAACATTGATGTTGCTTCTTTTCATGAGAGTTCTCGAGCTCAAACGAAGTTGGGAAAGGCCAAGGTCTTTTCCTGGACCTAGAATAACATGTGTTCCGAGTGAACGTAGAACAGGTCGTCAATCCAAGTATCTTCCAAGTTATGTGCTACATCCGGCGTGCTCGGTCTCCGATGAATAAGACCCCAATGGGTATACAGATGCTCCTGACTAGCCGCCCTCCCGGCGGAAGTCTCACCGCGTGAGGTCGGAAGTTGACAGTTCCGGCTATGTGTCCCTCGACGGCGGGTGATCGCATCAGCAAAAGTTGCGATCACTTATGGGTGGCATTTTTTTCGATGGTTTCCTCCACAAATTTTGGGCGCTTAAATACACAACACTTCCATGTCAAGTGGGAACCCGGCTTCTGGGAGTGCACAGAAGTGTACCCCCGTCACTTTCTGCACCCCCGCACTTCGAAAGTGATCGGTGGACTTGCTAATGCTATAGGCGCATTAACCGCGGCAGCGTCTGAAACCCTTCCAACAGGCAATCTGTTTGCCCGACTGGATAATTGGTTGATGTCAAGCCGATCACAATTGTTTTCCCTCGCCTCTTACTGTCTCCACGCCATTCGAATTGTGTTTACATAACTTCGTTTAGATTCCACCGTGAGGTGAGGCACGCACCCGCATCTTAAGGGGTGCCGGCCGTTGGCTTATAAGGGACCGCCGGTATCGGATCTGCGAATCTCCCCTGCCTCACCCTCCTTGCCTCTGTGTCGCTTCGAGGCCTCGAAACCGACATGGACCAACCCAGCACCATGATGTTCCCAAGCGTGGGGATGCATGTCCTAAGTACGGTCATCCATCTCCTAGGCGTCACCATCCTCGCCCATCTAATATCCAGACGGACAATGCTCCGTGGAAACCTCACGCTGAGGGACGTTTCCTGGCCCTGGTTTTGCGTTCTTCTGATTCTTATCGACTCTTGGTTATTTATCTTCGCTACTGGTATTCTGATCCTTGGATTCGGGTTGGAGGACAATGAGATCAGCTGTTCTACGGGGATCTTGTTGTGCATCATCTTCTACGGATCATCCAAGCTCTTCATCTACGTTTTCCTATGTCCGTTCTCCTTTCCATGCATTTGACCAAGTCTCGTTACTAAACCATACTCAGCGGAACGAGTCCGTGTCGTTTGGCAGCCTACTCCCCATGCGCGGCGATGGCAATGCAAAGCCTATGTAGCCTGTTTCATAGTCCTCCTCGGATATGGCGGAATCGTTGGGGTGCTGTTCTACGGTAAGCTCCGTGCCTAGGAGGTGGACTGATTGCTCACAGAAATCTAGGCCGAATTTCATACTTTGGAGACAAGCACGTATGTTACATCGGCCTGTCGGAACCGGCCAGTATTGCACTATTGACCTACGACTTGTAAGTCACCTTCACTCAGCGTTTATTCGACTTCTCACCAGTCAGTACAGCTTCGTTAACGCCTTGCTAACCGGGATGTTTTTGTGGCCAGTGACGCGTAGTTCGTTCCGGAATGCCCGGGTGAAGCGCCTTGCGGTGCGCACTCTGTGGTCTGCTCTCATCGCGCTCACTACATCCTGTGTGAACATTCTTATATTGACGTTGATGCACGGTCGTCAACTCGGCTGGGTCTGCCTTGGGAGCTGCGGGACTGACGTGAGCTCACGTATTCATTGGGTTTGAAGTACGTGATCGGCTCACTCACACCGTTTAGGTTCTCATAAACGCACTGGTGATATACTGGGTTACGTCGGGGTCTTCGGATAACCATGAAAGGACAACGACTATCCAGGACTTCACTCCGCCGACGAAATCTGGGGATCCTGAGCCTGGTGGGGTGGAATCGTCGACTAAGGGCTCTAGTAGGATCGGGTTCAAACTGGGACATTCGAAAAAAGCGTCTCCGCCTGGTGTTACGAGCATGCAGGTACTTTCCGGCAGGAGCCTTCGTTGGAATCAGATACACTGAGCATGCTCTTTTACAGATCAGGGTCACTACCGAGCGGGTCGGCGAGCACGGCGAATCATCGATCAACGAGTCGGAGTACGAGCTGCAAAAAGTGCACTCTACACCACAACTCAGTCTTAACGAAGTACGAGAGGGCAACCACCCTCCTAATTTTAATAAATAGACCTCCGCTTCGGTTATATCTCCGGGGGGTCCATTCCTTTGTTCGTAAATGTAATCCATAGTGTAAGTACGCATTGAGTGACTGGGTGACTGGGTGACTGTCCCCAGGTCTGCACAGTGGTGTAGACGAGGCTAGATAAATATCAATTGCCTTTTAAGGGAGCTGTCAGGACCCCGACCTCTCTGTCGGGTCGCAGACACCGCAAAGCTCGGCTAGTGGCACCCTTCTCATTCACGAGCGGGGTCACCGTCGCTGATTAATATGGTTATCTCATCATCCGTCACACAAACTGACTTCCAGGAACAATGTAATCTTGGTCGGGGGCCCTCCCTGTTTCAATAACATGTGGACACTTTTGACTTGAATTGACCTTAGCGACCGTGCACCTGATATACAAATGCACCCGATCTTTTGTGCTTGTTGGACGGATTCTGCCAGTTGCCGGGTCCCGACATCAGGCCTTCAGGGGTGCCCGGTGCTAGCCTGCTGCGGCACGTCCAGAGGGCCGAGGTTGACGTTTTGAAATCAACCGTGATCCGGTGGAAGGGAATGGAATTGTGCCCGTCTTGTCCAATCACCTTCAGCCACTAACGAAAGCGCGATCTCGTTGTTTATGCCGTTAAGTATTTCGGGAAACCTAGAACTAGGAGACACCAGTGAAGGGGGTTTGGTAACTCGAGTCGACTGTTCTAGATATCCCTCGGCCATCCCGATGGAAACGCAACTTCGCGATTGATTCAAGATCAACCCACTGCGGTCGGATTGCATGATGGGGCGCAGTAAGAACGGTTGATCAGATGAATAGCGGAGGCTCTTGAAAAATCTTATGCCTCGACAGGTGGGCAGAGGGCTACCGATGTGTGATGTGGCGGATATCCCCTTTCCAGCGCGTGCAAACCGGTTGACTGCTCTTCGACGAAAGAGAACCTGTTTACACTGTGACATGTAAACAAAGGCGGCCAGCATTGGTATGGAGATCAACCAAGTTGGCAAGCACTGACTGCCGCTGGGTGTACATCGGGCCAAGAGTCGTCTCTCAACTGGTCCATATAAGAAATCTCGAGCGACGTCAAGCTCTTGCTGCAGGCCTGAAGCATACATGCCGCGATCACTTCTCTGACAGGTTCGTCTCCGGTGATGGATAGACTAAGGGATTTGAGGGACGATATGGGAATTGCGGATATGGCGTGAGAGAATGTAAAAAGGGTTCTCGGGTTATCACGAGCCAGCAGTTTACACCTCCGGTGTTAGCTCTAGAAGTGCTCGGGAGAGCATGGGAGGATGTGCGGTCTCTGCAAGTATTTACATGTCACAGTGTAGAAAAAATCCCATTCTATTTCTTCGAAAGGCGGACTATCATTTTGCAGCGTGCCGTCAATACACAAATTCCACTGCATCCGTGGGTTTGCGCCCATATGTTACTGGTGGTCAATTTTTCCGTGCTTCTCGTCTCCCCCGCCTTAGGGGTTTACTCATTCGGCGGTGCAAGTTTGGTGTTTGTTAGGAGGGGATTTACAACGGCGTCCTCCGACTCGCAAGGCCAGGTAACCAGGTCTCATCGGCCTCAGCTATCGGGGCCCAGGCCGTCGTGCAGGTACTCTCGAGGAATCTCCCAGAACCCCATCTTCCGCGTTGGACCGTGGACGATGCTCCGAACCGTACATCTGGAATCAGTTCAGCTACACGCTGGGGTTTAGGGAGGATTGCATACAACCCTACACTTCGAACCCATCAAGCGAGCGCTGGTTCTATCTCTGTGTATGAACGTTGAGTTCCATTGACCTACGTGGTGCGGAGACCTCCTGATACTGAAAAATGGACTTCGGTTACTGTAAACCTTCTGAGAAGGATGCCCAAGGTGAATGCGGCCTGAAAATGCTTTGCGTTGTTCTCAATTGTCGTTTTCGTTAATCTGTAAGAACTGTCCCGACGCTTTTGGACCTCGGTGTCGTGTTTTCTTACTAGACCCAAGAGATTCACAGCGGTAAAACGTAGATAAGTAGCTGAAAAATTACCAAAGAAAGTTCTTTGTGAGTGCGTAGAAACGTTTCCGGTTGCAGCGCCTTTCATGAGACCGGCTATGTGGGTGGGCTGGAGATCGGATCGTGTCTTTGGACCCGTTCCCTATTGTCCTCATAGTGGCCACGGCCGCCTCCTCCCTTCTTTCAACGTCCACCTGATTTGCACGGCCCCATTCACGCCTCGCTTTATTTCGTGACGGCCTCCAACTTGCATCCACCCTCCTTTCCGATACCTACCACCACCTACATTGTCGCCCCGACATGCCCCTTCCAGAGAATACCACAATCCCTTTGCATGGCCTCTCCCGCCCCGAAGATGCCTTACATTCGAAACCCAAGCAGGCCTTTTTTCTAAGAATGTCAACGGAAACACTGGAGGCGTTACAAGCATCACCCTTACCTCAGGTTCAGTTCACTTTTGGGAAACGATCAGTGAGTTCGATTTCCACCGCATGATCGCCACAGCTGAACTTTTTGCATTGTAGGGTATTAAAGTGGGAGACGCTTTCTTTCCGACACAGCCAGCTCCCGAAAATGCAGTCCATGACATATGGATCCGTGCCGCTTCCGCGAGACTGAAGAATCCACCCCTCAAGTACTACGCGAAGGTGGTGGGAAAGTTCGTAGTACAGCGCGACCGCATCGAGGAGATAGGTGATAAGATTGGTCGCAGTAGAAAGGATGCCGAGGAGCTGCGGCAGCAACGGAAGATCCAGATGATTGACAGGCCTCCTGCCGATATCCTGAAAGCAGGGAAACGCAAGGATGTCAAATCCAAGAAACCCGCCCCCACCCCCGCTGCTCAACGGCCCACCTCCACCCCATCATCAAACACCACAAGTTCGGGCACATCCACTTCATCCCTCGGAAGCGATTTTCGAAGTAGGTTAATTCAATGTCTCGCAACTAGCCCTCGGACAACCGAGGACAGCATCAAATTGCTCCTTGGGCGCAAACCGAACCCCGACACACGAAAAGAATTCATAAAACTACTAGCTGAGGTTCGTCATACGACCCCTTCGGTGTATTGGGTTCACTCATTGTGGTACCCCGCAGATTGCAGACCCACCTCCATCATCCAAGAAAAGCGCTGACTCCCCGTCATCTCAAGTGTGGACTTTGAAAGCGCAATACCGGGCAGAATTTCGCTCGCGGCCCACCGCTGGTGAGACGGAACGGGTCAGCACGACACGCAACACCACCCCCACCCATACCGAAGGTCGCGCTTCTCCCCTCTCCGTACCTGATGCCAAGAAACCAGCTTTGCCGCGAAAGGAGCCCAAGACCAATAAGAAGGCTGGTACTCTAATACTCGCGAAAAATGAGAGTTCGGGCTCATCTACTGGCAACAATATCCCTCTGAGAGAAACTGCAGGTGGGTCGACCAAGGCCATTCCCTCTCCTCTCGCTCCTCCGATAAGGCGACCTCCTCCTGGTTCCGGTTTCAGGGTCAAGGCACCTTCTCCTGGTCTTCCCTCTTCATCTGCCGCAGCAATACCACAGAAACGTGCCCATCCTACCGAGACAGCGGAACGACGTGAACCATCTCGTCTCGCTTCCTCATCACATCCATCTCCATCGGTTGCCCAATTACCTCCCAGACCAAGTCCCGCTCCCTCTGTCAAAAAACAGATGGCAGAGCCGCAGAAGATTCGCGGAGATGACCCTTTACCAAAACGTAAGCGGTTGGAGGAAGATTCCCAGGCGGAAACACTCCACACTGCTCGCATACCAAAGAAACGGAAGCCGAATGATGAATCTCGGGTGTCATCGAAGGCGCCAAAGGATCAATCTACCACGTACGAAGATGGCGAACTCCCAGAGTCCCCAGTCGCGAGGAAAAAACCGAGACTCGATGACCCACGTCCCACCCCCCGCGACGGCTACCGCGAACGCCCTCGCGAGCACGATCGTGACCGAGAGAGGGAACCGAAAACACTCCCCCCTAAACCTGTCCGGGCCCAGGAACTTTCCCCTCCTCCTCGAAAGACTCAACAAACCTCTACCCTCTTTGCTCCACAGGGCCGGGATTCTCTTTCGGAAAAGACATCCAAGCCCCACAACGGAAAATTCAAACGCGGGTCTTCGATATACACGTCCTCCGATGAAGAGACCCCCCTCAAGCAGACGCAGTCTCCTCAGCCCAAGGCTTCGGCAAATATTCCCCCTCAACACAAGAAGAAGCGCGATCCATCACTGCGGCCGCCCTTACCTTCCGACCCGGCTGGGATTCGTGCTGCGTATCGTGAGCGTTACGTGCCCTATATCACAACCTACGGAAAGTTCGTTGCACAGAGGGCAAAACAGGAGGAAGCACTGAGCGGCTCTGTCAGCTCCGATATGGATCTGATGGATGAGGACGAAGTTACAAAACTGGCAAACGATCTCAAGACTTATCAACGAGAGCTGGAAACCATCGAGGCTGCGTACAAGAAGGCAGGGGGGCGAGAGAAGCTGGAGTCCCAGAGCATGGGAAGGTCCCCCTCCTCAGACTAGTGTCTAACGGACCTTCCTTGCCTGTGCACCGCTCTCATCACTATTTAACATGTTTGGCCGCATCGCATACAAAGGGTAGATCATCGTGTACAGTAGAAATGGGTTAATCTGTATCGGAACGGCCGAAACAGCGCTTTCAGGTGGTGTCTACTCTGCGGAGATAAAAACATACTGCCCCGGAGAGGCTTGAACTCTCGACCTTGTGATAACGTAACCAGACGAGATTAACAGTCACACGCTCTAACCAACTGAGCCACGGGGCAAGACAAGCGGGTAGCAGTCCGTGAAATAATGAACCTCCGTCATACGGCGCAGAGTAACGCCTTCGGTTGCCTCTGGCCACCTCCATGGCACTCTCTCGTTCCCACTTTCTGGCTCGCTCGCTACGTGAAGACATCGGAACATCGTTGAACCAGGTTGCTCACCAACGAACAAGACATGCCACGTTTGAACGTTACAGTACAATCCGCAGCTTTTTCAAGCAACAGTGCCGATACGTTGCCTCACCGAAGCACCCTCTAAACCCTACACCTCCCGGATACCGAGCCTCTTACGGAGAGTCATTTCTCGCTCATTCAACCTTCTACGCGGTGAAGACGTCCGCTCGCGCTTTGCACACGACCAGTGTCCTGTTGAAGCAAGGTCAACCATCACAGCCCCCAAAGCCCTCAACGTCCAGTAGCGCAACAGCTCACGATGAAATCCTAGAGGGAGCTCACCGGGATGCCAAACACGAGGCAGAAGAAATAGAGGGCAACGGTCGTGTGCCTAACCATCTCGACAACTACCCCGCATTCCTTCGCCGTCTCGCCATGACTGTGCCAAACATCCACAGACCAACCAGAGACGACCTACTGACAGTCGCAGATGGGTTTTGGCAGCGTGCTCGCATCAGATTTCGGTGGTTCACGATCAAGTCCTTCCGCAAGTTCAACGCGGATGATATCTCGGCGTTCGTTACATGGTTTCTGATGAGCCAGACGATATGGATTCTGGTGGGGACGTGAGTCCTGGTTTGCCTCCTACAAGCGCGGTAACCTGAATTTCATACAGGACGACATTCTTTTCCGTTGTGTTCGCAATCGCAAACAGTCTGCGTCTGCAAGGTCTGTCCCCCTGCTTGCTAATGTGACCGACTGGAGACTCACCGTCATTGATTTAGAGTATATTGCCCGCGCGCTGAGTGATTATTTGACTGCCGAAACTGGTGCCAAAATCATCTTTGAATCTGCTATTGTGCCGAAGTGGAAAGACTCGCGGATATCATTCAAAAATGTCTACGTTGTTCGTCGCCCAACAATCTCTAGAGACGAGCCGCAGAGCGGGATTCATGCCACCGCAATCGGCTATGACATTAGCAACCACCCTCTGGTTCATGGGAGTGGGGAAGACGAAGAGGAGCCACGCCTCCCAGACCTCTCCGAGGAAGACACCAATTATACTCAGTTTGATCTTTCGATTGATTCCATCGATGTGACACTCTCGTTGTGGAGATGGTTGGATGGCAAGGGGCTCGTTGAAGATGCGGTGATCAAGGGTGTCCGTGGGGTTCTTGGTGAGTTGTTCCCTTCCGCCCAAGGTGTTTCTACTTACCCACACGCGCAGACCGTAGAGAAGTTACTTGGGACCCCGACCATCCGTTTGATCCGGCCCTATTCAGGCATCGTGCACAACCTGGCGATTTCGAACTGGAATCTCTCCAGTTAGAAGACGTTCTTGTCACGGTCTACCAACCCGGAGAATTCCGGCCATATACTGCATCCATTTTCCGGGCTGATATCCGCGCATTCAGGAAACAATGGATGTTCTATGATTTCCTCTCCGCAGAGAATATCGTGGGACAGTTTGATAACTGTTTGTTCAGTTTGCACAAGCCTCAAAGCATCGGGCGTACCAATGAGCAAGACCTTTTGGATGGAAAGTGGGCCCGTATGGTAGGTTCTTCCCGTTCAGGATATTGACTGATGCTGACCCAGTGATAGTCTCGTTTCCGCATCGATGGTGTGAATATCGACCATATACAGGCGGCTACCACCGAGGGCGGGCCGATGTCCTGGATAAAGTCAGGGAAGGTTGATGCGGTTCTTGATATTAAGTTCCCGCACGATACCGAGGGAGACGTCTTCGATGCTATCCTCGGTGAAATCGCGGACGCAATAACAACCGCAACAACCTCCCTCTCCTTGAATGACCGAATTCCGGGTCAGAGGCAGCTGGCAAAGCCTCCACTGACTGCTCCCTCTGATACAGAAAACGATGAGCAATCGCAGAAGGGTAAAAACTTGATCGTCGATATCGACCTACGATTCAGGGACTTGAAGGCGGCCGTCCCGATCTTCACTGATGAACTGTCATACGTAAACAACGCAGCTGTTCGGCCCATCGTCGCATTTATGAAGTTAGCTCATTGTTATCCCCAATAATCTTTGATACGAAGAAGACTGACACCCACCAGCGCAAACAGGACACTGGTTCCCATTCATTGCAGAGTGATAACAAATATAGACAACTTCGATGGTTCTTGGACGGTACGGACACCCGTTGATCCATGCCCAGCCCCCCTACTGAATGTTACGTCCTTTGCAGATGTGGGAAAGTAAGTGCAGCAAGACGCCGAAGTCTGCCCTGAGATACTAAACCTTCCTTCTAGCCGGGTTGATGGACTCTATTGCCATCAAGGTATGCATTCGTTCTGTGTTTCAGCAATTGCTCACCTTATCACAAGGTATATGACGCCATGGCATTCCATGTCTCAAACCAAGCAAATACTCCGCACCGTGTCCGAACGGTCGGAATCTGGAGCTTGCAGATGACTTCCAGCGCCCTCCTTTCCACTCTTCGCACACTCGTTGATCCGCTCGCGCTCAGACTACGAGAGATATACACCGACCCCTCCTCCTTCGATTTAGCGTATATTTAAAGATCCGCGTAACATATACATAGTACACCTTCATTCTACTCAATAGAAACCACCATTCCGTCGGAATGCTGCTGGTGAGGTTTGGGCTCAGTGACGGCGATCGATGTGAGTCGATCATCGGATTTGCTCTTTGACTCCGCACCACGTCCTCCGATGGCGAAGAAACAACAGAGCGCAGCACCGCCAAATCCTCATAGTGTCCCGAACAGGGATATCATGCAGAGGTTGAACTTTTTGTATCAAGCGAGCACCTACTTATCGTCTCTCGCTGAGACCGAAGGCAGGGCGACCTCGACAGCGAAGGCCGATGGTCAGTCAGCCACATCCTCCGATCTGGCAGGGAAGGGGAAGCAGACAGATAAAGCGCCTCTTGCTACTCCTGCATACCTTTCCAGAGCCTATGTCACCTCTATGAAGGCCATTAGTCAAAAGACTGTGGTGAAATTGTGAGTTTGGCTCTTTCTGCACGTTGGAAGGCACAACGTACTGAGTTATGTAGGGACCCTTCCGTGAAACGTACGATATGCAAAGGCTGTGATTCCATACTGATACCTGGGGTGACGTCGACTGTTCGGTCGAAACGTTCGTCTTGTGCTATCTCATCACGGAAAAGCACTCGATACAACTCTCACATGCAGCTTCGTCGTCGCATCGAAGACTGGTTAGACTCATATGTCTAAATTGCAAGACTACACGACGGATACCAGCACCACCGCTCTTGCAGGGTGGTTCTGATTCTCCCCCAGATCCCAAGTCGGCCATGCAGGTCGATGACACGGAAACTGAGGGGCAAAAACGCAAACGACGCAAGAAGAAGGCTGCGTACAAACAACCGTTCTTCGAACGTCCAGAACACATACTATTCCGTGGGAACAAGATGGTCGCCAAAATGGAGGACCTTCCGCTAGATGAAACGGCTGCGCAGGTGTCCGAGTCTATCAGCAAAGAGGCCGATGCGAACTAGATATCTATTGACTAGGGGCGGGATCAAGTGGTTGGGTGGTTAATATGTGGTACCATCAGTGCAGCTACAACAGACGTCTATGTGATACAGTGGAGATGATATCCCTAAGGAGTGTCTGTGTATGCGATAACGAAGGAAGTGAGTGGGTGGTCATAGGCGGGGGTATCATTATGGTACATGTTTACCAGAAAAACGAAGGTATATCCTGGGACACCCAAGAAACTGATGCGAAAAAAAGAAAATGCGTAACAGTCCGAGTGTGACAGAGGAGGTTGCAAATATAAAAAACAAGGGGTGGATACAGCGTAAAAGATCATGTCTGGGGTGGCGTCTTGAACGTCGAGGATGAGAGCGCCTTCCGATGCAACGGTCGTTTCTTCCCCGGCAGCCCGTCCTGCGGAATTTCCCCTTGAGAGGTGCCGAAGAGCTTCCTGTAGATTTGGGATGTTGTGGCAGTGGTCCTTAGGGGAGATGGTTCTGGATCTAACCCACTCCCTGGCCGAGAAGCGCTTGGTTCGCCGCTTTCCCCAGGATGGCTGAAACGAATCTCAGAGACTTCCGATGTCGTAAACGGTATGCTCTCCGTCGGTGAAGCTCTCTCTCCAGTTCGGGGTCGGAGAAACTGCGGAGTCAGTCGGTTTCCCCTGGAATAGGGGGAATAGGGATGGGGTTCGGTCGACTGCGGGTATTCCAGAGTTGGGGGTTGTTGAATGACGACGGATAGAGACAGGGGTTTTGAAGTCCTGCTTTCTCGTCGTCTGTCCGAATCGAGATGTGATTGTGCGGAATTGCTTCTGGTGAGTAGCGAATGGGGAGGGGAGTCGAGGACCACCTGGGGGACGGATTGTTCTGGGTTCCGTGATTGTCCTACACCGTCGATTGTGGATGAGGGTCCGGAAGATGGGTTCATGTCTAGAAAAGAGTAGACTGTCGACCTCCCTCTTTCGTTTATTTGTTGCATCTCAGGCTCTGGGGGTTCTTCCCCCCCAGTGGGAGTGGGGTCCGGTATTGTTTGTGCTGGAGGCATGAAGGCAGGGATCCGTGGGTCATCGGTACTGAAGCGGTAAGATGGAAGACGGGGTCCTGAAGGCTTGGGAATCGTACTTCGCCGGTGGATACCCGGCGAAGGGGTGGGTTCTGAGTCGATTTCTAAATTAATATATGCACTCAGGGACTGGTCTGCGGCCTCTGGAGAGTGAACGACGCCACCACCGCCACTATCGCGTAGGCGTTGAGTTGGAGAAAGTGAGGATGTTGTGGGGGATCTTGGAAAAGTTGGGGGAGAGGATTTGGACTGTGGATCCACGATATGCGGAATAGTAACGGGAAAAAGATCAAGCGAAACCTCGCTGGTGGGTGATTGAGTGGGGGATTTCCATCGCTGATCCAGCCCACCTGGTTGAATGTCAAGAACCTCAGCGATGTCGAGACCTTTGTGAATACTGGGTTCGATGAAAGTGAAGTCTCTTTCATTCCGCCATCGTCGCCAACGTCGCCGCCAACGCCAGAGGGCAAACCCAAGGATAGGAAAGACGACCACTCCCAGAACTATTCCTACAACAATCCCCGCGATAGCACCCTTCGAAATGCCGGAAGTTGAACTGTGAAAGGAGCTATAGGTAATCCAAAAATTGGTCACAAGAGCTTGAGGGTACTTGCATTGGCACCCCTGAAACTAGGGTGGTGTTGACGTATCCGACGGTGAGGAGGCTATTGACTGCATTTGTGATGGTCAAGGAGTGTGTATGTTGAGGATCGAGTCCAGTCCTATAAAACAGCACGGCGCCCTCGCTCCATACTGAGGAGGCATTGTATTGTGTCGTTTCTCCGTCCAGGGTGACGTTGTAATAGCCAGCAGCGGGATCTCGGAGACCAAAGACAGAGACGGCAGTTCCTGCTCAAGCAACGTGAATTGGGACAATTGTGATCAGGCGATGGGCAGGCGTCTCTACCGTTGAAGGTCAATTGAGCTGAATCTCCCAGCCGACTCGTCGTGTGGACGTATCTACCGGGAGCGTATTCTTGAGATGACCACCGGCCTTTATACGCGATGCTAGTGTCGTCAATCTGATCCGAGTGGACGGTCACACTGGCAACGAATTAATAACGGATGCAAAATTTTCACTCATTGACTCACTTGTCCAAGTTCATCACCTCCATGGCGCTGGTAATAACCGCTCTGTCAAACGCTATAAATGAAGATGGTGATGAGGAGATGTGGGCGGTTAGGGTGACCGTATACGTGTCAAGTTGTAGGTCTGAGAACGAGGCGAGGAGATTCGAGCCGGGGTCGACCAGAGCGTTGCCAGAAGTCCCAGTACCGGTCTTACGGTCCAAACTGACGTCGAACGCGGCAAGGGTTGCATTTCCATAGAGATCGATGCCAGTGCCTGTGTAAAGAATCAATCGAAATCGATCGAACGTCAGGTGGGGGATTTTCCAGTAGCGAGAATGGAGACGGACCAAACCAGGTGAGAGAAAAGAAACTGCCGTTCTTGGAGGATATCTGTAAACTCGTGCCGTCGCCCACCAGTCCCGAGGTCGAAGGAAAACCGGAAATCGTGTAGTAGGGAGTCCAGCCCGCAGTCGCGTTGAGGGCGACGGTATTAGGGAAGAAGGGGAAGTAGGTTATGGTAGGGGAAGTGTTATCGATCCCAAGCTGAAAGGCGACGGCCATACATGCGTCCGTCGAGAGAAAAAAAGCCTAAGAGAGGGGGGGAGGGATAGGCTTCAGAGAAGCATTTCATCTGGTGGCCTTCATAATATATTGAAGGAAAACGGTTGACGGGATGACCAGAAGGTCACTTGTAAGTACAAGCTGATATCATCACCATACCGACCATCCTGAGGAGTTTGTACATAAGAGGTCATGGCCATCAAGCCACGCCTGATGCGATATCGTTCATGACAGATTTCACCGGAAAATAAGTTTCAAAACGCATTCGCCTCTCTTGACTTAGTTTGGCCCATTCAGTCATGGGAGCAATTTCAAGTGGGAGGGTCAAGGAAGACACGCCCCTTGTCCTGCACGCATCAATCCTTCCCACGGCCACTTATATCTCTTCCTCCCTCTCCAATGAGCTCTATAAGTGCCCGGAAAATAGTGTACGCCTCGGCCAGAAACAAAGTCGCCGACGACTTCTATACCATACTCCTCTCAAACGTCCGCTCTTCAGCCCCAGATCTCCCTTTGGACCCGGTAGTCTTCCGTTCCTTGTTGCTATGCATCCTGGCTTCCGGGGCCAATAACCTCCTCCTCCGATCACACGACGAGGACATTTCCCTCGTACAGAACATTACAGCCTTGGTAAGTGCTCACTCTAGTCTTCTCGTCCCCCGCCCCACGAAAAGTGAATGTCAACGCCACGTATCAATCCCGCAGGCCGATCGGGGGTCCATCCGCTGATAATCATTGATTTAGACTCTATCTAGAGCGTTTGGATTCCCAACCCAGAAAGTCAGAATCAGATCTAGGCACTCTCCCTCAGACCTACTGCACTCTTTGTTCTTGAGCGACAAACACCCACCTCGTAGACCTGCTGCACGTCGACCTGTCAGAAACATCTCCCGAACCACTTCCGAGCCCAACGAATTTCCCCACTCGCCCTTTCTCAGCAAGGACAGCAGTTTTGATGGGGCGTCAAGTAGACAAAACGTCCCAGAACGGCGTCCCCAAGTTAAATTGCCCGAGTTACATACAGACCCTCAAGTCCCCACCAGAGATTTCGACACCGTTTCCGTCATGTCATCTGAGAACTTATCGCTCCCCAAGGCGGTGGTGATCACCGGGTTGGAATATGCTGGAAACCCTGCCCAGCGTGCTTTGCTTCAGGCACTCTCTGATCAATCGTTCGTCTTGGAAGATGACCCAGACACCGTCTGGAGACTTCCGCCGGATTTCATGGTCGTTTATGTATGTGCTAATGATGCCAGGGAGCGTCCAAAGATACATCCTTCACTTGTGATTTTTTTTCCATCTGTCTCTCGAAGTGCCGCGTAGCTGACTCAGATAACCCCATCAGCTGGATCGGTTTGCTATGAGCGTCAGTGTTCTTCCCAGCACTTCAACTCGCCAATCTTTTTCTCTCATTCGCTCAGAAATGCAAGCACCGCCCATCAATCCATCACCCATAATTTCCCCTCCTGATATCTCATATTTGCGTTCGCTTTCCGTATACGTCAGTCCATCTCTATCCTTATATGTCGACGAGCTGTTTACGGCTGCACGGCATCACCACGAGCTCGATGGGACCTTGTTGACTACTCAGGCTCATAAGGATGCTGAGTCGTTGATCCGGGTTCAGCGGCTGCTTTCTGGAGACACCACTTCGACGGAACTGATCCGGTCGTGTGAAATGGAGTATAAGGTCGGAGGGGAATCCTCGGATGGGCTTATCAATACGGAGAACCCCATACTTGATTCAACTCTGCCGCTCAAACACGGCAGCTGGGTTGCGAGAGGGAGAGTTCGAGCAACGATTCTGTCGGAAAGCGGATCAGGTTCCACAGGGCATACCGACAGCACATTCCAGCTGGAGTCTCAGAGGATGGATGTGTCGGAAGTTGACATCGCGAGGATTATTCCCCGTGTTTTGACCCATCGGCTCCGGGTTAGAGATGGTCCAGACCACGAGATCCTTTCAAGCGCTGTGTTTCCAGCTGTCATGACTGGATCGGACACAGTGGAATCCCATCGAAGGACTGTCAAGGAAATTCTGGTTCAGATCATTGGGGAAACATGAGCGTACGTGCTGATTCATCATAACTTCGGTTAACTTCGGGGAATGACACATGCTCTAGGAATGAAGACGGGAATGCATAATCCACTGGGTGAGTAAGGAGTAGAGGAGTTAACTGGAGTTAAGCATCCACTTACCGAGTCGAGGTGTTCCACGTGCGATTGAGAATAGTGACGCCACCGCTTTGGATTAGTTTGTAATCATATCACGGACGCTATATAAACCGCACCCTGAGGTATTCGGTTCAAACACAAATCTCCTCCCCCATCCACCACTGCATCCCCTCTTATCATCCCTCCTATTCGCCATGCCCGTCACTGAAGTCAAGGCTATTACCGAATTCCACCAGATCGTGAGTTCATCTCAACGTTTTTGCGCCCGAAATCATAAAGAGAGCTCACTTCGAATCACCTCTTTTTGGCCAATTTATTATCAGATCAATCAGGACAAGGTCACCATCTTCGACTTCTGGGCAACTTGGTGTGGCCCATGCCGAATTATCAGCCCCATCTTTGAAAAATTATCCGATCAATTCCCATCCATCGACTTCTACAAGGTTGATGTTGACTCAGCCACTGAAATCTCCCAAGAAGCTGGTGTCCGAGCCGTAAATATCTCTCTCACCAAACTCCCGGCTGCGTTTCTGACACACGAACCAGATGCCTACTTTCATTGCCTACAAGAATGGAAAGAAGCTCGAGGACCTCGTTGGCGCCTCACCCCAAGGCTTGGAGGTCTGTTGCCCTTGACATGTACATGGTACTTGATTGATTGCTGACCGCTACTCCAAGAAACTCATTCGAACCCATGTCGACGCCGTCTAAATGTAACGCTTGAGATGTGCGCGTATTTCGGTAGACGTTGCCGATCCAAAATGTAATCAATACTTGTAACAGTGTCGTAACGCGAATCCCGAGTCTGCGTTCTGAAACTTGTATTCCGAGCGAAAACTCGGGTGAGCGCTGGACGGTGCCCGTCAACGCGCAACAAATAGTGCACGGACAGGTTGCACTTCAATCTTTCACTTCTCAATCTTGAACTCGGTTTGAATGTCTGGCGTTGCAGGAGAAAACCCGAATAACATCCGGAAACACGGTAACCGTGTGACGGTATCAATGACAGTGGGGGTGGAGTCGGGGAACCAAAAAGGCGACCGATGCCGACCACCAGAGGAGACAAGAGTCGAGGATGATACAGGATAGAGCGCAGACGTCATTGCAATGTTTGTTGATTGTCAATCCTTCGGCTATAACGTGCAATAAACACTCGGATGTTTTTCTGAAGGCCATCTCTTCCGGTCTCGATGGTGCCCGAACCCCCTCTCGGGAGGTTATCCCGCGTTTCCGGTTGAGGAGATAGATCGCGCAGAAATCCGGTAAGGTGAGCAAGTTAGATATCCAATCTATCGCGCACAACCGAGCCCGCTCGCAAGAAATGTATGTGCGTGATGGCGGTTGGGAGATTCCCTCTGTACCGTTGTCAACTATCAGTCATCGGAGAGAGACAAGAGAAAAGGACCTTAGACTCGGGGTCAAGCGCAAGATCACCGAGGCCATCATTACTGGAACCAATTGCCTCCCCACCCACCAACGTCCATCGCCTTACTCTACCACTGGAGATGTGCGTTCGCCGTGGGTTGAGGTGGTGTACCGGATCCGCCGGACCGACTGATGTCGCCATTGCCGGCGGCAACGAGTGGAAAGCACGGAACCGGACAGCTGTGGCAAGCGCCGTGCGGGAGCCTATTACTTAGGCTTTTTCGCCATCCGCCACTATCCCCGACCAGGTGCTGTTGGTCTCGTCTCGTGGTACGGTCTTAGCAAGGTGAGGTCCGCCCTAGAGTGTCCTTTGCATTTATTCATGGATTTTCCAGAGACCCCAGTTATAATACAAGCTGGCGTGACCGCTATCAGGACGAACATGAGCGACTCGAACAAGGGAAAGAAGCGTCAATTTGTTTCTCTCCCTTCGCAGGACGACCTCACTGTGGTCGAGCATCCCAACGTCCATGATTCTTCCTCCAATCCTAGAATCGACGACCACCATGGGACAGATACCGACGCGGCATCATCTGGTTCGAAACCCGGGCGCACATCCCCGGACCCAAACCCATTGGTAGAGCATGGGCGCCTCCACCGGGCATTGTCCGCAAGGCAGGTCCAGATGATCGCAATTGCTGGTGAGTAAACCCCATCCGTGTCAGTGTCTTTCCGAACGGACCAATTCCTTGTGGATCGACAGGGACCATCGGAACGGGTTTGTTTTTGGGTACCTCGAAATCTTTGGCCCAAGGCGGACCTGCGAGCATCCTGATCGCTTATTCTATCGTTGGCTTCATTGTATATGTTACTCTTTTGTTACTCGGGGAGATGGCCACCCAATACCCCATCGCCGGTATGTATGATCAATATCGCTTGGTGGACAGACTACCAACTCCGCCCATCTAGGTTCATTCAACGCATATGCTTATAGATTCTTCTCCCCATCGTACTCTTTCGCATTGTCATACAATTATTGGTTCAACGATGCCGTTTCCGTCGCTTCTGACCTCGTCGCGGCTCAGATCCTCCTACAATTCTGGACTACCTGGCACCCTTGGGTTGTCAGCTTGGTCTTCTGGGTATTCCTTGTCGTTGTAAATGCCATCGATGTTGGGGCTTACGGTGAACTTGGTAGGAATAACACGATTTTCATCCGTCAGAGGTAATTAACGTTAACTTTACCACTACAGAATACTGGCTTGCTTCTCTGAAGGTTGCGACAATTGTGGTGTTCATAGTCCTTGGTATAGTAGTCAACGCTGGTGGAAACATCTCCCATGAGTACATTGGCGGTAAGAACTGGAGGATAGGTGACGCTCCGTTTGTTGGGGGCTTTGGAGGCTTCGCTCGTGTATTTGTCACCGCGAGTTTTGCTTGTGAGTGTCGGGGACCCTTTATGTGGACCGCGGTTTTCGCTCTGACCGTGTCCTCCTATAGATGGTGGAACTGAAAGTCTGGGGATCACCGCCGGCGAGACCAAGAATCCGTCCAAGAACATGCCAAGGGTTGTCAAGGCAGTTTTTTGGCGGTGAGGGTCTCGCGCTTTGCCCGAATAACGAGGACTGATAGATTTCTCCCAGAATTCTCATCTTTTACATCCTATCGGTCCTTCTCATCGGCTTGAATGGTAGGTCCTCAGCGCATGCCGGATACTCTGCCGAGACTGACGTCGATACACAACAGTTCCGTACAACTACCCCGGTCTCTCCACAAAATCCACGACCACTTCTGCATTCACCATCATTTTCGAGATGGCAGGATCGAGAGTCGCGGGATCCTTCGTGAACACTGTCATTATGACGACTGTTCTTTCCGCTGGAAATCACGCTCTGTTTGCCGGAACGCGAGTCCTCTACAGTCTGGCTGTGACCAAACCCGTTGCTCAAGCTCCCAGGGTCTTCGCATGGACGACGAAGAGAGGTGTTCCTCTTCCCGCTCTGCTTGTGACGAGCAGCGTCAGCGTGCTGTGCTTTGGGAGCAGCTACATCGGTAGTGGCCAACTGTGGTCGTGGTTACAGAACATCGTCGGCGTTTCTAACCAGATCGCGTGGTTATCGATCGGTTTGGCAAGTTGGAGGTTCAGGAAGGCGTGGGTTGCTCAAGGCCGGCCAATCGAGGAATTGAAGTTTAGGGCAGGATGGACTTGGCCGTGGGGACCATATTTTGTCGTAAGCGGTCAACGGTCAAAGGAACCGTTGCTGATCCCGGTTGTTCACCGCTGATTTTGTATCAGATAATCCTCGTGTCCGGTATCATTTTGAGTGAGTGTTCTTCTGATGACGGATGCCTATCATAGGGACTCATTGATCTTGCCGCAATGTTAGTTCAAGGATGGTCCTCTGTATTCCCAAAATTCTCGGCTGTCGACTTCGTGTCATTATACCTCGAGTACGGACGCTCGTTGTCTTCACTCATCTTGCCCCTGACACACGACCTGCAGGATTCCCATCATGATCGCAATGTGGTTTGGCTGGATTGCCGTCCGTCGTTTAACCAAGCAAGTGACCTACCCCGATGGCATGCCATCCAGCAGGGGCGTGAACGAGGCCCTGGATATCGTTGACCTGCAGGCGATTGACCTGAAAAGCGATGAATATCAAGATGATGCTGAGGATGACGAGGAGGAGGCATTGAGGCAGAAGAGAATTTCCCAAGGCAGACAGCGCATCCTCTGGAGGATCTATTATCTAGCTGCGTGAGGGAGTACAGGTCTTAGATAGACATCGAGAGTGGGATAGTATGATGACCGCCGTTTCTCGCACAATATTCATTAAGTACAATAAGCCCGTGCTCCATGCCCCCCCCCCCCCCCCCCGCCGGGGGGGGGGGGGGGGGGGGGGGGGGGGGGGGGGGGGGGGGGGGGGGGGGGGGGGGGGGGGGGGGGGGGGGGGG